>Ga0310123_10003862_pt1 | contig 11461 bp, 7 predicted proteins | sample CB6_AW_1057_MG_FD_203505 | JGI IMG/M metagenome (GOLD analysis project Ga0310123, IMG submission 203505) | Marine microbial communities from Western Arctic Ocean, Canada - CB6_AW_1057 | ecosystem: Environmental > Aquatic > Marine > Oceanic | place: Canada: Western Arctic Ocean | collected... | reverse complement strand
TGGGTTCCCAGACCGGCCGAACCCCTGGGCATCACCAGGTCTCGATGACCCGGACCCGTGGAGGCTCTACCCGGCCACGAGGCCGCCATTTCCCCGCGCGGACGACGAATCGATAATCCACAGGAAGCACCCATGAAAACCAGCACCAACCTCTGTACAAGCCACGATCACTGGTCACGACAGCCAGGTTTTCTGCTGCTGATCGCCATGGCCGCGATCACGCTGGTTGCGGCTCGTCGTCCGAGGGAATCCGTCGGTGCACCAGAGATCACCGGTCGGATCGTGGTTTCGCACAGCCCCACCGGAGACGACACCGCTGCCATCCAGTCCGCAATCGACACGGTCGCCAGGACCGGCGGTGTGGTCTTCTTTCCGGCGGGTGTCTACCGACACACGGGACTCACCGGACGCGCCAACGTTCATCTCAAGGGACTCCACGTCGGCAGTGTGAAACTGGATTACACGCCCAGCACCGGAAACGGCATCACGCTGGTGCCCGATCCAGACAACTTCATGGTCTCGGACCTGACACTGACCTCCAGTGGCCGCTCCACCGGCTGGGGGATACGTGCCGAGGGGGGAGCCCAACGGTCGCTGAGACTCGAGCGGGTGAGTGTCAACGGGTTCACCAACGGGGTCTGGATCCCCAACGCGCTGAGCGTGTCCATTCGCGAGTGTCGGATCGGTCACACCTATCCGAACGATCCCAGGGGCATCGGGATCCAGATCGGCGACGGTCGCCGCCTGGGAGGCAACGGGGTGACGATCGAAGACTGTTACTTCAGCAGCCTCGACAAGGGAATCGTCACCTACGCGCAGGCGTGCCTGGTCTCGCGGCCGATCATCGAACTGTGCCACACCGGCATCGAAACTCACGGCATCACCTCGGTCCTGGCCCCCTGGTACGACGGCTCAACCGACGTGGCACATGTCAGTGTCCAGCCCAACACCGTCGGAGGTGGCAGTTCCGGCACCGGCGTGTTGTTGCTGGGATACGGCTCGAGTGGCTGGAACATGAAATATGGCAGCAAGGCCGAACGGAACCGCTCTCTGATCCTTCCCGAGAGACTCGATTTCGATCCGGGTGAAGACTCCAGCAGTCCTCGCGGTGTCACCTTCGGCCAGGTCGTGATCGATCGCGATGGAGTGATTCACGCCAGGGAATTCCGGAAACTGCCCGACTGATCGCACACGACAGTCGGTGGGCCAGGTGGTGTCCAGGCCAACCGTGTCCCGACCCGGCACATGCCGAGTCCGCACGCCGACGAGCGAGGTTCGGACCCGGCGGGTTGAACGCCGGAGCCGGGGTGAGCAGACTGGGTCTTTCTGTGATCCTGAGGAGAACGAGTCATGTGCCTGCGGTTGATCTGCCTGTCTTCGCTCCTGACCTGCCTCTGCTGCGGCCCGCTGCAAGCCCAGGCTCTCAAGGCACCTCCCGGTGCGTTCAAGGATCTCGATGACGAGATTCTCGGCGATGCACTGATCATTCGAGGCAAGCAGCTGTTCATCGATGATCACCTGATCGCGGAAATGCACGGTGTCCGCAAACAACTCAACCAACCGGTCAAGTACGGAAAGAACCCCGTTCTGAAACGAGACAAGCCGTGGGAAGTGTCGGGGCCCGATTATGCGACGATCATCTACGATTCCGAAGAGAAACTGTTCAAGGTCTGGTACGAGAACTGGGACCAGAAAGAGCCATCGAGCACGTTTCTGCTGTATGCGACATCACTGAATGGCATCGATTGGCGAAAGGAACTCGTCGACAAAGACAAGCGGACCAACCGGGTTGCCCACCCGAACATCCCTGGCATCCAGGCAGAGGGCATCATGAAGGATCGCCTCGAAACCGACCCCGCCAAGCGCTACAAGATGCTGTTCAGCTGTCGGCCCGACGGGACGGAAAAGTCGCTGATGACCAGCGCCGCGTACTCCGCAGATGGGATTCATTGGACGGCGTACCCCAAGCTGCCGATCATCCCGTTCAGCGATACCCAGATTTGTCCGTTCTGGGACGCCAGGCATCAGCGATACGTGGCCATCCTCCGCTTCGGCCCCCCCAACACGCGAATCGTCAGCCGCATCGAAAGCGAGGACTTTCTGTCGTGGTCGTCCAAGGTCACCATCATGCGGCGGACCAGGATGGACCTCCCGCTGAACACCCAAGTCTATCAGACCGCGCCCTTTGCCTACGGTAACTATTACTTCGGAGTCATGGCCGCCTACCACAACGAATCACTCAAACCGATCACCAAAGAGGCCCCGTGGACCGACCGCAAGAACCTGCATCTGATCTACAGCCGCAACGGACTCACGTGGTCACGAGTGGGGAAACACGGAGCGATCCCGGCTCGCGAATTGAACCAGGACAAGGACTGGAAACAGATCGCCCTCGACGCCGTGTTTCTCCCGTACGGCAAGAAGGACAAGCAATGGGATTGGGGAACCGTCTCACCGGTCTTCACGCCCGAGCCGATTATCGTGAAGGACGAGATCTGGTTTTACTACATCGGAATCGACGCGAAGAACTGGTGGACCTGGTCCGGCGATCCGCCCAAGCTTGACCCGATGCCCAAGCATCCCAACCCCGGGATCGGCCTCGCCAAGTTGCGAATCGATGGTTTCGTATCCATCGATGCGGGGTCCGACGTGGGTTCGCTCACAACCAAGCCACTGGTGTTCCTGGGTGATACGATCGTCGTCAACGCCAACGCACGAGGTGGTTCGCTTATCGTCGAAGCTCTCGACACCAAGGGAAACGTCATCCCGGGTTTCGCCCGTGGCGACTGCAAGCCGATCACGACCAACAGTGTCCGTCACGTCGTGAGCTGGAAAGGCAGCCCCGACTGCCATCTTTTGCAAGGCCGTCCGATCAAGCTGCGGTTTCTGCTGAAGAAGACAAAGCTGTACGCCTTCGAGGCCAGGATCCGACGAAACCACTACCTGCAGTCGTACAAATGACTCGGCAAAGGGTGCGTCGCCATGACCGCCCACGCAGGCAAGACTGCTCGAGGGGAAACGCGTGCAGGGGTCCGACGGTTGGGTGCCGTCTTCACACCCGCCCCGAGGATCGTGCCACTGAGGCAATCGAGCACGGTGTGCGCCCCCCTGGCCGAAGATCAGCGGCCCCGCTTGCGATCGTGCCAACCCAGCCGGAATGCGAAAGTACACGGCTTGCAAGTGGATGAGGTTTGTCGCAGCATTGGTCGCGTGACGTTCGGCACATCCTGAAAACGGCTCGGCTTGATGAACGCGAGAGCGGCACAATTCTGCGCGGGACTGTTGATCCTGGCAACTCCGTCGTTCGCTGCCGATACGAAAGACGACGGAAGGCTGGGGGTCGAAGTACCAGGCATTGCCACGGACACCTCCGTCACCTGGGACTACGACATCGTCTATGTTCGAGCTCCCCGCTTCGGAGATGAAAAGGCGACTCGCTGGGCAGAGGTGTTCAACCCGCTGAATGTCGACCCGGGAAGCGACCTGGTTTTGCTCCATCCCGACGGCAGCGAAGAGCTGCTGGTCGAGGGCAAAAAGGGGGCGGTGGCCGATCCGTACGTCTCCTTCGATGGTCAATGGGTGTACTACGTCCTGTTTCATGACCAGACCAGGCAGGCCCCATGGGGATTCCCAGCGGGCGGTTCGGACATCTACAAGATCCACCTGGCCACGCGAAGAGTCGTCCGGCTGACGCACCAGGAACGGACACCCAACACCGGAATCCTGACCGAACAGGAGTCCAGGGGGACAGCGGTTTTCAACCTGGGACCCTGCCCGGCTCCGGGAGGACGCGTCGTCTTCACCAGCAGTCGCAACCTGTTTGAAGCCCCCAAGACGTATACCCGCGGTTCGTTTCAGCTGTTCACAATGGACCACGATGGCGCGAACGTCGAGATGATCGGCTACTTGAACATTGCCAGTGCCCTGCATCCTGTGATTCTACGCGACGGACGGGTGATGTTTTCGAGCTACGAGAGCCAGGGGCTGCGCGACCTGCGGAACTGGGGCCTGTGGTTCATCTACCCGGACGGCACCGGCTGGGGACCGATTGTTTCCAGCTTCCAGGGTTCCGACGTGTACCACTTCCACACGCAGTTGTCCGACGGCTCGATCGTGTTCGAAGCGTACTACAACCTGAACAACTTCGGATTCGGCACCCTGTACCGGATGCCCGTCAGCGTGAAGCCAGGGTACTCGGCCTTCGGACCAGCCGACAGAACCGATGCCCGCAACCCGCTGCAGGAAAACACCCGACGACCACGATTCGCTTTTACACCCTACGGGCTGAAATCGATCACTCGCTTCGTCAGTTCCTTCGACTCACCGGCAGGCCTTTCGGTCCGTGATGACCCCAGGTCGCCACGAGTCGGCAAGTTCACCCACCCTTGTGGCGCGCCCGACAATCACCTGCTGGCCGTCTGGTCGGGGGGCTCGGTGAATTCCAACGGCAGCTATCGACGGTTCTGGTATCCGCGAATCGATTCCGGCATCTACCTGATCCGCAACGGAAACCCCATCGACGAACCGTCGCAGATGCTGCTGATCAAGAACGACCCGAAATATAACGAACAGTGGCCGCGTCCGGTCGTTCCCTACAAGAGGATTTATGGAGTCGACGAGCCGACCAGGAAAGCCCCCCCGGCTAACGACGGAACCGCGTCTGTGCACCTGCCCGAGGGCTCGGCGTTGGGCCTGGTGGGAACTTCGAGCCTGTACAAGCGCGAGAGTGTCACCGGCGGAGCGATTGCGAAGGGCAGCGTGACGGCCGCCGGTCGTCGACAAGACAAGCTGCGAGGGTTGCGACCGTTCAATTCGTATCGTCCCGGAGTCGACCACTGGTTCAACCAGGGCTCGGATTGCGGACTGTACGAGAACGAGGACGTGCATGCGATTCGCATCATCGCTCAAGAGCCGACTTCCCGACGCAAGCGGCGATTCTGGAACTGGGGAGACGAACGGTATCGCATCCTGGGCGAGATTCCTGTTCGCAAGTTTCAGCCTGACGGATCGCAACCGACGGACCCCGACGGCAACCCCGACACCAGTTTCCTGGCACGTATCCCCGCCGATACGTCCTACACGTTTCAGATGCTCGACAAGCACGGCATGATGCTGAGCATGGCACAGACGTGGCACCAGGTTCGTCCTGGTGAAGTTCGTCACGACTGCGGCGGCTGCCACGCCCACAGCCAGCAACCCACCGACTTCGCGCTGACCCACGCTGCACGGGCCGACTACACGGTTCTGGACCTCGCATCACAGACTCCGCTGCTGACATCCCGGCAGCACGACGAATCGGGCAAGCGGTGGGACACCGAGAACACGACGGGGCTCCGCTTCGAGAAAACGGGTGCAGTCGACGTCGAGTTCTTCCGACACGTGTTGCCGATCTTCAAAAGAAGTTGTGCGGCCTGTCATGGAAAGGACATCGCCCGACCTGCCGCCGGACTGGTGCTCAACGACTCTCAGATGGTCAAGGGTCGCGGCGGAGGCGGGATGTTTCGCAGCGAGCCAGGCGGAATGATCCCGGCAACCTACGCCATGCTGGTGCGTGGAGTTCTCGATCGTTCCGGTCGCAAGCACGTGGCAAACCGTTGGGTCCTGCCGCAGGTGTCGCGTTACGTTCGCGTCTATCAATCTCGACGAAGCCTGCTCGCCTGGAAGATCCTCGGGCAACGCAACGACGGTTGGGCGAATGACGATTTCCCCACGGCCAGCGTGCCGGGAGATCCTGCCACTCTCCAGATCGCCGGCAAGCCGGTCGATGGTTCCGATCGACAGAACATTCGGCTGGCGGATGTCGACTACACCGGCAGCATCATGCCACCGCCGGCGGCGGTCAAATCCGGCAAGGTCGGGCCGCTCTCCGAAGAAGATCGCCGCACGATTTTCCGCTGGATCGACCTGGGTTGCCCGATCGATCTCGACTTCAATCCGGCCGATGGCTCGAGGCTCGGCCTGGGCAGCGGGTGGATGGATGATGAAACTCGCCCCACGCTGACAATCAGTCAGCCCCGCGCCGGCCCGAACGAGAGATTGGGTCGCATCCTGATCGGCATGCACGATTACTACAGCGGGCTGGCGATGAAGAGCTTCACGGTCACGGCCGATTTCGACATCGGCGGTGTGGCCGCCGGCGAAAACCTCTCGCCTCAGTTCCAGCATCTCGGGTATGGTGTCTTCGAATGGAAACCGAAGCAGCCGATCGTCCTTCGATCGCGAGGCCGGCTTATCGTCTCGGTGAAAGATCACCAGGGCAACGTAACGCGTATCAAGCGGAGTTTCTGGGTACGGTAGAGAAACACGACCCGGCGGCTGTCGAAGATCTTGTGATCTCCTGAGACTCGGCGCGTCGGACACTGCTCATCAACAGGCCTGCAGAAGCCATGCACACCATCGATGACTCAATCGCCGCCCGGGACGTCTCTCGCCGACGTCTCTTGCAGATCGGCGGCGTGAGCTCTCTGGGGATCGGCTTACCGGACCTGTTGCATTCAGAGCGTGTCGCAGCTGCGACGGGCGAGAAGAGTCGCCAGGGGAAGTCGTGCATTTTCATCGTGCAATATGGTGGCGCTCCACAGCACGACATGTGGGACCTGAAACCTGATGCCCCCGAGAACATTCGTGGCGCCTTCAAGCCGATCGCCACGAACGTACCCGGCATGCAAATTTGCGAGAAGATGCCGCTCCTGGCACAACGGGCCGACCGTTATGCGGTGATCCGTTCGATGCAAACAACCAACGGCGGGCACGACGGTGGGATGCACATCTGCATGACCGGCGACCGGCAACCGACCCAGCGGACGCCTTACTTCGGTTCGGTGATGGCCAAGCTGCGGCCAACCACTGCCAACATCCCCTCCTACGTCTGGGTGCAGAACCTGGCCGGCGACGTCAAGCCCTGGTATCACGGCGGCGGATTCCTGGGCACCGCCTACAGTCCGCTGCGTGTGGGCAAGGACCTCGACAATCCGTCCCATCCGAAGTTTCGCTTTTCCGCCTTCGATCCACTGGCTGGCTGTACGGTCGATCGAGTTGGCAGGCGAGAGACACTGCTCGAGTCCCTCGAGGGCCGTGACCCACTGGGCACCAGCGAAGCGCAATCCAGTTTCCGGAACTTGCAGGATAAGGCGATCGATCTTGTCACCGGCCCCGACGCCAAGCGGGCTTTCGACCTGGACTTCGAACCGAAGCAAGAGCGGCAGCGTTATGGCATGCATCCGTTGGGGCAAAACCTGCTGATGGCCCGGCGGTTGATCGAAGCGGGTGTCCGCCTGGTGACCGTCGTCGCCTTCACCGGTGTTCCTCCCGGACAGAAGTTCAAGAACGTCCAGACATGGGACATGCACGGTGTCCTGTACAAACCTGATGACAGCATTTTCGGGAGTTCGGCGTACGGCCTCAGCTGGGCGCTACCCAATGTTGATCAAGCCGTCTCCGCATTGCTCGACGATCTCAGCGACCGCGGACTGATCGACAGCACGCTGGTGGCGATGGTGGGCGAGTTTGGGAGAACGCCGAAGGTGAACAAGCGGGGCCGCGATCACTGGCCTCATTGCTACTCGGCCATGTTGGCCGGCGGCGGCATCCGCGGCGGCGTGGTCTACGGGGCATCCGACCGGCAGGCCGGCTATGTCAAGGACCGGCCGGTGATGCCCGAGAACTTCGGAGCGACGCTGTTCCATGGACTCGGTGTGCCCCCCGCCACCCGATTCGGTCCCGACGGGTTCTCGGAACAGGTGAGCCAGGGCGAACCCGTGCTCGACCTGTTCGGGTAAGAGCGGGTCTCTGCGAGACGCGCCACGGCGACAGAGTGCCCACGGAGACTGTCCGACTCACGCCGCCCAGCATGCCGACCATTCTCATGGCATTCCGGCAAGTGACCGGCAATGGCCACGTCCCGAACCGGATGCGAAACCGGGAATGACCGCTCGGTATTTGTCTTTCGTATACCTATACGGTATACTATTCTGTACAAACAGCCGATCATGGAGATACACTTTCTGTCACGGAAGATGCAGAAGCTCTGCAGCTCAGCAAAGCACATGCGCGGCCGACTCGGACCTCGAAATGCCGAGCGGCTGCAGCAACGGCTTGCCGAGTTGGCGGCGGCCGAAACCCTGCATGACATGAGAAGCCTGCAGAAAGCTCACTGTCACGAGTTGGGCCAGGATCGAGACGGGCAATTGGCAGTTGACCTCGTTCACCCGAAACGGCTCATCTTCGAGCCAGCCGACCGACTGGTTCCGCAAAAGCCCGACGGTGGATTGGATTGGAAGCACGTGATGAGTATCACCGTAATTGAAGTCGTGGATTACCACTGATCCGCAGGGAGGCACTCATGCCGAAGCAGACTCGACGCGGAACACGTCACGCCTACGATCCGGATTACGCGGTCCCCCCCGGCCGCACACTCCAGGACACGATCGAGGAGATGGGAGTCGACCAGCGAGAACTCGCCAAGCGGTCCGGCATCTCGGTCAAGCATGTCAACCAGATCATCAAGGGCGTTGCCACAATCACTCAGGAAACAGCCATTCGGCTCGACCGAGTGACCGGAGTGCCGGCTCGGATGTGGAACCAGTTGGAGGCCAATTACCGGGAACAGTTGGCACGCATCGAAGAGAAGAAGCGACTGCAGAGTGACCTGGGCTGGCTGAGGGGGATCCCTACCCGCGAGTTGATCATTCGAGGAGCGATCGAGCAGCAGGACGACAGGGTGGGTCTGCTCGAGGAGGCACTTCGGTTCTTCGGCGTGGCCAGTGTTGATGCGTGGAAAGAGGGCTGGCAACGGCCACAGTTCGCGTTCCGCAAGTCACCCTCTGTCCAAGACAAGAGAGGTGCAATCGCGACATGGCTTCGACTGTGCGAGCGTAAGGCCTGGGAGATCCCTTGCCGGCCGTTCGATAAGCCCCGGTTTCGTGCCGCTCTCAAGCAGATCCGCCTGCTCTCCACCGAACCGCCGGATGTGTTCGTCAACGAGATGGTGAAGCAGTCTGCCGAAGCCGGTGTCGTCGTGGTGCTGGAACCCGAGCTTCCTGCCGCGTCGATCAGCGGGGCGGCCAAATGGCTCACACCCACTCGGGCGATGATCGGCCTGAATCTCAGAGGGAGATCTAACGATCGGTTCTGGTTTACTTTCTTCCATGAAGCCGGCCACATCCTCAACGACAGCAAGAAGGAGACCTACATCGACATCGACTACGCTGACGATCCTCGAGAGCAACGGGCCAACGAGTTTGCTGCCAACACGCTGATCCCGCCAGCCTTGGCAGGCGACCTTCAGCGACTCAGGAGCCATGCAGACGTCGAGCAGTTTGCCGAATCGATTGGGATTGCGCCGGGAATTGTCGTCGGCAGGCTGCAGCGAGAGAAGATCGTCCCCTACAGCCATTTGAACAAACTCAAAGTCCGCTTGGAGTGGACTCCGGCTTGACGGTCCCATTCACTCGGCAAAGTACGGCTGGACCTCGATGAAGTTGAACATCAGTTCTTGCCCAATGGGACCGCCGGGTGTTTTGTCGTTCTTCCAGTCGCTGACAGTCAACCGGGCACTGGACTGCTTCGCACGAAAGACTCGCCAGTGGTAGTTCATGTAAAACGTCCGCCCTCCCCGGAACTTCCCGACCGGGCGGGCGTAGTGATTGGCAAACGTCGACTGGAAGGACTTCTTCCTGCCCGGCAACACCTCCGCATTGTCGATGCGAACCGACACCGCAAATGACTTCCTGGCCTGTCGCTGCTCGACAAGGTCGACGTGGTCGGCGGTCACCATCTTCAGGGAATAGAGCCTGCCGGGTACCAGGTTCTTGATCTCCTGGCTGAAGACATTGGCGCGTTTCGAGCTGCGTTTGGTCCAGAGGAAACTGTCTCCCTTGCCATCGCGGTTGTAACGAAACTGGAGGTAGCCGTATTCGGGGTGCGACTTCGCAGCAAGACTGCCCGGCTCGGCCGGTTGTGTGCTCCAGCCGGACGTCGATTCCAAGAAGTCCGGGTTCTGAATGTGTGTCAGCCTGTACCGGAATCCGAGATCCGCCGAGAGCAGGCCGGTCTTTCCCTCGATCGCGTAGTGCCGAAACAGGCGGCTGGCCCAGCGAATGGTCTCCTCGTCGGCGTAGCTGCACGTGTAGTACTGAAGTCCTCCGAGCCCCGCGTACGCCGGCCGGTTGGCCAGGGCGTGCATTTGCAGGTCCATGAACACCTTGAAATCGACGCGGGGATCCACGTTCAACGATTCGCCGACGGCAGACATGTAACCCAGCACCATCACGGTCCGTTTCACCACTCCGGGGAAATCCTGCTCGTAACGAGGCATGTTCCAACCCGCATGAAACTGCTCGTGGATGTGCTTCTCGGCGGCTTCGCGTGTGGGCTGTTCGACAAGATAGCGTTCGATGCAGACATGGCCGCCTCCCTTTGCCGAGGCCCGGGCAAAATCCCGGCTTCTGTCGTTGCTGAGGATGCCGCTTCCGTAGGAATAGGGTGAATACGTCTTGCCTCGGAACTTCGGGTCGGCGTAGATCTTCTCGATCGCCTTGCGATAGGCACCGTACTTGGGCTGATCCCCGCCTCCGAATTCATCGACGACCACGCCGTCCATCAGCGGGTGGTTGAGCCCGACGGATCGGGACCAGGCAGCGTACGCCTCGTCGACCGTCACATCGTGTCGCCGCCGAAACGGGTTGGGTGCCGTCGTCAGCCAGTGTCGGCCCAGGCCTTTCCATTCCCGCAGGTGATCCTCACGGGCAAAGTGTGCCGTTCCCGCGGCATTGCTGATCCAGCGCAAGCCCGCCTTCTTCGACTCGGCAAACCCCAGCGGGTTCCGGGCGCCGCCGCTGATAACGACGTTGACGTTGGCCAGGACATGTCGCTTGAGAAATCTCCAGTCGTCAAAGGGCCCGTGGTCAACGTTCCACGTGTCGCCGGAGTTATAAAACGCGTGCTGCAATTCGGGAATCCTGCGGACGGTCAATCCCTTCGGCCGACCCTCGATCGACAGCCTGTGGACACCCGAGCCAAGATGGCGCATCGCTTCGGGCGCAACGCCGGCCTGCTGACCGGCACACAATGGCCTGGTTTCATCGTCGAGGCGAATCGTGGCCGGGCCCTCGACTCTCACGCAGTACCAGCCGCTCTCTGAGGCCGCAAAGCGAATTGTCTTCTCTTTCAACAATCCGCGTGCAGCGGCATCAACCACTTCGGTCACCAGGTTGTTCAAGACCCTGTGCCGAGCCGGCTCACTACCGATCGCGTCGTGAGCACCGAGACAGACCAGGAGGCAGATTGACACCCGGGCGATGTTCATGGTCCTGGTGCCCCGGGGGTGCTGGCTTCGCGTTTGTCGATCGCAGGAGGTTTCGTGTTCGAGGTCGGACGGGAAAACGACGCACCCGCGCGGACCGAACCGTTGAAGAAGCCACAATTCCTCAGGAAGAATTGCGAACCCCGGACACCTCCGGCA
>Ga0310123_10003861_pt1 | contig 11461 bp, 5 predicted proteins | sample CB6_AW_1057_MG_FD_203505 | JGI IMG/M metagenome (GOLD analysis project Ga0310123, IMG submission 203505) | Marine microbial communities from Western Arctic Ocean, Canada - CB6_AW_1057 | ecosystem: Environmental > Aquatic > Marine > Oceanic | place: Canada: Western Arctic Ocean | collected... | reverse complement strand
CGCCGCAGCAGAAGTAAACCTTCGCGCCCTTGTAGGCGACCGAAAGGGCGGCCTTCACGGGGATCGGCTTTCCATCCTTGGTCTTCTTCAGGAAGCAGTTGACGCCCTTCAGGGGCGACTTCTTCTTGTCGGCTGCGTTGACCTGGTAGGTCATCAGCACAGCCACGCACAGCGACGCAGCAATCAGGAGTCTACGTGTCATCTTGGAGTCCTCACGATCTTGAAAAAACTGGGGGTTGTGTGGGTATGCGGGGTTCGTCCCTCGAGCCGCCGTTTCCAGAGCAGACCCGAGACGCAATGTCCTCACCGAATTACTGCGTCACATGAACCCATGATTATATGTTTGCCGGATTCAGAATGTCACGGCTGAAGGGGAAAAAAACCACCCGCGACGATCTTCGGCCAACTGCCCCCATCCATACCTGTCCGGTTGAACTCGAGTGTCAGACCCGGGTATGGTCACTCCAGACCGGCAGACATGATCACCACCGTCCGGTCACCATTCCACCAGGGATCCGACGCATGCACCGCTCCTTTCTGCCGCTGCTCCTGACCGTCACCGCCTGGACAATGATGTCGACCCCGGCCGACGCCGCGGACTGGGACCAATTCCGCGGCCCCAACGCCACGGGCGTCTCCAGCGACAGCAAAAACCTGCCGGTCCACTTCTCGACCACCGAAAACGTCGTCTGGAAGAAGACGCTGGGCACGGGAGTCGCCTGCCCAATCATCTCCGGCGGCCGCTGCATCGAAACGGCAGTCACCGGCAAGAAGGGTGCCGAGAAATTCACCGTCTTTGGCTTCGACGCCCTCACCGGCAAGGAACTCTGGAAGACCTCCTTCCCGGCCGGCGAACTGCCCGACATCACCTGGCCCAACCAGCACGCCTCGTGTACTCCCTGCTCTGACGGCGAAAGGGTCTACGTGCATTTCAGCACCATCGGCCTGATTTGCCTGGACGCCGGCAGCGGCAAGCACCTCTGGACCCACAAGACACCGATGCCGTTCTACCTGCTCGGCTGGGGAGCAGCCAATTCGCCGATCCTGCACGGAGACAAGCTGATCTTCTGCCTCGACGACGACCTCAACAGCTACCTCATCGCCCTGGACAAGTACAGCGGCCAGCAGAAGTGGCTGACCAGCCGTCCCGAGATGCTTGGCGGCTATGCCGTTCCCGTCGTCGTCACCTCCGGCAAACAGACCGACATCGTGATGGCCGGCAGCGGCAAGCTGAAAGGCTACGACCCGCAGACCGGCAAGGTCCGCTGGAGTTGCCATTCGCTGCTGAGAACGATCATGACCACCCCGGCTGTTGTCGGCGACAAGATCTATGTCTCGGTCCAGAGCTACGGCGACACCGCCCGCACACTCAAGTTCGCCCTGCTGCAGTGGCGCGACACGAACCAGGACAAGAAGCTCGACAAGACCGAACTGGGCAAGGTCTTCTGGGAAAAGTTCGACAAGGGCGACGCCAACAAGGACGGGTTCCTGGTCGATGACGAGATCAACGACGCCTTCCAGTCCAAGACCAACCGCGTCGGTGGTGGCAACATCATCCAGATGGTTCGGGGAGGCGGCCGCGGCGACGTCACCAAGACGCACCTCGTCTGGAACCTCGACTCCAAGGCCCCCTCCAACATCGCCTCACCACTGGTCGTCAACAACCAGCTGTTCGTCGTCAAGGAAGGTGGCATCTCGGCCGCCTTCTCCGCCGCCGACGGCACCACCCAATGGCCACGCCGACGCATTCGCAACCTCGGCCACTACTACGCCTCGCCCGTCTATGGAGACGGCAAGATCTACGTCACCGGAGAGAACGGCTTCATCGTCGTCCTGCAACAGGGACCGAAACTGAAGTACCTGGCCAAGAACGACGTGGGTGAGAGTTGCGTGGCGACACCGGCGATCGCCGAGAACCGGATCTACGTCCGCACCGTCAACACCCTGTACTGCTTCGCCAACAAGCCGGCCCCGAAGAAGTGAACCGCATCATGATCCGCACCTCGCTCGCTCTCGGAATCGCCCTGCTGTGTGCTGCCCCCAGCCTTCAGGCCGCCGATTCCATCTCCGTCGTCTCCGGCAGCAAGGCCGGAAGCCTCGAACACGACGCCGCCAGAGAACTCGCGAGGCAATGGAAGCAGATGTTCGGTGTCGACGCCGACTTCTCCAACGACCGGATCCCCACCACCAGAAACCTCGCCGTACTCATCGGCAGCCCGACCACCAACCCGGCTATCGCCAAATCCGTCGGACAACTCTGGCCGAAGATCTCCGACCAGGGACTGGTGATCCGCACGCTGAAGACCGCTGCCGGTCGAGAGATCCTGGTGGTCGGAGGCGGTAGCCCGGCGGCCACCTTCTGGGCCGTCTGCGAACTCGGTCACCGTCTCGGTGCCCGCTACACCTTCCGTCGCGACTTCTTCCCACCCCAACGGCCTCTCAAACTGCCCGAATTCAACGTCAGCGATGAACCCGAACTCAGAACCCGCACCTGGCGGACGATCAACGACTTTGCCATCGGACCCGAGTCGTGGCCCTTGGCCGATCACAAGACCTTCATCCGCCAACTGGCCAAGATGAAGTTCAACCGCATCCTGATGTCCGTCTACGCCTGGCAACCGTTTGTCGATTACCAGTTTCGCGGCGTCAGGCGGTCCACGGCGATGCACTGGTTCGGTGAGGAACTGAGGGTCGACGGGGATACTCCCGGCCGAGTGGCGTTTCGGGGAGCCAAGATCTTCGAGAATCCCGACTTCGCCGGGCTGACCACCTACAGGCAGAAGATCGCCGCCGGCCGGAAACTGATGACCGGCGTCATCGATGTCTCACACTCGCTGGGCATGACCGTCGGACTCTCGACCTCGGTGCTCGAATTTCCCAAGGAATTCGGGCCCGTGCTGCCCGGCTCGGCCAAGGTGCATCAACTGGGAAGCCTGACCGTCGGGCCTGGGCCCACCATCAAGCCCGACAACAAGGTGCTGGCCGAGTTGATCTCCACCCGCATCCAGGCCTTCCTGAAGACCTATCCCGGACTCGATGCTCTGTATGTCTCGGTACCCGAATTCCCCGAATGGAGCGCTCATGCCGCCACCGCCTGGAAGCAACTCGACGCCCGACAGGACCTCGGTGACCATACGCTCGAAAAACTAGTCGCCTCGGCCCGCAACCGCAAGCTGATCGCTTCGGGAGACCGTGGCGAGATGTCGATCCGGGGCAACCTGGTCGGCATGGCCTTCTTCTGCCGGCTGTTTGACGACGGCAAGCTGCTGAAAAAAGCCGACGGGTCGAAGGTCGAACTGGTCATCCGACAACCCGACCCGGCGCTGTTCCCGATCCTCGACCGCGTACTGCCTCGCAACGCCAGCACGCTGAACTTCGTCGACTACACCGCAAGACGGATTGCCGAGAGCAAGGAGCTGCTGGCCCTGTTGCCCGCCAAAAAGGTCAAGGCAAGCCTGATCATGACGCTGGCCGACGACAACGTCGGAGTGCTCGCCCAGTCGACCACCCGCCATATCGACACGCTGATCCAGGAAATCCGCAAGCTGGGCTGGGACGGGTTCTCGACCCGATACTGGGTCCCCGGTGAACTCGATTCGACGGTCCACTACCTCTCGCAAGCCGCCTGGGACCCGAAAACCACCCGCGACTCGGCCCATCACGACCTCTGGGAAGGCATCCTCGGCAACCGAGCCGGAAGCGAACGACTGCTGATCGGGTGGAACCACCTCGAGGAGGCCACGAACAAGCTCGACAAGAACGCCATCGGGTTCGGATTCCCCGTCCCTGGCATGTTCCTGAAGCACAACCAGCCGGGTGAGCCTCCCAAGTGGTTCAACGACGTCAACGACCACTACACGCAGTGGATGATCGAACTGTACCGGGTGCAGGGGGCGCCGATTCACCGCAATGGCGGCAAGGAACTGCTGTTCTATTACGCCAAGCGGAGCGAGTTCAACGTGGCCTACCTCGGTGCAGTCAAGTCCTTACGAGCCGCTGCCACCGCTCGTAAGGACAAGGACCTGGACACCGCGATCGAACAACTCGAAACCGCCATGGATCAACTCAACGGAGCCATGACCAGCCTCGCCGACGTGGCCCAGGACCAGAGTGATCGGGGACTGATCGCCACCCTGGCCAACTTCGCCTACCGACCCCTGGTGGCCGAATACGAAAAACTGCTCGAAGAGGCGGACAAGTAAGCCCCGGCAGGGGACTGGCTCCAAAGGTGTCTGTCCCCGCCCCAATCCCCCACGTTCAGCTACAGCTCGGAATACTCCTCCAGAGCATCCCGATCCAACGCAACCCCATGTCCCGGCCGATCCGGTGCTACCGCGTAACCGTCCTCGAATCGTACCGGCTCCACCGCCAACCGGTTCCACGCCAGGTCGCTGAATTCCAGGTACAGGCACTCGGGTAAACTCGCCGCCAGGTGCACGCCCAATTCCAACAGCGTGTTTCCCAACGACACCGGGATCCCGTAGTCGCCGGCCAGGTGGGCCGCCATCCGCGAAGTCTGGAATTGCCCGTGGATGTTCAGCACATCAACACCACCACTCTCGAGCAAGCGACGCTTGCCGTGAAAGCCCAGGTACTCGCCCGTGTTGATTCGTGACGTGGAAATCTCGGCCGCCAGCATCGCGTAGCCCGGGTAGTCCTCGCGGGTGATCGGATCCTCGATCCAGAAGATCTTGAATCCCTCATCGTCGTATCGCTTCATCCGCGAAATGGCCTCCTTGGGCGACCAGGCCTCGTTGGCATCGACCATGATATCGACATCCTTACCCAGGACCTCGTGAACCAGCGCCAGCCGCTTCAGGTCCCACTCGACGTCCGGATGACCCACCTTGATCTTGATGCCCCGCATGCCGTAGTCAGTGAAGTGACCCATCCACGACCTGAACGCGTCGTCATCGAGGTGGAAATCGAGCGTACTGCCGTAGGCGGGTACACGGGGATCGGTGCCCCCCAGTAGCCGGTACAGAGGTAACTCTGCCTGCTGCGCCGCCAGGTCCCACATCGCCGTCTCGGTGGCCAAACCCAACGCGCTGGCACCGACATTTCCACCGCGTGGCCGAGAGATCCGCATCGCCATACCCAACGGCGATTGGCCCTCGACGGCCGACCAGCCGTTGTAGCGATACTGAGCCTCGAGTTCGGCCAGGGCGGAAATCGGCATGCCCTGCTGCAACTCGAAACCCACCCCCGTGCGACCATCGTCGGCCTTCAACTCGAGCACCGTCATGAAATGCTCGGTGAAAATCACCTGCGAATCACCGATCGGACGCTCCAGCGGAATGCGACACCGGTGCAATTGGAAATCAACAATCTTCATCACGCTCGGTCCTCAGGACACAAAGTACTTGTAGATACTGGTCACACCCAGAGTGGTCATCGAGACACCTGCAATGGCCGTCACGATCCTCAACCGCCAACTCATCCTCAACGCCACCGGCATCCTGACCTGGTCGACCCAGATCATGGCGAAGCACCACAGCCCGCAGGTGGCCGCTCCGCTGACCAGGCTGCCCAGGGTCAACCGGCCGATGATGTTGCCGGCGATCGACTGAGGTAACCAGGTCAGGGTCAGACCGCCGATGGTGCAGTAGGCCATCACCAGCATCTTCATCCCGCGCCCCGAGAGTCGTTTGGTGGCCGCCGGAGCCAACACTCGGCCCGCTTCACCGCAGGTGTGCCGATAGACCTCGAACGCGCCATAAAGCGTGCCGATGAAGGCCAGGAACACGCCTCCGCGGAAAACCCATTTCAATTGAGGATGCAGCGCTGTTACGAAGTCCTCCTGGTGAATCAGCAGTTCCTTGTCGACGGGGATCGCGTGTTGAGGGTGTAGGACCATCGCTCCGAGCATCGCGAACAGCAGAGTGACCAGGATCACACAGGCAAATGAACCGACCGCATCGACCAATGGCACGCGGCTCCAACTCCGGGCCCGCGCAAGCACCTTCGGATCGGCAGTCGCCCGCTCCAGGTCCTCCCGCGACATCGACCCGCGACCGGACAGGCCCCAGCCCTTTTCTCGCGACATGCCGATGTAACCGATGTAGTCGTACGCCCCCCCCCCCACGGCCGTCAGGTACAACGACACCTCCAGCCACGGACTGCGACCCGTAAATCGCTCGGACAATTCGGGGGTCGAGTGAACCCACTCGGGGTAGTCGCCGACCCGAGGTATCAACAATCCCGCAAAAGCCTCGCCGAGATCCGGACCCAGCACCACGACGGCAATCGTCACCAACACCACCAGGACACCGAGCACCACAATCGAAGCCTTCTCGACGATGGCGTAGGTCGACACCACCGCCAGCAGCAGGCAGACGACCAGCACCAGAGTCGCCCACGCGTTGGAAACGAATTCGAACCACTTCCACGGCCCAACGTCTGTACCGTTGACCGGCAGACCCGAGAGTCGATGAATGTAGCCGGCCAGAGTCTCGGGGATCGCCGAGAACGCGATCGGCATCAGGCAGACCGCCGGCAGGACCACCAGCAACGGAAACCACATCCGCGGACCTGGAAGGACCTTCCAGGTCTCCAGGGGATGCTCGCCGGTCAGAGTGAAATGGCGGCTGGCGGTGTAGACCTGTACCGCCTTGAATACCCCGCCGTAAAAGAAACACCACATCATGCCGTAGCCAAAGATGGCGCCGCCGCGTGAAGCGATCACCAGTTCGCCGCTGCCGATCGTTACCGACGCAATGATCAGGCCCGGCCCCATCATCCGCAGCAACCGACCCAGGCCCCGACCCTGGAACTGGTCGGGCAGTTCCGGGTAGCTCGCCGCCGTGGTGGTCATTTCATCAGCCATCGTCACCCCACTGTGCCAAATGAACGGTCAGCCCGCCACAAACCAAGGGTCTGGCTCACACCGCGGCAGGAGGGGTAGGTGCCTGCCCCACCCCCAAACAAAGATACAGCAGAGCAGGGGACAGGGACGCCTCGCTGAGGCGAGTCCAGCCGGTCCCTGGCGGCAGTCGCCGTTGAGCCCCCCACGGCGCTGCTATAATATCCCCCGATGCCCATGCCCCCACTCATCCCGCGGACGACCGCCACGCTGCTGGTGCTGGCCACCACCGCGCTGTGCAACTCGGCCCAGGCAGCGGCCCCCACGCCCAAGGACTTCGAGTTCTTCGAGAAGAAGGTCCGGCCACTGCTCGTCTCCCACTGCATGGAATGCCACACCGGTGACGAACCCGACGGAAAACTCAGCATGGAGTCCCTGGCCACGATGCTGGTCGGTGGCCTCCGCGGTCCGGCCCTGGTCCCGGGTAAGCCGGACCAGAGCCTGCTGGTAACCGCCATCCGGCATAACGAAGAACTCAAGATGCCGCCGAAGCGAAAACTACCGACCGCACAGCGAGCCATCCTGACCGAATGGGTCAAACGAGGTGCCCCGTGGCCCAACGCCAAGCCTGCCGCCAAGCCCGACGGCAAGGGCACATCCGTGGGCAAGCCAGGCGGCCCACTGTTCACCGCAGACCAGAAGCAGTTCTGGGCCTTCCAGCCCCTTGACACCTCGCGCCAACCGGCCGTCACCGCGGGAAACTGGGTCACCAGCCCCATCGACCGCTACATCCTCGCCCGCCTCGAAGCCGCCCGACTGCGGCCTGCTCCCGCGGCCCGACCACGAGCGTGGCTCCGCCGGGTCACCCTTGACCTCACCGGATTGCCACCCTCGGCCGACGACATCAGCGAGTTCCTGGCCGACGATTCTCCCACCGCCCGATCGCAACTGGTCGATCGACTCCTGGCCAGCCCCGCCTACGGAGAACGCTGGGCACGGCACTGGCTCGATGTGGCCCGCTACGCCGACTCGAACGGACTCGACGAAAACCTCTGCTACGGAAATGCCTTCCGCTACCGAGACTACGTGGTGGGTGCCTTCAACTCAGATCTGCCCTACGACCAGTTCGTCCGAGAACAAATCGCGGGAGACCTGCTGGGTGACGACGGTGACCCGGAAACACGGCTTAGACGCATCATCGCCACCGGATTCCTGGTGCTCGGGCCCAAGATGCTCGCTGAAGACGACCCGAGAAAAATGCAGATGGACATCATCGATGAACAGATCGACACCATCGGCAAGACCTTCCTGGGCCTGACGCTGGGTTGTGCACGGTGCCACGACCACAAGTTCGACCCGATCCCCACCTCCGATTACTACGCACTGGCCGGGATCCTCAAGAGCACCAAAACGATGGAGAACTTCGGGGTCGTCGCCAAGTGGAACGAGACTCCGCTAGCCGATCCCGCGGCGATCGTCGAGCAGAAGCAGCACGAAGCGAAGATTGCCCAGGCCAAACAGCTCATCGAAGCTAGCTCGCAGACCGCACGTGACGCGATCGTCGCCGCGGCACGACTCCGAGCCGGTGACTACCTGCTGGTGGCCAGTTCACGGTGGTTGACCGCCCGGGAACTCACCGGTCGCCCTCCGATCGGCGGCACTCCCGAGGCCAAGACGACCGCTGGAGTGCAGATCCGCGAGGCCGAGACGTACGATCGGGGGAACGCGGCCAAGACCACCACCGGGTACGGGCAGGGGATCGGCGTGATCCTCAACGGCGGCAAGCTGCCCAACGTGGCCGAATACGACATGACGGTCAAGCAAGCCGGGACCTACCGCATCGAGTTTCGGATCGCCGCGGCTGAAAGCCGTGCCTGCCGGCTGCAGGTCAACGGAGCAGTCGTGCAACCCGCCGCGATGGCCCACGTCACGGGGAGTTGGAACCCCGACACCCAGAAGTGGTTCGTCGAAGGAGTGGCGACACTACGGGAGGGGAAGAACACGATCCGGATCGACTGCACTGGCCCATTCCCTCACATCGACAAGCTGCTGATCGCACCGACCGCTGGCGGTGCCGGCAAGCTGGCCGCCGAACTGGACCGGCTGGCCCAAACCGTCAAGGACCCAAAGACGCTTAATTCGCAACTGATCCAGCAGTGGACGGGTCACCTCAAGGCGACTCGCACCTCAAAGGACTCGCCACTGGCCGCCTGGCATCACGCCCTCGCCGAACCCGTCACGCCTGCCCCCGCAACTGGCCCCCGCATCAAGACACTGCTGGGCAAACCACTCGCAGAACTCGCCGCAGGCTACTCAATGGTGTTCACCGAAGCCGACACGCTCTGGCGCCGCAAGCTCGACAAAGACACCCCCCAGCCACCCACTCGCCTGGACGACGCAGAACTCGAATCGATCCGCAAGCTGCTCTACCTCAAAACCGGCCCCTTCCAGGCCGGCAAGGAACTCGACCCTTCCTTCGAAAAGGCCACCGTCGCTGACATCAAGCAGCAGCGGGACGCCCTGGCCAAGCTCGCCAAGGCCAAGCCCGTGCTGCCGCTGGCGATGGCCGTGGCCGACGGGCCGGTCGAAGACCTCAAGGTGCACATCCGGGGCAGCTACCTCAGCCTGGGAGCCAACGCACCCCGCGGCTTCCCCAAGATCCTCGCCGGCACAAAACAGGTACCCCTGCCCAAGAAAACCAGCGGGCGGCTGGAACTGGCCCGCTGGATGACTCGAGCCGACAACCCGCTGGTCCCCCGCGTGATGGCCAACCGGATCTGGCGGTGGCACTTTGGACACGGGCTGGTCCGCTCGACCGACAACTTCGGCACGCTCGGCGATCGACCCACCCACCCGGGACTGCTCGACTGGCTCACCTCCGAACTGATCCGTCGCGACTGGTCGATTAAGTCGCTGCACCGCGCCATCCTGCTCTCCTCGACCTACGCCATGAGTACCCGCTTCAATCCCCAGGCGGCCGCGTCCGACCCCGAGAATCGTCTCCAGTGGAGAATGGACCGTCGCCGGCTGTCGGCCGAGGAGGTCCGCGACTCATTGCTGCTGGTCGGCGGAGGACTCGATCGACGACTCGGCGGCTCGCTGATGACCGTCAAGAATCGGGCCTACGTCACCGGCACCGGCCACAACATGAAGACCGATGTCTACGAAAACACTCGACGCAGCATCTACCAGCCGGTCGTCCGCAGCGCGCTGTTCGAAGTCTTCCAGGCCTTCGACTTCGCCAACCCCAGCCTGACCAGCGGAGACCGGGTCACCACAACCATCGCACCGCAGGCACTGTTCCTGATGAACGGTGAACTGGTCGACATCCAGTCGACGGCCATCGCCACCCGCCTGCTCGCACTCGACGGCGATGAACCGACCCGACTCAAGGCACTCTACCGATCACTGCTGGGACGCGCCCCAATGGCCGAAGAATCCGAACAGGCCTCGACCTTCCTCTCCGAGTACCGCCGTGCAGCCGTCGAGGACGATAAAAACAACAGCGATGCCAAGGACCCATCCCGGCAGGTCTCGGCTGACGTCCGTGCCTGGCGAGCCCTGTGCCGGGTGCTGTTGGCCAGCACCGAGTTTGTTTACGCCGAATGACCACGCTCGACCCCATGTTGTCGATCATCCTGAAACAAGTCTGAACACACCCTGGCTAGATCCTGATCACAACCTGATCACAACCTGATCACAAACACACCGCCATGACCCAAGCCTCACACTGCTGCAACCAGTTCACGCCGGTGACCAGCCGACGCGACATGCTGAGCACCTCGGCCACCGGATTTGGCATGCTGGCGCTGGCCGACCTGATGAGCCGCCAGGCGGCCGCCGATGCCCCGTTGCGACCGAAAAACCCGCTGGCCCCCCGAGATCCTCATTTTCCGGCACGCGCCAAGCGAGTCATCTTCCTGTTCATGCACGGTGGCCCCTCGCACGTCGACACCTTCGACCACAAGCCACAACTCGACAAGGACCACGGTAAGCCGTTGCCGTTCCCCAAGCCGCGGATCGTCTCGGGTGCCACTGGCAACCTGCTGAAATCGCCCTGGGCCTTCAAGCAGCACGGCCAGAGCGGGGCCTGGGTCAGCTCGGTCTTTCCCAAGATCGCCGAAATCACCGACGACCTCTGCTTCATCAAGTCGATGTACGGGTCCAACTCCAGGCACGGCGGCGCACTGCTGGAACTGCACACCGGCAGCGACACCTTCATCCGGCCCAGCATGGGCTCGTGGATCAATTACGGACTGGGTTCCGAAAACCAGAACCTGCCCGGCTACATCACGATCTGCCCCAGCCTGACTCACGGCGGAGTCAACAACTGGAGTTCCGCCTTCCTGCCGGCCGTCTACCAGGGCACGCCGATGGGCGATGCGGCCACGCCGGCCGAACGAGCCCGGTTCCCCTTCATCGGAGGCAAGTCCAAGGTCCGCCGCCGTTCGCTGCAGCGAATCGAACTGGACCTGCTGAACCGCATCAACCGAAAACGCTTTCAGGAAACCGGACCCGATTCGGATCTCGAAAGTCGCATCGCCTCCTTCGAACTCGCATTTCGGATGCAAAGCGAAGCTCCGCAACTGCAGGACATCAGCAACGAACCCAAGCACATCCACAAGCTCTATGGTCTCGACAACGACGCCACCAAGGACT
>Ga0310123_10003860_pt1 | contig 11463 bp, 6 predicted proteins | sample CB6_AW_1057_MG_FD_203505 | JGI IMG/M metagenome (GOLD analysis project Ga0310123, IMG submission 203505) | Marine microbial communities from Western Arctic Ocean, Canada - CB6_AW_1057 | ecosystem: Environmental > Aquatic > Marine > Oceanic | place: Canada: Western Arctic Ocean | collected... | reverse complement strand
AGCGGTTTATTTGCCAATCATTCTCTCACTCGGCAGCGTAGCGATCGCACTGGCACTGACGATGGGAGGTCAGCAGGTACTGATTGGCGCACTTTCTGTCGGCGAAGTCGTGATGTTTTTGTACTATGCCCAGCTCTTTTTTATGCCGATACAGGACATGTCAGCTTGGTTCGCCGAACTGCAGATGGCACAAGCTTCCGCCGAGCGAGTGATCAGTCTCATCGAAGCGGTTCCCGAAGTCCGCGACACCGATGCCGTAACCCAGCGGCTGCGACAGACCGGAACGGATGGACATACCGACGAAATAGGACGCATTACGTTCGAGCAAGTCGGATTCCGCTATCGAACGGGACCCATGATCATGGATGCCCTCGATCTGCAAGTCGAACCGGGGACGACTGTCGCATTGGTCGGCGCCACCGGGGGCGGCAAATCGACTCTTGTCAATCTGTTGTGCCGGTTCTATGAACCAACGGCTGGGAGGATTCTGATCGATGACGTGGATTACCGGGACCGCAGTTTGCATTGGCTGCAGTCGAACTTGGGGATCGTACTGCAACAGCCGCATCTGTTTAGCGGCACGATCGAAGCCAACATTCGCTACGGCCGTCTGGATGCGACCTCCGAACAAGTTACCGAAGCGGCCCGGCTCGCCTGTGCGCACACATTCATCACCGATCTTTCCGACGGATACGCCACCGATGTGGGAGAAGGTGGCAATCGGCTCAGTCTGGGCCAAAAACAGCTGATCTCGTTCGCGCGGGCAATCCTGAAGCAGCCGCGGCTGCTGGTGATGGACGAAGCCACTTCGTCGGTCGATACGGAAACTGAAAAGCTGATCCAACAAGGCATGTCGCGGATGCTGAGCGGGCGGACAAGTTTTGTGATCGCCCACCGGCTATCGACCATTCGCGCAGCCGACATCATCGTGGTCATCGAAAACGGCAAGATCATTGAACAGGGCTCGCATCACGAATTGCTTGGCCTCCGCGGTGGCCATTATCGCAGACTCTACGCGGAACAGGCGATGCGCCATTTCGTGCAAGGTAATGGGCCGACTTAAAACATGGAAGCCTGAAGTGCGAGCGAAGGCTGCCATTTCCTGCGATTGCGCTTTTTGAAGTTGCGCACTTTTCGACAGTTGTATGGCCGAGGGCCTGTTTTCACCGTAGCCTGGGGCAACGCCCCAGGAAATGAGAGCGTCACACATTTGTTTGGCAGAATGCCATATTTACCGCCTCGCGATGGCAGGTGTTTATGGCCTTCGGCCAAAACAACCTTGTTCTTCAATGTACGTGGGGCGTTGCCCCAGGCTACGGTAAATATGGCCTTCGGCCAAACTGAAAGTGCGCAACTTCAAAACTTGCGCTTCAGGCTGCCATTTCCTAAATGGCCTACTTAAATTGCATCCAGACCCATTTCGGCAAGTTGTTCTGCTTCGATGAATCCTTCGTTCGTCCAGCCGCGCGCCTGGTTATAGGCCGTCACCATCGCCGCTAAGGCGTCGGGCGTCAAACGTGCGGCTTCGTCGTCACCAAGTGCTTCCTGCAAGAATCGGGCGGGAAGAATGTCTTCATCCGATTGCCAGCCGGCACGTATGTTGAACAGTTTCTTGGCAGTCACAATTCTTGCCGCCGTGTTGGCCAATTCGTCCGAGGACGTATCCCAGCCGGTGACCAGATTCAACATGGACGCCGACTCGGCGTAGAAATCGTCGAACACTCCCCTCAGGAATTTACAGAGGATCAACGAGTCCATCAGGGCCGCCCGGTTTTCGGTGTCTACAGCCAGCACCGCTGCTTCAGGGCGAGCTTGCCGGCGGTCGACTTGATCGGAAAAATCGACCTCGTAAGCGCCGGATCGATTGTGATCCGCTCCGCGCGAGCCGACGGCGAAACCCAACGCCATCGTCTGCATTGCCCGTGGCTCGTAGCCGGGGATTTCCAACCCCTTCACTTGAGCTGCAAATTCAATCGAATTTTGACCGACCTGCTCCGCCATACGGCGGCTACCCAGCGACATCACTTCGCCCAGTCCCTGGCGGGTAGCGATCAAGTCGATCGCGCGCAGTAGTGCAGTCGGATCGCCAAACCGTAACCAGTCGGCATCGACAAGCCCCCGTTCGACGCACTCCATGGCAAAGGCGATCGTTCCACCGGTGCTTATGGTGTCGATGCCAAGCTGATCGCAACGTTGTGAAGCTCTAAGTACCGCCTCAGCATCGCCAATGCCACACAAGGGTCCCAGTGCGAACAGGTTTTCATACTCCAAGCGAACGCCGTCGGTATTATCCGAATCGGGGCCGTCCAACGAATATATATGTTCGCAACCGATCGTGCAGGCGGCACAATAGGCCCGTGTCCGGGTTCTGGTTGTCGACAAGGTTTCCGGCGCCAATTGCTCAGCCCCGTCGAAAGAACCTTGCTGAAAATTGCGGGTGGGTAACGCCCGCAGCCGGTTGAAGACGAGCAGATTTGTTGCCGTGCCCAATTCGCGATATTTTTCTGTCGCCGGTCCTAGCGATCGTTTCGACAGTGATTTCGAGTAACTCAACAGGCCGGGCGAATCGGCCCAACGGTTAGGCTGAGTACCGCGCACGAGGATGGCCTTGATATTCTTGCTGCCCAAAACGGTTCCGGTGCCGCCTCGCGCCGCATGGCGTCCGTCGTGCGACAAAGTTGCAAAACGAACGCCGCGTTCACCCGCCGGTCCAATGGAAGCGATCCGCCAATCAGTTCCAAAGCGGGCTCGCAAGACCTGATCAGCATCACGGCATTCTAATCCGGCGACTTCGTCTGCACTGTGGAATCCCACTTGGTCATTATCGATCGTGATTACCGACAACTGCGGAAGCCGTCCCGTGATGACCAGCGCGTCAAATCCAGTCTGCTTTCCGGCCATCGCAAAGCCGCTGCTTGCCAGTGAATCGTTGATACGACCAGTCAGCGGGCTCTTGCAAACCACCGCGAATTTGGCCGATGTAGTCAACGGGCTGCCGACAAGCGGGCTGAAGACAAAAGTGAACGCCGCTTCTGGTGCGAGCGGATCGGCCGTCGCCGCTTGTTCGCGCAGCAGGAGGTAGGCTCCCAGTCCGCTGCCACCAAGAAACATGCGCAATACCGACTCGGCCAACTCGACTCGCTGTGACGACTGCGAACTGAGATCGATTCGCAGGTAGGCTCCATGATAGCCGCAAACAGTAGTTGGCATTAAACAGAGCCTATAGGGTGGTCGCAGAAAAAGGTTATCCGCCAGCGTCGGCGGACATGATGAGCAGTGACTGGCCGGCGGTCACCATGGTTTCCGGGTCCGCCACAAACCGATTGCCATCCAAGTTGACCGCAATTCCTGCGCGGACATAGTCTCCAATCAGACACTCGTCTGCGAAAGCGGGGAACTGGCGGGCAACATCCAACAAGATGTCACCCAAGCGGACGGCATGCGAACTGACCGGGACCTCCACACGGGGGACACCCACCCGTTGTCGGGGAATCCCAAACAGCTCCACTTGTACCGTCATCGCGTCCTCCGAAATAAATTACACGGCCATCATCCGGAACGCGAACAACATCGCAACATAAGCCGCAACGGCGCCTGCCAAGACCATGCGTGCGACGGGTTCATCATCATTGTCCCGTGATGCATACCAAAGCGTCCCCAAGACGGCCAGGCCGGCGATAAACGTAAACACACCGCTTGGCAATAAGCGCGCGGCAGCGAGTCCCACAGCGGCAAATGTCATCATCCAGAATATATGTTGTAACGTAAACTGGGGCTTGAATGGACGTCGGGCGTCTGTTGCATCGGGCGGTATGGATGAATTCGCCATCTCCAACAGGGCTGGGTCGACAAATTGGGCCTCCATTTCGTCACGAGACATGCCCGTCTCCGGTTGCAAGGTATACTCCACATCCTCCTCGTCCCGGTCCCAATCTTCTCGCGAAGATTGCGATTCGGCCTGCGATTTATCGGGTGATGTGTGCGGATCCATAGATGCAAATCCCATACGGTACCGATTCGGATGGTCTCATTATATAGTCTCATTATATATCTCATTATATATTAGTAACACGGTAACTTCATACAGCCGAATTAGCCGATTGCAGCATAAGCCGTTTTTCACCCCCAAAAAAAGTCATTCTGCAATCGGCTAATTCGACTCTTTGAGTTTCGATTTATGCGCAACCCGCTATCACCATTCACGATGATCACGCTAGCTCACTTCGCCCCGGAGGGGCCGAAACAAGTTAGCCCAGGCGACCCATCGGAATGGGTACCCCGGCAACGCGAGTTCCACGAGCTTTGCCGCCGCCCTGGGTAGCTGTCGATCCTACGGGAAAGCCCTGAAAGGGCGCAACAAAACCGTAGCGTTGCCGGCGAATCTCGCCACTTGTTTCGCCCTTTCAGGGTTCATCACGCGTCATTTCCCCGACCCAGGGCGGCACGGCCTGATAGCCGCTCTGCCCTGGGCTAGATTATTTTGGCCCCTTCGGGGCAAGGACTTACGTTCAATCAATAACTAAAACAGTCGAACTAAGGTGTTACGAAAGATTTAAATGGGTTCCTGCCCCGGCCAGGTGGAAACCGATCCCGCCATTTTGCGTACACGTCTTAAGCATTTTCCCGGTCTCACCTCCCAACTCGCACGTCGGGATCATGTTTCCCGCCCTGCCAGGCGACCCGTTATGAATATCCTCGTATGTCCACTTGGCAGTGCCGGTGACGTCCATCCGTTTGTGGGGCTCGGCGAAGTGCTGGCACGACGCGGGCACCGTGTCAAGGTGCTCGTCAATGCTTATTTCGAGTCGATCGTGCGCCGAGCTGGTTTGGAATTCGTTGAGTTTCGGACAGCCGAGGAATTTCTCCGACTCTCCAATCATCCTGATCTCTGGCACCCGCGAAAGGGATTCTTTTACATCGCGCGCAATGCGATACTACCCGGCATGCGCCCGCAGTACGAATTGATTGCCTCGCACGTCGAGCCGGGCGAAACTGTCGTCATCTCGTCGATTCTTGGATTTGGCGCCCGGATTGCCCACGAGCGGCTGGGGGTTCCTCTGGTTTCGGTCCATCTACAGCCGGCAGTGTTTTGGAGCGACGAGCATCCTCCTCAGTTTGCGGGGACTCCATCGTTCACGCCACAATGGTTGCGACGTCACTTATTTCATTGGGGCGAAAGACTGGTGATTTCCCCTGTGTTAGGTCCGGAGACCAACGCATTCCGCCGGGAATTAGGCCTGCCGCCCGTCAATCGTTTCTTGAGCCGATGGGTCCATTCGCCGCAAGCGGTCATCGGGTTATTCCCGGAATGGTACTGCCCGCCACAAAGTGATTGGCCGGTAAATACCCACTTGGCCAATTTTCCGTTGTGGGACGAGCGGGATATCACACCGGTTCCTGAGCCGCTCGCGGCGTTCCTCGCAGCGGGCGACCCGCCGGTCATTTTTACACCCGGATCGGCGATGATGTTTGGCCAAGATTTTTTTTCTGCTGCCGTGGCGGCTTGCGTTCGTCTGGGGCGGCGCGGCGTTTTGTTGACCCGTTTTTCGGAACAAATCCCGCAGCATCTCCCGGAAAGCGTGCAGCACTTTGACTTTGCTCCCTTCAGCAAGGTGTTCCCACGGTCAGCTGCGGTCGTGCACCATGGCGGAATCGGCACAACAGCCCAAGGCCTGGCCGCGGGTGTGCCCCAACTGATCATGCCAATGAGCCACGACCAGCCGGACAACGCTGCACGGCTCGTGGAACTGGGAGTAGGGGACTGGTTATCCACAAAAAAATTTACGCCGGCACGCATCGCCGACAAACTGGCGAGGCTATTGCAGTCGGAGGAGGTTGCCACGCGCTGCGGCGAAATCCGCTCTCGCTTGCTCGGCGTCGACGGACTATCGCTCGCCTGCGATCGCATCGAAGAATTGGCAGGACGTGCGTGTCACGATGGGCCGGCCGGCGTCCTCTAGGAGAGGGAAAGTGATGATTTTAAAGCGGAATCGACCTGGTTCGTGCGTGGATTAAATACCACCTCGCCACGTCTGATGCTCATGATGCCGGCTTGTGTCGAATTCCTACCGCACCAGCCCAAGCCAATATGGTGAGGCCTGCTCCCAACATGAGCTCCACGCCCAGCCGAAAACTTGCCGGCTTGTACTCGAACTTTACCAGCGATTCTCCCGCCGGTAAAACGACACCACGCAGCACATGGTTGACGCGATGCACTGGCAACGGCTGGCCGCTTAGGGAGGCCTGCCAACCTGGGTCCCACATGTCGGCAATCACCAGTATGCCGGCTGTTTCCATCCGGGCACGGAGCACCAATTCACCAGGTAATTCGCTTTCGATGTGTCCTGTTCCCTGACACCTATCGGGCACTTCGACCGGCTGTTCCACAAATGCGACTTGGCGCCCGTCGAACGAATTGGCCCCTAACTTTGCTAACCGCTGTGGATCCTCGGTGACTAACTCCACCCGTCGCGGCACGAAAACGCGCGGCAGGGCGCGTGGGTTCTGGATAATCCAATAGTCGTCACCGACCAGGGCGGTTCGAAATCTCGCATCCGGTCGCCCGCGTAATATGACATACCGCACGTTGAACAAATCCATCACGGGATGCATTCGCATAATGCCTTGATCATTGAACTGGAAAGCTGGCAAATACATTTGGGTCAAGGCGTACGGAATGAGAGGCGACCGCTCATCCATCGCCAGCCGCATCATCTCGATGAAACGGCTCGGATCGACCCCGTCGTAGCCCCGGATATCCTTGAGACCATTGGCCTCGGCCAACCGCGCGGGCAGGCAGTTATAGCCCACCACTCGTCCCGGCTCCATCGCAGTCAGCTGCTGCAGCGTGCCGATCGGCGGATAGTACAATTTGCGGTCGCACTGTGGATTGACATCATGGCCCAACAACAGCGGCTCAACGACCATCATCGCGCCCAACATGGCACCGAGAGGAGCGCCGCTCCTCCGCGAAAAAACGACGACCAGCCAGGCCGCCAGCGTCAACGCGCATAAGCCGGCCGATAACCATTGGCTCTGGCGAAAGTTAGCTTGCGCGGTGCGCACATCATCCATTGTGCGGAAATTACTTGTCGAGCGGCCGGACTCAATGAATGCTTCCAACTGGCTGCCCAGCGGTTCCGGCGGCGTCTGCGTGGCGCGGGCCGCCGACCAAACGCCCAAACCCAATACAACCGCCATTGGCAATGTAAACCACCACTGCGGACGGACAATTCTCCGCCAAATTGCGTCCAGCCCCACAACCGCCAATGCTAGGACCGCGAAAGAAGCGGCAAAAACGAAACGATTGAAAGAAAACATATTTAGGCCTGGCAACCTCCATAGCGATACGAAGCCAGGCAAATTCAACACCCAGCTCATGCTGATAACCATCAGCGCGATCCAGCCGATATTACGAGACCAATGAATGCGCCGTGTCCAAGCCAACGGCGCCAGCAGCAGCGCAGCTGCCAGGCCCGCATAGGAACTCGCAGCGCTTTCCAAACGGTTGCCAGCCTCCACATAGACATTACCTCGCTTGTTCCTGCCATACGCGAGCGGCATTACCGTCTGAGCCAGCGCGTGTAGTCCGGTGGGCGGACGCTCTTCGGCTCCCGCACCACGCTGTTGCATTCGGTGGCCTGTGCGGGAGTATTCGATCATCGGTAACAGGTAAGGCGCTGTTAACAACAACCCCAATGTCCACCCAGCGACGAGCGCCACCATGGAGCTGGTTAACGAAGCAATAGCACGAGACCGGTACCAACGATCGGCCAGGCACCAAAGTCCATAAATGCCGCATGCCATCAATACCAATCCGCCAACGTCGACCTGCCCGGTCATCACCGTGAGCCAAGTGGCCAGTGCAAGTCCAATCCCGCCAAGTCTCCCGGGACGGTTCACCGTTGCCTCGACCGACCACAACAGCCAAGGCAGCCAGGCAACGGTATAGGACATGGTGTATCCTTGCCACAGGATGAGAAATCCGGTCAGCGGATAACACCATGCGCCGCAAGCCGCGGGCCAGTAGCCGACTCCCAAACTGCGTCGAAAGAAAAGATACGCGCCGATTCCCGCCACCAGACATTTCGCCAGCTGCATCCAAGCCAGTGCGGTGGGCGTGGGAAACAAATAATAGATCAAGCTAAACGGTGAGTACTTGGGCCACTTGGTGATGGGTGCGCCTAGAAAGTAGTTGGGGCACCAGAGTGGCAACCGGCCGCTGCGGATTTCGGAAGTGCAAAAGCGTCGCGAGAATTCCAGCGAGAGTACTTGATCCGACAAGATAGAGTTGTGAACCGGCAGGTATGGTTCATACTCGCTGGTCGGTGGCAGGTATTGATTCGGCTGGGCGAGTAGATCGAGCGGCAGCAAGATCTTGCTACCCATCAGCGACGTGCCATACATGATCCACTGCGGAACGATGAGGCCCAGCAAGAGAATCGTGCAACGTAACCACAGCGAACCGGGAGCCCGCGTCTCGACCGGCTGCGCCTGCAACGGACGTGTTGTTGGCGACTTGGGGGAGAATGTCGATATTTGGAGAGGACGAGGCCGTGGCGACATACGATGCTCTAATCGGGTGGGTCGCGAGCCGAACGTGACCATCGCTTCAAATCGAGTTACCACCCGGTTCCGGTCACGCTCGGCTCGCGTGACCCATGTCCAAGATCGAGCTAAGAAAAAAGCATCGTCCCATGCTTCGCTAGTGTACCGCACCGTGGCTTTCCAGACAAAGCCTGGAGAACTGTTGACCTCCCAGTTAGAATCGCGAATGTCATGTGGCGCCACACCCCCATCTTGCTGATCTTGATCCTGCTGACGATCGGCGTCTACGCAGAAGTTCGTCACTACGGTTTTATCGCGTATGATGACGACGGGTATGTACGGGACAACCAATACGTCCAGCAAGGGCTGACGGTCGAGAATCTGTGGTGGGCATTGACCTCCCGTACGGAGACGAACTGGCATCCCGTCACGTGGCTGTCTCACATGCTTGACTGCCAGTTGTTCGGCCCGGACCAGCCGGGTTGGTATCACCTGGTCAACCTGGTGTTGCATGTCGCCAACTCTGTCTTAGTATACGTCGTCTTTCACAGAATGACGCGCTGCATTTGGAGGCCCGCTTTCGTCGCCGCCCTGTTTGCTATCCACCCGCTGCATGTCGAATCGGTGGCTTGGATCGCCGAACGCAAGGACGTTCTTAGCACGCTGTTCTGGCTGCTGTCGATAATCTGTTACGTCCACTACACGCGACACGCTTCTCGGTTCGCCTATATCCTTGCCATTCTTTGTCTGGCCATCGGATTGGCCAGCAAACCGATGCTGGTAACGGCACCGTTCTTGTTTCTGCTGCTGGACTACTGGCCGCTGGGGCGGATTCTACCGGTAAACCGCTCCGCCCAAAAACCCGACGACAAGGTTCCGGCAGGTCGTCGCCGTCCGCACAAACGACGCGACGTGAAGCAAGCGAGTCGGTCACAACATTCGGACCGGTCTCAACATCACGCACCAGTTGTCAAACCAACAAATCAAGCGACCAACTTCGCTTGTGCGTCCAGCTGGACACAGCTGCTTGTCGAAAAACTACCCATGTTCGCGCTGGTATTCGCTTCTTCGGCCATGACCTTCTATGCACAAAGTGCGGGAGGCGCCGTCTCCCCGACGCCGTTGAGCCATCGGCTGGCAAATGCCGTCGTGGCCTACATCCGCTACCTCGGAAAAACTGTCTGGCCGCAGAATCTGGCTGTGCTCTACCCGAATCTGCCCGGCATGTGGAATTTCTGGCAAGTCATCGGGGCGCTCGCTCTGCTGGTGGCGGTCAGTGCCCTGGTCTTCGTGTCGTGGCGTCGGCGATATTTGACAGTTGGCTGGTGCTGGTACCTAGGAACACTCGTTCCGGTGATCGGCCTCATCCAAGTTGGACAACAGTCCATGGCCGACCGTTACATGTATTTGCCCCTGACCGGGCTGGCGATCATGCTGACCTGGGGCATGACCGACGTAGTGCAACATCAGCCTACGGCGCGCCGGCTGGTGGTGACCGCGGCTGTGACAATTGTCGTTGGCTGTGGTTGGCTGACATACCAGCAAGTTCGTTTATGGCGCTCGAGTGAAGCCCTGTTCAAGCACACATTGGCCGTCACTCGCAGCAACTATGTGATCCACAACAATCTGGGCGTCGTCCTGCAGGACATGGGGCGCAGCGAGGAAGCGATCACGCAGTACCAATTCGCCATCGGCGCGAATGCCAATTACGCGGACGCCCACTACAACCTGGCACGTGCCCGCCAAGACCGGCAGGAATATGATGTTGCTATCCACAGTTATCTCAAGGCCCTCCAATTGCGCCCTGATGACCCGAATACGCACAACAATCTGGCAGGTGCGTATCATTTGTCACAGCAGCTCGACAAGGCAATTGAGCACTATCGTATGGCGGTGGATCTCAATCCTCAGCATGTTGAATCGTGGTACAATCTGGCGGGTGCCATGCGCGACAAAAAGGATTGGCAGTCGTCGATCGGTCTGTATCGGCACGTCGTGCAGCTCAAACCGGATCATGCGGCAGCGCATAACAATCTGGGCGTATTGCTTCATATGCAGGGCGAGCTGGAACCAGCGATCCAACATTATCGCCAAGCCTTGGCGCTGGATGGCGACAATTTTGAGACGCATTTGAACTTGGCGGTTGCGTTGGAGGCCCGCGGCCGGTTCACAGAAGCACTGCAACATGTCGAAAGTGTATTGCGGATCGTGCCCCGGCACGACAGAGCCCGCAAGATGCAACAGCGGTTGAAACACGCAGGCTCTGGAGTCCGGTAGCCTAGATCTGCGTTTCGTAAGTCCCTGGAAAGTCGAAACGAAGATCTAGTACCGCTTTGGGTTTCTTTATGGTTGCGTAAAACGTAGGACGGATTGCCAACCCGTCCGTAGAAGAATTGTACCCGTCGGCTATTTTCGATTTTCGTCGAACCTCAAAAGGGACGTTGATGCGGTTAGGAAAATCCAAAGCACAGAAACCGGGAGCTGGCTCTCGCACTCCAAAGAACCTTGCTCTGGTGGCCCTCGTGCTCGTGACCTGGGCGGTTTACTATCCCGTTAAAGACTTCCAATTCATCAATTTTGACGACCCAGGTTACGTCTTTGACAATCCGCGCGTCGCTCAAGGCCTGTCATGGGATAATACCATGTGGGCGTTGACGACCGGGCATCAGTCCAATTGGCACCCGCTGACGTGGCTGTCGCATATGCTCGACAGCGAGTTGTACGGCGTGCAGAACGCCGGCGGGCACCACATCACCAATGTCGTCCTGCACGTGGTGAATTCCGTGTTGGTGTGGGTGCTGTTGCAGCGCATGACGGCTGCCTTTTGGCGTTCTCTATTCGTGGCCGCGATCTTTGCATTGCATCCGCTACATGTAGAATCGGTGGCTTGGGTGTCCGAACGCAAGGACGTCCTCA
>Ga0310123_10003855_pt1 | contig 11475 bp, 12 predicted proteins | sample CB6_AW_1057_MG_FD_203505 | JGI IMG/M metagenome (GOLD analysis project Ga0310123, IMG submission 203505) | Marine microbial communities from Western Arctic Ocean, Canada - CB6_AW_1057 | ecosystem: Environmental > Aquatic > Marine > Oceanic | place: Canada: Western Arctic Ocean | collected... | reverse complement strand
CCTCGCCTCGTTACAGATGCCGGCGATCGACGCCGTCGATCCGTTCACGTTCCACGCGTCGTCAACCACTCCCTCGGGTGACGTGTACCGAAAGATAACCCGTCGGTCCGCCTCCAACTCCGTGACTGTTTCCGGCGGCGCGTAGTAGTTGCCCTCGCCATGTGCGATAGGAATCCGGAGGACCTGACCGGCCAAGGCATTCTGCGTAAACGGTGTGTCAGTCTGCTCGACACGCAGATGGACATGCTCACAGATGAAGTCCAACCGTTGGTTGCGGCGCATCCCACCTGGAAGCAGACCAGCTTCAAGCAGCACCTGGAACCCGTTGCAGATGCCGAGCACCGGACCGCCCGCGTTCGCGAATTCGGCCACCCGCCCCATGACGGGCGAGAACCGTGCGATGGCTCCGCTCCGTAGATAGTCACCGTACGAGAAGCCGCCCGGCAGGATGACCACGTCGGCCCCGCGAAGATCGGTGTCCTTGTGCCACACGAGCTCAGCCTCCCGGCCGATCACTTCGGTCACGGCATACTGTGCATCGTGGTCACAGTTGGACCCAGGAAACACGATGATGGCGAATTTAGTTTTGGGCATCGCCTCAAGAATCCACCTCCACACGATAGCTCTCGATCACCGGATTCGCTAACACGCGCTCCGCAACCTCCGACACCGTCGCGCGCGCCTCGTCCGAAGAGTCAGCCTCAATGTCGAGCTCGAAGAACTTCCCTTGACGGACGTCCGTGATCGAGTCGTATCCCATCGTGTGCAGCGCCTGGGCAATCGTCTTGCCCTGTGGGTCGAGAATCGACGGCTTCAACGTCACGTATACCTTGGCCTTCACGTTCCTTGTTCTCCAAACACGCGGTCGAAGATTGCGTCGACATGTCGCAGCTGTATCGCCAGATCGAACACGGTGTCGATCTCCTCGCGCGGCATGACTCGCGTCACATCCTCATCCTCGACCAATAACCCCTTGAAATCGAGCTGTTCGTCATGGGAGCGCATGGCGTTCCGCTGTACCCACGTGTAGGCCTCCTCCCGCGAAACACCGCGGCGCGCCAGCTCCAACAGGACGGTACCCGAAAAGATGACGCCCCGCGACCGCTGCAGGTTCGCCAGCATGCGTTCGGGATGCACGACGAGGCCGCGAACGATTCCGGTCATCCGCCGAACCATATGGTCCAACCCGCAAAAGCTATCCGGGAGAATGACCCGTTCGACCGACGAATGCGAGATGTCCCGCTCGTGCCACAGCGCAATGTTCTCCAGTGCGGCGAGGGCGTTGGAACGAATCAGTCGGGCCAGGCCAGTAATCTGTTCGCAGCCAATCGGGTTGCGTTTGTGCGGCATGGCCGAAGAGCCCTTCTGTCCCTTGGCAAACGGCTCTTCGACCTCGCCGATCTCGGTCTTCTGGAGCGCCCGAATCTCCAGAGCGAATGTCTCGAGCGACGCGGCAGTGATGGCCAGTGCCGACAGCAGCTCCGCGTGGCGGTCTCGCTGAATGACCTGGGATGCGACCGGCGCCGGCTGGAGCCCGAAGTGGTCGCATACGGACTGCTCGATCCCCGGGTCGAGATGAGCGTAGGTGCCAACGGCTCCAGAGATCTTGCCCACATTGATCGTGTGTCGCGCGCGCACGAGCCGCTCACGATCACGCCGCAGCGCGTCAAACCAGAGCGCCAGCTTCAAGCCAAACGTCATCGGCTCGGCGTGCACGCCGTGTGTGCGGCCAATCATCGGAGTGCGCTGGTGCTCGATCGCCCGTTCGCGAATCGCACCCGATAACGCGTCAACGTCCGCCAACAGCAGATCACACGACTCGCGCAACTGGAGCGCCTGTGCCGTATCCAGCACGTCAGACGACGTCAGTCCGAAGTGTAGCCACCGAGCTGACGGACCGACATGTTCCGCCACGGCGGTGGTGAAGGCGATCACGTCATGCCGTGTAGTGCGCTCAATCTCATCGACCCGCGCAGCCTCGACCCTGCCCAGCTCCCTGATGTCGCGTGCCGCCTCGACAGGGATCACGCCGTGCTGGGCCATGGCATCGGCCGCCGCACACTCGACCGACAGCCAGGTCTCATACCGTCGCTGGTCGGTCCAGATCCGGCCCATCTCTGGGGGCGTATAGCGTGGAATCATGATCAAGAAATCGCCGGTCGTTGATCGCCAGCCTTTGGTCTCGAAGTCGCAGCGGAGTCGAAAGGGAGCCCGACCTGGATGTGGTCGCCATCAATCCTTCCACGTGACCATTTTGCCAGATCCACGGTTGGCGCTCGTGAGTCCTGCCCAGCCACGAGCACGTCTACGTCATCCCTTCCACGCGCCGCCAGCGCTTCGCGGCAGGTCATTTCAGCGATCTCCGGCACGTTGTTGACACGGCTCAAGTGCGCAAGGATCAGGCAACGGACCTGTGACCCTAGGTGGTCTCGAACAAACTCAGCCAGCGCTTCGTTGGAGAGATGACCGCGGGCGCTACCGATCCGATCCCGAGTAGACCGTGCATACGGACTGACTCGAAGGAGCTCGGTCGCATAGTTCGATTCGACAACCAGCACCCGACAATCCCGAAACTGCTCGACCAGCTCTGAGGTCATCGAGCCGATGTCCGTGGCAAAACCGATGGCGCCTTCCATCGTCTCGATTCGAAACGCCACGGTCTCTGATGCATCGTGCGGAATCGTCACCGGGTGAAAACTCAACCCACAGACCTCGTGGCGTCGGTTCGCATGCAGCGGACGCCACGTCGGCATGTCCGCCTCACCGCAGTCTGCGCGCACCTTTTCCGTCGCGAAAATCGGCACGTCATGACGGCGACAGAACAACCTCGCGCCACGCGTGTGGTCACCATGGCCGTGGGTGATCACGATGGCATCAACGCACGCAGGATCGAAACCGGCGTCGCTCAGACGAAGCGTAATCTGCCGGTAGCTCAACCCCGCGTCAATCAGCACGCCGCGGTCTCGATGCACCAACAACGTCGAATTGCCGCCGCTCCCACTCCCGAGCACCGTCAGTTGAACTGCGATGGCGAACGCTCCTCGACAGCGCCGTTACGCGCCGCGTCATGTCACAGCGCGAGCTGGGACGCCGACACCGGCACGCCTTCAGACGGGCCCAGTACCGTCGCTCCGAGCGACCCGCTCGAGAACAACTCGGTCGCCACCCGCTGCACAGCGTCGGCGTCGACTGAGTCGATTGCCGAGAGGTGCTCGGATACGTCGATCTGCCGGCCAAAACAGATCTCCGAACGCGCCAACTGTGACATGCGGCTGGTCGTGCTCTCCAGGCCGAGCACAAGATTACCCTTGAGATGATCTTTGCCACGCTGCAATTCCGGAGCGGGCACTGGATCGCGCTTAAGGGTCTGGAGCTCAGTGACAACAAGATCCACGACTTCCGAGACAGCCGCCGAGTCGCACCCCGCATAAACGGTGAGCACGCCGACGTCCCGATACGACATCAATCCGCTGCTAATGGCATAGGCCAAGCCGCGCTGCTCTCTCACGTTCTGAAACAAGCGAGAACTCATCGAGCTCCCCAGCACCGTATTGAGCACGTAACTCGCATAGCGATCCTTGTGGTCCTGCGGATACCCGCGGCTACCAAGGCACAGATGAGCCTGCTCCAACTCTTTGTCCTTGACCACGAGCTGAGGCGTCGGGGTTGGCGGCTCGGCGTCAAGCGGGTCAGGCTCAACCTGAACGGGATCGAACGCCGCTTCGATCAGGTCTCGCACGTGTGCGTGGTCGAGATGACCGGCGGCCGTGATCACCAAATTACCGCTGACGTAGACCCGAGTGAAGAAATCTCTGAGTGCCCCCTGAGAAATGCCGGTGACGGAGTCGGGCGATCCCAGGATCGAGCGTCCAAGCGGGTGCTCCGGCCAGTAGCTGGCGGTAAACACTTCATGAACGAGGTCGTCGGGAATGTCCTCCACCATCTTGATCTCTTCGAGAACGACCTTCTTTTCTTTCTCGAGATCATCTGTGTGAAACGCTGGACACAGGACCAGGTCCGACAGCAAGTCGACCGCACGGGGAAGATGTTCGTCGAGGACTTTGATGTAATAACTGCAATATTCCTTCGCGGTGAACGCGTCAAGCTGCCCACCAATCGAGTCCACTTCCTGCGCGATGTCCTGCGCCGACCGTTTGGCCGTCCCCTTAAAGAGCATGTGTTCCGCGAAGTGAGCGATACCTTCATGGCTCCGGTCCTCGTGACGCGACCCTCGGTTGAGCCAGACGCCGAGACTCACCGACCGAACATCTGGCATCGATTCGGTGAGGAGACGGAGGCCGTTGGGGAAGACGTCGCGAACAATCATCTCGGAGAGAACGCCCTGGTGGCGACCGGGCACGAGATCCGATGCAGCACTCGCAAACTGTTGTACAGAAAGGAATTACGTGAACTATCCCAAAAATATATCTTATCACGCTGCCGCCGCATGTTCAACTGCGACATCATTTATCGAGAGTTCATGAATGCTGCATACAACGTGCTAACATGCCTATATTCAGCATGTTGCGTCACCTCATGACCTGAACACGATGACATCCCCACGCGATATCTCCGAGCTGGAGCCCGCCGACCTTGAAGCTGCTCTCGGGGAACTAGGTGTTGAGCGGTTTCACTCCCGACAGATCTACCGGTGGATCTATAGACGGGGTGTGAGTGACTTCGCACAGATGACGGACCTGTCCCTCGGTCTCAGACAACAATTGGCGCACCGCTTCGTCTTAGGGACGCCCACCGTGCAGAAGCGCCAGCGGTCGGCGGATGGCACGGAGAAATTCCTCCTGCGTCTGGAGGACGGTCAACTGGTCGAATCGGTGTTTATTCCTGACACACCCCGACAGACGTTCTGTGTGTCGACGCAGGTGGGTTGTGCGATGCGGTGTGCGTTCTGTCTCACAGGTAAGATGGATCTCGCCCGCAACCTGACGGCTGGCGAGATCGTCGGCCAGGTCCGCCTCCTGGCGCATACGCTGAACCTGGCCGAGAAGAGTTTCAACATCGTCTTGATGGGAATGGGGGAGCCGCTTCACAACTATGACGCGACGATGAAAGGGCTGAGAATTCTGACTGCCAAGGATGGGTTCGCCCTGGCCCCACGTCGAATCACCTTGTCCACGGTCGGCGTGCCCGCTGGGCTCACGCGATTGGCGAACGAACCAGTCATGCCGAATCTGGCCGTGTCGCTCCACGCTGCCACTAATGATCTACGCGAGCAACTGGTGCCGGTGAAACGAACGTATAGCCTGACGGATGTGATCGCTGCGTGTCGGCAGTTCCCCGTGGCCCGACGGCGTCGAATCACCTTCGAATACGTCATGCTCGCTGGCGTGAACGACTCAGTCCGAGACGCTACACGTCTCGCGACGTTGCTGCGCGGCATTCGGGCCAAGATCAACCTGATCCCCCTGAACGAGGCACCCGGGATCCCGTTCCGGCGGCCATCCGACGCTCATGTCGACCGGTTTGCGCGGACGCTGTCCCACCGGGGTGCAACAGTCTCGGTTCGGAAGAGTCGCGGGCGAGACATCCGAGCGGCCTGCGGACAACTGATCGTCGAAAGCGGCACCGCCTCCCCTGCGGAGAAAATGGCGGGCGAATGAATGGGTAGCTCGTGTGCTGACGCTACCCGACGAGCTCGCCGGCGGGTGGCTCACCGGACGATGTGATCCGGACGCGGACACGCTGGTTCTCAGGGTGCCCCTCCGAGATCTGCACCTTGAGGTAGTTGTCGGTGACGGCGACCCTGCCACTGTCAATCGTCAGCGCGGGACGGACGGCCCCGACCTGCGACATCCTGAACTGGGCCGCCAACTCGGTCCCCGTGGCCCGGATGGCTCGGGCGCGCTCCCGCACGATCTTCCCGTGCACTTTCTTCGCCAGGCCACTCGCTTCAGTGCCCGGTCGATCGGAATATGGAAATACGTGGAGGTAGGTCAGGGGACTCCCAGACAGATACTCGAGGTTGGCCTCAAAGTCGTCAGCCGTCTCTCCTGGAAAACCAACGACGAGGTCGGACCCGATTCCCGCATGCGGTATGCGAGCGCGAATCGCGTCGACGAGCCGCTGATAGTACTCCAATGAATACGGACGTCGCATCGCCTGCAGCACGGAATCACTCGCGTTCTGGAGGGGCAGATGAAAGTGCGGCGCGAATCGGCCACTTCTCGCGATCACATCGACAATCGCCCTGCTGCAATCCATTGGTTCGAGCGAGCTGACGCGGAACATGAGATCGCTGGGGTGGGCGTCGAGCATGCGGAGGAGCTCCAACAAGCTCGTTCGAGGAGTTAGGTCTCGGCCATACGACCCGATGTGCACACCGGTCAGCGAGGCTTCCTTAAAGCCATCGATCACGATGCGGTCCACCTCTGCGCGCACACGGCTCACCGGCATACTGCGGCCAGAGCCACGGGTCGACGGGATGATGCAGTACGCGCAGACCTCATCACAGCCCGTTTGAACGCGTAGTGTGTAACTGGTTCGACCGGAACCCGGCGTGATGCGCTGGCCACACGAGCCGTCTCCGTCGCCAAACCGCTCGGCCGTCGTCTGTTCGCCGCGTCCACGGGGCGGAGCGACGGGGACTTCGAACGTCAGCTTCCGTGAATTCGGCACTACGGCGCTCACGTTGGGCAGCGCGGCCAGCTCGAGCTCGGCGCGGGTGGCATAACAGCCAGTGGCCACGATGCGGGCGCTTGGATTGTCGCGCGCAATCCGCCGGATGATCTGACGGGCGCCGTGGTCAGCCGTGGCTGTCACCGAACAAGTATTGACAACGATAAGCTCGGCTTCCTCCGCGGTGGAAGGTCGACCGCCCTGCGCTCGGAGTTGGCGCTCGATGTCGGTTGAGTCCGCCTGATTGACACGGCACCCGAAGGTTACGATGGCGTATTTCACGGAACTGGCGACAAGTATAGTGTCGATCCAATGACGTAGGAACGTCGATGCGTTCACCCTGACACGATCATCAGGAGGACAATCCGTGCGCTCGATTCTCGTCTCGATGCTCTTGGTGTGTGCCGGCTTCCTAGCGGTAAGTGCTCCACCCCGGCCTCAGCAAGAGGCTCAGAGCGTCGTCGCGGCCAGTCGGCTCGACTCTCTCAGCAATCCGCATCAGTAGTGTGGTGAGTAGATCTGTACACCGAGGGTGGCGATGCGCCGGGCTGGCCAGGCGCGAAAGGCGAGCGTATTGGGCATATGTGAGCGATGAGCCACGCCGCCAGGCGGGATGCAGCGCCGGCCGAAGGTATAGATCTGTCACTCACCACACTAGGGACTCAATGCACTGGACAGAAGCTGAGGAGTCACGCCGGCCAGGCTGTCGGCGTTCCACAACACATGCGGCTCAAGAAGCGCGGGTCGTGCGTTAGCGACACGAGGCGATGTGGCGATGATCACTCTTGGCGCCGCAAAGTAGATCGCCGGCACGTACTCTGCGAAGATCTGCTGCACCTCATCGAACAGACGCTTCCGTTGTGCATCGTCTGCAGCCGCCACCTGCGCCCTCATGAGCTTGTCGATGCGCGCTTCCCATTCAGTGGCAGGAACGGGCTGACTGGGATTCCAGAAGTGGAATGCGGACCCACTCAACCAAAGGTCGAGGTGGGATGCCGGATCGGTATCGCTCGCACGGAAGCTTAAGTATGCCGCGTCGAAATCCATCCGCGACACGCGATCGATGAGCGCTCGAAACTCCAGTGACACGACGTCAACGGTTAGACCGACAAGGCCGAGGTCCTGGGCGATGACAGCGGCGGCGCGCTCTCGCGCACTGTGGCCCCGCTGGGTTACCAGGGTGAACTTCGCTGGCTCCCCATCGGGACTGTCGAGCCGGCCATCTCCATCACGGTCCGTGAGGCCGACATCTGCCAAGCGCCTCCGGGCTGCACCCGCACCGGGTAACGACGTTCAAGCTGAGTCGTGATCCGGAGTTCGTGAAGAAGTTGCGCGACGTGGTGGGGTTGCATCTGAATCCCCCCGCCCAAGCCCTGGTGCTGTGTGTCGACGAGAAGAGCCAGATCCAGGCACTGGACCGCACGCGACCGGCGCCACTTATGCGTGCCGGGTGCGCGGAGACGCGGACGCATGACTACGTGCGCCACGGCACGACGACCTTGTTCGCCGCCCTGAATGTACTCGAGGGCACCGTGATCGGCAGCTGCAAGCCCCACCACCGCCATCAGGAGTTCCTGGAATTCATGAATGAGGTGGATTCGCAAGGTGCCCCGTCGTCGAGCGATCCATCTCATCTTGGACAACTACGGAACGCATACGCACCCTCGAGTCAACGAGTGGTTCGCCGCGCACCCGCGCTACCATCGGCACTTCGTCCCGACCAGCTCATCCTGGCTCAATCTCGTCGAACGCTGGTTCGCAGACATCACACGCAAGCAGATTCGCCGGGGCACCTACCGTAGTGTCCACCAACTCATTCGAGCCATCCTGCGCTATCTCCGTCAAAACAACGACAATCCACGTCCGTTCGTGTGGACCGCCTCAGCGGCCACGATCCTGCGCAAGGTCCGTCATTGTAAAAAAGCGTTAGACGCAGCACCCTAGGTGTCGCCACCCTGACCTACGCGCCGTTTGTCTTCTTCAATATCCTGAGCCCATTCGTGGCAGCGTTGCATGGCGTTACCAACGTTGGCATTGCGCGACTAGAAGAATCGGAGACGGAAGGGGGTCGTGGCCACGATGTCAACATCGGCTCCGGCCGCTGATCCGACCCGCCCCCGTGGAACCAGAAAGCAGGCGGCGATGCCGTGCGCTTCGGCCCAAGCACGTCCCTCGTCGATTCCCATCACATAGAGTGCCGTCGCAATCACATCGGCCGCCATCGCGCGCTCATGCCAGACCGCTACCGATAGTGATCGACTGACAGGCTGCCCGGTTCGCGGGTCGACGATGTGCCCTACCCATTCGCCGTCGACCCATCGGTCGCGCTCCGACCCGCCACTGACCGCCAGTGACCCGCCGGTGAGGACCAACTCGAAGGCCGGCATCTCTCGATTGCGTGGATGCGCGATGCGAACGGGCCAGCCACCGCCTGGCGGCCTGCCAAACACGGCCAGCTGTCCACCCAGGTCGACCACACCAGATTCTCCGAGCGAGGCCACACGGTCCAGAGCGACACCCTTCCCAAACGCCCCCGCGTCGAGCGTGGCATCGGCCAGTCGCGTGATCGAGCATGGAGAAGTTTGAACGGCGAAGCGATCGATACCCGCGCGCGCCCGCGCGACCTCGATCGCCGATCGGGAGGGCAGCGGACCCGCGTCACGAATGCCCCATACATCGATGAGCGATCCTACCGCGGGGTCAAACGCGCCGGATGACAGCTGTGTCCATGCCGACAACTCGACGAGCAGATCGCAGAGCCCAACGGGAGCGTCCCATGATTCGGCCACCGGCCGCCGATTGAGCTGGCTCAGAAGACTCTCGTCTCGCCACGTGCTCAGTTCCCGGTCGGTCAACTCCAGCATCGCCAGCATCCGATCAAGCGCCGCCACCGCCATCACGTGGGACGGCTCCCATGACACGAGCGTCGCGCGGGTCCCCATCAGATAGACCTGGCGCTCGGTGACGTGGCGTGAGACCTCATTGGGGTGGACGGATGCCCCGGTGATCATCAGCGCCACCGCGCAGCAGGCGGTGCCCCCCCGAACCAGTCGCGTCCGGTGACTGAAAGAAGAAGACGTCACTGTCTACATCCGCCGGGGCCTCGGTCGATGAGTGTCAGAGTGAAAGTCCAGCAGTGTCGGGAAAGCTCGTCTCTGGGGGCGCCCCGGCGTCGGTCGCCCACAGCAACCGCCATCCAATCACCAAATGTGCCCCGTATCCAATAACGAACACGATGCTCGTCCCGACGTGAAGGATCACGAGCGTGTTGAGCCACGCGACCGACGCGGTAATCTGAAGGAAGTACCCTGACAACACCATTGTCGAGAAGCTGATGAGGGAGGTCCAACCGGTGCGCCGGTCCGATCGGCTATTGGTAATCAGCTTCTTGATGATGTGGGAACGGAGCACGATACCGAAGAGCAGAATCACAAACGGCGCGAAGAGAAGGTGGAGAGACAACATCGATGACTGCCAGGGGTGGTTGACGACCGCGAACGGGTCATCGGACGACAGCCCGTATTTCATGTAGAGGTACGCGAACCCGGTGATCGCCACCACAATATTCAGTCCGTTGAACGACCGACGCTCCCACCGCTTCATGGACGCTCCTGCTCTCCTCTCTCCAGAACCTCGTCAATCGCCATTACCCGTCGAACGGCATCGGTCGCCGACTGAGCCGTCAAGGTGGCACCCGCGATCGGGCGAATGGCCCGCCGCAACGCCACATCGTCACTCAGCGGTCGCGTATCGAACTGACGCAACCACACCGGCGGAGCAAGGTACTCGCGCGGCTCGAGAAAGGCCGTGACCTCGACCCGCCGAACCGCCCCATCCGCGGCCAGTGCGATCAGCAGACTCTCACGTTTCGTCCGAACGACGTGCGTGTCGATGTACGCTCGACCGACGACACGATCGCCTTCCCGCGCCACGTAGCGTGCGACGAGAGGGCTCTCAATGTCGATCCGGGCCAACTCCGACGCGCTCTGAGTCTGAGCGCTCGTCAGAAACACGCGCTCGGCTTCCACGGAGGCTCCCGGATAGACAGCCGCCAGCGCCTCCTCGCGAGACATCAGTCCCGCCTGAGCGGAGAAGCTGACCGAGCCCACCAGCCACACCGTCGCGCACGCGGCCGCGCAACGCCTCAACGCGACGGTCATCATCTTCGTTTTCACGGTCTCTCAACCCCGGACGGTTAGAAAGCGTATCCGAGAGCGAGGTTAAACTGATTCACACCGCTCTCCGCGTCGTTGCTGACCCACGCATGGTCGACCTTGATTACAATGTTCGGAATCGGCTCGAGCTCCACACCGGCGGTCGTGAACGTATTGTCTGTGGACAGACTTCGTTCGAAACCAGCCGGCATCACGGCTTGTGTATCGACCCTCTCGAACCTCACATACGGCGTCAGGGCTACGCCTCGCGCGTCGGCCACCTGCGACAGGACGTCGTAGCCGATCTGAACGTATCCGCCTTGCATCGTTTCCGCCACGCCGCTCGCCCCGGTGTTCCCCAGTACTTGATTCAGATCCGCAGCATCACCGATGCTCGCGCGCGCATAGAGGCCCCGCAGGTCGAGTCCCCGAATCCGCGCCTGTCCGTGCACGTCCACGATGGTGGTCTGCACGTCGACCTCACGGTCATCGAGCGTGAGGTCTCCCTGACCGGATCCGCCGGTGTAGAAGCTCGCGCCAACGATGAGACCGGGCGTCGGTGTGACGTCGACTCGCCCGGTGAAGGCCATGCTGTTGGCCTTGGCCTTCGAACCCTTCTGCCGTCCGCCGCGGACGCCACTGGCCGAGAACCGCGATCCATCGAGTCCATTGATGACGTACGCGCGGA
>Ga0310123_10003854_pt1 | contig 11478 bp, 5 predicted proteins | sample CB6_AW_1057_MG_FD_203505 | JGI IMG/M metagenome (GOLD analysis project Ga0310123, IMG submission 203505) | Marine microbial communities from Western Arctic Ocean, Canada - CB6_AW_1057 | ecosystem: Environmental > Aquatic > Marine > Oceanic | place: Canada: Western Arctic Ocean | collected... | reverse complement strand
GTTCCTGGCAGCGGACTCCCGGTTTCACTGTCTGCTCGACCATATCCAGCGTGTCGACAATCTTCTGCCAGGCCTGCAGTTGCTGATCGGTGGGATGTCCGTCGACGGCGATCGTGCGGCAGTTGTCGGCAAAGTAGCCTCGGTAGGCGGGTCCGAGGTCCAGCACGAACAACTCCCCTGCCCCGGCCGGTCGAGGCCTGGGTGGGCCACCGGGCGAATTCGCCTGGTAGTCGTTTCCGATGGCCGTCAGCGGTTCTCCGGCGATTTCGACTGCAGCGGCGTGCAGTTGGTTGAACACCTCGAGTTCGGTGATCCCCGGCTCGATGATCTCTCGCGCCCTCTGGTACATCGCCTCGGTGCAGTCGATGGCCCGGCCGATCATCGCCAGTTCGTCGGGGTCTTTGTTGCGGCGGAGTTGCCAGAGGTCGGCTTCGAGGTCGACCAGTTCGGCCTGTTCGCCAACGACCTGGTCAAAGTGCGGTCCACAGGTGGAGAATTCGACTCCGATCCGTCCATCGACCGGCCTGCCCTTCAGGGCCGCGGCGAGCACGCTGGCGGTTTCGCGAGGTTGTTCTTGTCTGAGCGTCGCATGCCACTGGGCCTCGAAGGTGACGATCTCGTCAGCTGCCACGTCGTCGGGAACCGAGTTGGGCGTGGCCAGTGTGCAGTGTCCGTCTGCGTCAATCGAGACGGCGGACTTGAGCAGGATGTGGGGGGCACGGAACCCGGTCAGGTACTGGACATGTTCGGGCTGGACCAGCACGGCCCGTTGGAGATCGCGTTTTGCCAGCACGGCCCCGAGCCGCTGCTGTCGTTTTCGACACAGCGCCGGGTCGAGTCGCAGGCCGGCAGACCCGTCGGTCACACCAGTTCCTTGATCAGGTCTCGACGCTCCAGCAGGTGGCGTGGCCGTCCGCTGAAGTCGTTGAAGGTGATTCCCGGATCGATGCCCAGGTGGCGGTAGATCATGGCCAGAACATTTTCGGGTCGATAGGCGTTGGCCGCGGGGACTTCACCCTTGGAGTTGGACGCACCGAGTACGCCCGTCTGCAGGCCACCTCCGGCCAGCATCACGCTCATGACAGAACCCCAGTGGTCTCGACCGGCGTTCTTGTTGACTCGCGGCGTCCGTCCGAACTCGCCCATCGAAACAACCAGCACGTCGTCGGCGAGACCCCGCTCGTAGAGATCGCTGACCAGTGCGGCGGCCCCCTGGTCGTAGTTGGGGGCCTTCTTTTTCAGGCGGTCGGCGATCTTGGTGTGATCATCCCAGCCGGTGACCCGGACGGTGACGCAGGTGACTCCGTGTTCGACGAGTCGTCGTGCCAGCAGCAGTCCCTGCCCGCTGCTGTTTCGTCCGTAGGCGTCTCGAACCGCAGCGGGCTCGGCCTCGATGTCGAATGCCACTCGTGCCGCATCGCCTGTAATCAGGTCGAACGCCTGGTAGGTGAAGTCGTCGACGGCGGTCGCGGCCCCCTGGAGGTCGGCGAGGCTTCGCTGGGCGTCGAGTGCCCCCAGCAGCGTGCGGCGGTCGCCGAGTCTCGTGAGGTTGAGCGACTTGTTGAGCGCGAGGTTCTGGACCTTGAAGCCCTTGGACGACGGGTCGGTGATGGTTTCAAACGGGTTGTAGCTCTTGCCCAGGTGAGCGGGTCCGCCGTTTCGCATTTTGCGGGGCACAGCGACGTAGGGGGGCAGCGTGGCGACGTTGGGTCCGCGGAGCTTGGCCACCACGCAGCCGAAAGCGGGCATCTGGTTGATGCCCCCCTTGGGGCCTCGCTTGTAGTACCCCGTCTGCGTCAGGTGGCTCGAGGGGTCGTGGCTGTTGCTGGGGTGGTGGATCGAACGGACGACGGCCAGCTTGTCGGCGATCCCGGCCTGTCGTGGCATCCACTCGCTGAATTGGACCCCCGGCACGTTGGTCTGGGCGACACCGAAGGCTCCGCGGTATTCCTTCGGAGCATTCGGCTTGGGGTCGTAGGTTTCGAACTGGGTCGGGCCACCGGCGAGTTCGATGAAGATGACCGAGGTCTTGCTGGCGGTCGAGATCGGCTGGGCTTCTCGTGCACGCAGGACCTGGTCGAGTCCGATGCCGACCCCGAGTGAGGCGGTCATGCCGAGGGCGCCGACCTGCAGGGCACTGCGTCGGCTGATGCCGTCGCAAAACGTCTCGGAGTGTCCATGGAGGGTCAACATGCGAGAGAGTCCTTGTCGCCAGGGGGTGGCGGGAGGCGGGTCAGGCGAGTATGTCGTGAACGATCTCACCATGAATATCGGTCAATCGGAAGTCTCGACCCGAATACCGATAGGTGAGCTTGAGGTGATCGAGTCCGAGCAGGTGGAGTATGGTGGCGTGCAGGTCGTGGAAGTGGACCTTGTTCTCGACCGAATAGTACCCGTATTCGTCGGTGGCGCCATGGCTGATGCCCGGCTTGACACCGCCTCCGGCCAGGAACATCGTCAGCGCGTGCGGGTTGTGGTCTCGACCGTCGTTGCCCTGTGCCACCGGTGTTCGCCCGAATTCCCCGCCCCAGAGCACCAGTGTGTCTTCGAGCAGTCCTCGTTGCTTGAGGTCACTGATGAGGCCGTGGATCGGCTGATCGACTTCCATCGCGTTTCTCGGCAGCGATTTCTTCAGCCCTCCGTGCTGGTCCCACTTGTAGCTGTGCGAGACCTGAACGAATCGAACGCCTCGTTCGGAAAACCGTCTCGCCATCAGGCACTGCCGTCCGAAGTCCTTGGTGGCGTCGTTGTCGAGGCCATAGAGCTTGTGGATGTGCTCGGGTTCGCCGCTGATGTCTTGTAGTTGCGGAGCTTCACTTTGCATCCGGAATGCGAGTTCGAATGACGCGATGCGACTTTCGAGGTCCGAATCGGGTCCGGTCTCCTGGAAGCGATTCCGGTTGATACGATTCAGCAGGTCGAGTTCGATGCGTTGCAGCGAACGGCGACGGACCTTGGACTTGCCTCCGATGAACGGGAAGCGGGCACGTTCAGCCGGTGTGGCTGCATCGCCCATCGGCGTGCCCTGGTAGACGGCCGGCAGAAACGCGGAGCTCCAGTTGTTGACTCCCCCGTGCGTCAGGCTGGGGCAGATCGTGATGTAACCGGGCAGGTTCTGGTTCTCGGTTCCCAGCCCGTAATTGACCCACGACCCCATGCTGGGCCGGATGAAGGTGTCGCTGCCGGTGTGCAGTTCCAGCAACGCGCCGCCGTGCCGGGAATTGGACCCGTACATCGACTTGATGAAGCAGAGGTCGTCTGTGATTTCGGCGATCCTGGGGAAGACCGAGCTGACCCAGGCCCCGCTCTGGCCGTGCTGCTTGAAGGCCCAGGGCGACTTCAGCAGGTTGCCGGTGGCCCCCGAGACGATCCGCGGCTTGGGGAACGGCAACGGCTTGCCGTGGTCCTTGTCGAGTTGTGGCTTGTGGTCGAAGGTGTCGACGTGCGAGGGGCCGCCGTGCATGAACAGAAAGATGACTCGCTTGGCGCGGGCCGGGAAATGAGGATCGCGGGGGGTCAGCGGGTTCACCGGTCGCGACGGACCCTCGGCGGCCGCCTGACGGCTCATCAGGTCGGCCAGCGCCAGCATGCCGAAACCGGTGGCCGAAGTGCCCAGCATGTCGCGTCGGCTGGTCACCGGCGTGAACTGGTTGCAGCAGTGTGAGGCTCGGGTCATGGCGGCGCTTTGCGATCGGATTGCGATCAGGTTGTGATCAGGATGTCGTCAGGTTGTGTTCGGCGTGCTCGGCAAACCTGGTCTCGAGCGTGATTATTCGGCGTACACAAACTCGGTGCTGGCCAGCAGCACGCGGCAGAGTGCTCGCCAGGCACGCACGTCAGGTGAGACCTGTGCCGATGGGTCTTTGGGGTCGCTTTTGTTCTTATCGTCCTGGATGACGGCACGCCGGTACTCGGAGAGGAATGTCGAGGCCTGTTCGGATTCTACGGTCGTGGGGTCACGTCCCAGCAGTGATCGGTACAGGGCCTTGAGTCGGGAGGTTTCATCGCCGTCGAGTGCGAGCATTCGGTTGGCGATGGCTGTCGACTGGATATCGACCAGTTCCCCGTTCATCAGGAACAGAGCCTGCGGTGCGATGGTGGTGGTGACCCGGTCTCCGCTGGTCAGGCTGGGGTTGGCGAAGTCGAAGGCCTGGAAGACTTCGAACAGCGCACTGCGGACGACCGGCTGGTAGATGCTGCGTCGGGTATTCTCGTAGACGTCGGTCTTCATGTTGTGGCCGGTGCCGGTGACGTAGGCCCGGTTCTTGACGGTCATCAGCGAGCCGCCGAGTCGTCGATCGAGTCCTGTGCCGACCAGCAGCAGCGAGTCGCGAACCTCCTCGGCCGAGAGTCTTCGACGATCCATCCTCCATTGCAGCCGGTTCTCGGGGTCGGTCGCGGCCGCCCGGGGGTTGAAGCTGGTGCTCATGGCGTAGGTCGAAGAGAGCAGGATGGCGCGGTGCAGCGACTTGATCGACCAGTCGTGACGGATCAATTCGGAGGTGAGCCAGTCGAGCAGTCCCGGGTGGGTGGGTCGATCGCCGAGCCTGCCGAAGTTGTCGGTCGATCGGACCAATCCGTGTCCGAAGTGCCACCGCCAGATCCGGTTGGCCATCACGCGGGGGACCAGCGGGTTGTCGGCTCGAGTCATCCAGCGGGCCAGTTCGAGTCTCCCGCTGGTCTTCTTGGGCAGGGGGGCCTGCCGTGTGCCGGCGAGGATCCTGGGGAAGCCGCGAGGTGCGTTGGCACCGAGGCTGAGGTAGCTGCCCCGGATGTGTACCTTGAGGTCTTCGACCGATCCGTCGGCCACAGCCATCGCCAGCGGCAGCACGGGCTTGGCCTTGGCGAGCTTGGCCAGGGCGTCTCGCTGCTGCTTGATGTTGGCCACGGTGGCTTTTTCGAAGGCCGGATCGAGTTCTTTGCCGGCCTGGAAGGGGCCGGTCTTGAGGTAGAGCAGCTTGCGGATCGCTTCGAGTTCTGCGTCGTCCAAGCCCGTGGGTGGTTTGGGAGTGTTCTTGTCGAGCTCTTGGCGCCAGAGCGTGTCGGCTTTGGTGAAGACCCGTGAGTAGCCCGCGGCGAGTTCTGCGAGTGGCTTTCCCAGGAGCGGCTTGATGCGGGGTCCGGCTGATGGGGTTGGCGTGGAGGCTTGGGCGAGGGCGTGATGCCATGCGGCCAGCGGTGAGTCCTTCGCCTTGCTGGTCGCCTCGAGGAATCCGATCCACTGCTGGATCAGTTGCGTGTTGAGACTCTTTGAGTCCTTGACCGACCGGGCCAGTGTGCCGAGTTCGGCGGCCTGTTTTCCGGCACCTTCGCCCGAGGGTGCGATCAGCAGTTTGTCGATGTGAGGGAACGGGCCGGTGCAGTCGATTCGAATCGTGTTCTTGCCCTTTCGCAGTCTCGCCACTCCTTCCACGAACCACTTCTGGGTGTCGGGATTCCAGCTCCCGGTGACGTGTGCCATCGCGGAGGGTTGCACGACGGCTCCGTTGACCTGAAGCCGGCAGGCCCGGCTCTCGGCTGCGGCGATCCGGAACTCGATCCGGTAGGTCCCTGCCTGCTTGACGGTCATGTCGTATTCGGCCACGTTGGGCAGCTTGCCGCCGTTGAGGATCACTCCGATGCCCTGCCCGTAGCCGGTGGTGGTCTTGGCCGCATTCCCCCGGTCGTACGTCTCGGCCTCGCGGATCTGCACTCCAGCAGTCGTGCCGGCCTCGGGAGTGCCGCCCAGCGGAGGGCGACCGGTGAGTTCCCGTGCGGTCAACCAGCGCGAACTGGCCACCAGCAGGTAGTCTCCGGCCCGGAGTCGTGCCTGGGCGACGATCGCATCGCGTGCAGTCTGCGAGGTGGCCTCGATGTGCTGTTTGGCACTGGCAATCTTCGTTTCGTGGTGTTTCTGTTTGACGATCGTGGCGGGATCGGCCAGCGGGGTCTCGTTCCACTTGGCGACGACCCCGAAGTTCTCCATTGTCTTGGTGCTCTTGAGGATCCCCGCCAGTGCGTAATAGTCGGCTGTGGGGATCGGGTCGAACTTGTGATCGTGGCACCGAGCACAACCCAGAGTCAGGCCCAGAAAGGTTTTGCCGATGGTGTCGATCTGTTCGTCGATGATGTCCATCTGCATCTTTCTGGGGTCGTCTTCAGCGAGCATCTTGGGTCCGAGTACCAGGAATCCGGTGGCGATGACGCGTCTGAGTCGTGTGCCCGGGTCGCCGTCGTCCCCCATCAGGTCGCCCGCGAGTTGTTCTCTTACGAACTGGTCGTAGGGCAGATCCGAGTTGAAGGCACCCACCACGTAGTCTCGGTAGCGAAAGGCGTTCCCGTAGCAGAGATTTTCATCGAGACCGTTCGAGTCGGCGTAGCGGGCCACATCGAGCCAGTGTCTCGCCCAGCGTTCTCCGTAGGCGGGGCTGGCCAGCAGCCGATCGACCAGTCGTGATCGGGCGGTGGGGGAATCGTCGGCCAGGAAGGCGGTGATGTCATCCTCGGAGGGCGGCAGGCCTGTGAGGTCAAACGAGACGCGGCGGAGCCAGGCTCGAGGTGTTGCGGCGTGAGCCGGTTGCAGTCGGGCGGCTTCGAGTTGTGCGAGGATGTAGCGGTCGATGGGGCTGGTGACCCAGTTTTCCGCGGTGACGGCCGGTTGTCGCGAGGCGTCAAGTGGCTGGAAGGCCCAGAACTGCTTCTGGTCTGCGGTGAACAGAGGTCCGCTTGGTTTGCCGGCGGGCGTGCCCTTGGCGCCGGGCTTGGGGGCCGACTTGGCGTTGGGCCACGGGGCACCTCGCTTGACCCACTCGGTCAGAATCGCGCGTTGGGCGGTCGGCAGTTTCCGCTTGGGCGGCATCTTGAGTTCTTCGTTATGCCGGATGGCGCTCACCAGCAGGCTCTGGTTCGGCTTACCCGGAACCAGCGCCGGGCCGCGGAGCCCTCCTGTGAGCATCCCGGCCAGGGACTCCATGCTGAGTTTCCCGCCGGGGTCGTCTCCGGTGTGGCATTCCATGCAGTGGGAGACGAGCAGTGGGCGAACCTGCTTCTCGAAGAACTCGAAGTCCTTGGGCGTGGGAGCTGCCTGGGAGGAGCTGCACAGTGCGGTGCTGGCCAGCACCAGCAGTCTGGCGGTCGTCCGCAGGATGGGTGGGGGTGTTGGCATCGGGAGATATTATAACAGCGCCGTGGGGGGCTCAACGGCGACTGCTGCCGGGGACTGGCTCGCGTCGCGTCAGCGAGGCGTGCCTGTACCGGGTGTGTGGGGTGGTGGTTGGTGTAGGGGACAGGCACCTCTCTCGCCTGCGGCTCGGTCGGAGCCAGTCCCTGGGTGCTGGTTTGTGGTGAGGTCGGGGACTGGCTCGCGTCGCGTCAGCGAGGCGTGCCTGTCCCGGGTGTTGGGGTGGTGGTTGGTGTAGGGGACAGGCACCTCTCTCGCCTGCGGCTCGGTCGGGGCCAGTCCCTGGGTGCTGGTTTGTGGTGAGGTCGGGGACTGGCTCGCGTCGCGTTAGCGAGGTGTGCCTGTCCCGGGTGTTGGGGTGGTGGTTGGTGTCGGGGACAGGCACCTCTCTCGCCTGCGGCTCGGTCGGAGCCAGTCCCTGGGTGCTGGTTGGTCGGAGCCAGTTCCCGGGTTTGTGGCGGGGTGGCGGGTCATCTGGGACAGTGGGGTGACGATGGCTGATGAAGTGACCACCACGGCGACGAGTTACCCGGAACTGCCCGAACAGTTACAGGGCCGGGGCCTGGGTCGGCTGCTGCGGATGATGGGGCCGGGCCTGATCATCGCGTCGGTGACGATCGGCAGCGGCGAACTGGTAATCGCCTCACGCGGCGGTGCCATCTTTGGCTACGGCATGATGTGGTGTTTCTTTTACGGCGGGGTCTTCAAAGCCGTCCAGGTCTACACCGCCAGTCGCCATTTCACTCTGACCGGCGAGCATCCTCTGGAGACCTGGAAGGTGCTGCCCGGTCCACGGATGTGGTTTCCGCTGCTGGTGGTTCTGCCGGCGGTCTGCCTGATGCCGATCGCGTTTTCGGCGATCCCCGAGACTCTGGCCGGCTACATCCATCGACTCTCGGGGCTGCCCGTCAACGGCGCAGACGTCGGACCGTGGCAGTGGTTCGAATTCGTGTCCAACGGCTGGGCCACACTGGTGCTGGTCGTCTGCCTGCTGCTGGCGGTGGTGTCGACCTACAACATTGTCGAAAAGGTGTCGATCGTCGTGCTGGGTGTGCTGGTACTCCTGGTGACGATTGCCGTCGTGGTGCTGGGCCCGGATCTCGGCGAGGCTTTTGCCGGATTGCTGATACCTCGGGTCGGCGACTACCCCGAGTGGGTTCATTCGACCCCCGAATTGGCCGAGCGGTTCTCGGATCGCAGTCCGTGGCTGGAGGTGTCGTTGTATTTGACGGCCGTGGGGGGAGGCGCATACGACTACATCGGTTACATCGGCATGTCTCGAGAAAAGGGCTGGGGGTTGTCGGCAATCGGGCCGGTCTCGCGTGAGGACCTGGAGCGAGCGACTTCCGATCCGGAGTTGCTTCAGCGGGCCCGCAGTTGGAGTCGCGTGCCGTTGGTGGACGCGGCCGGGTCATTTGTCTGCGTGATCCTGGTCACCTTGCTGTTCGCGATGCTCGGAGCCATGGTCCTGCACCCTCAGCACGCGATCCCCGTCGACAAGGAGTTGCTGATTCACCAGGAGGACTTCGTGACCGCGCTGCATCCTCAGTTGAAGTGGATCTTCCGCGGGGGCGTGTTTCTGGCCTTCATCGGCACGCTGTACGGAGCATTTGAGGTCTATCGGCACACTTGCGGTGAAGCGGGCCGCGTCTTGGCTCCGTCGACCACCCGACGACTCTCGGGACGCGGCATGAAGATGCTGGTGATGGCCTACTGTACCATCGGCGGCCTGACCCTGACCTGGTTGCCTCAGTCGATCGCCGGCAACATCATTGGTCGGTTGACCCTGGGCAGCCTGGTCAGCGGCGCGGCCACCTGCGGGCTGTGGTGTTTTGCGATGATCTGGGTCGACCGGGTCCGGCTGCCGGCGGCGTTGAGGATGAGTTGGCGATTGAGGATCGTGACGGCGATCGCGGGCCTCTCGATGACCACCCTGGGTGCGATCAGTATCACCAAGTACTTTGTGTCCTGAGGACCGAGCGTGATGAAGATTGTTGATTTTCAATTGCACCGGTGTCGGATCCCCCTGGAGCGTCCGATCGGCGATTCGCAGGTGATTTTCACCGAGCATTTCATGACGGTGCTCGAGTTGAAGGCCGACGACGGTCGCACGGGGGTGGGTTTCGAGTTGCAGCAGGGCATGCCGATCCCCGCCCTGACCGAGCTCGAGGCTCAGTATCGCTACAACGGCTGGTCGGCCATCGAGGGCCAGTCGCCGTTGGGCATGGCGATGCGGATTTCTCGGCCACGCGGCGGAAACGTCGGTGCCAGTGCCCTGGGTCTGGCCGCCGAAACGGCGATGTGGGACCTGGCAGCACAGCAGGCCGAGTTGCCTCTGTACCGGCTGCTGGGGGGCACCGATCCCCGAGTTCCCGCCTATGGCAGCACGCTGGATTTTCACCTCGATGACGAAGCCTTCAGGTCGTGGATGGCTCATTTCGCCGACTACGGCATGCGGGGCATCAAGATCAAGGTGGGGCATCCGGATGTCGAATGGGACCTGAACCGGTTGGGACTGGTTCACGAGGTCCTGGGCGAGGAGGTGGACATCATGGTTGATGCCAACGAGGCCTGGTCGCCCAAGGAGGCGATTTCACGGATGAAGCGGTACGACGACGAGGGTTTCGAGATCTTCTGGATCGAGGATCCGATCACTCGAGAGGACTACCCGGGCTACGCGATGCTGGCGGCGGAGGTGTCCACGTCACGGATCAACACCGGCGAATACCTCGGCTTCCACGGCAAGCGTCGTTTGCTCGAGAGTGGGGGAGTCGATGTGCTGAACATCCACGGTCAGTTCCAGGCCTCACGGATGGCGGCTCACCTGGCCGGCGATTACGGGATCCCGGTATCGCTGGGCAACACTCTGCTGGAGTTGGGTGTGCATCTGGCGGCGAGTCTGCCGGAGTGCCTGTACCTGGAATTCAGCGACCTGGCCTGGAACCGGTTGGCGGAGCAGCCGGTGCGATTCGAGGGCGGCTATGCGGTGGCTCCGGATCGGCCCGGCCACGGTATTACCCTGGACCGGGACGCGCTGGGCGAATATTCGCAGCCGTAGTCAGCAGCCCTGGGACTGGTTCGCGTCGCGTCAGCGAGGAGTGCGTGTCCCGGGTGTGTGGGTGGTTGGTGTTGGGACAGGCACCTCTCTCGCCTGCGGCTCGGTCGGAGCCAGTCCCTGGGTGATGGTTTGTGGCGGGGTCGGGGACTGGCTCGCGTCGCGTCAGCGAGGAGTGCCTGTCCCGGGTTTGGGGGGTGGTTGGTGTTGGGGACAGGCACCTCTCTCGCCTGCGGCTCGGTCGGAGCCAGTCCCTGGGGCTACTGGTCGGCTTCTTCGAGGAGCTTTTCGTACTCGGCCACCAGGGGTCGGTAGGCGAAGTTGGCCAGGGTGGCGATCAGTCCCCGGTCGCTCTGGTCCTGGGCCACGTCGGCGAGGCTGGTCATGGCTCCGTTGAGTTGATCCATGGCGGTTTCGAGTTGCTCGATCGCGGTATCGAGGTCCTTGGCTTTTCGCGCGGTGGCGGCGGCACGCAGGGCCTTGACCGCACCAAGATAGGCCACGTTGAACTCGCTCCGCTTGGCGTAATAGAACAACAGCTGCTTGCCGCCGTTGCGGTGAATCGGTGCTCCCTGGACGCGATACAGTTCAATCATCCACTGCGTGTAGTGGTCGTTGACGTCGTTGAACCACTTGGGGGGCTCACCGGGCTGGTTGTGTTTCAGAAACATGCCGGGCACGGGGAAGCCGAAGCCGATGGCGTTCTTGTCGAGCTTGTTTGTGGCGTCCTCGAGATGGTTCCACCCGATCAGCAGCCGTTCGCTTCCGGCTCGATTGCCGAGGATCCCTTCCCAGAGGTCGTGGTGGGCCGAGTCTCGCGTGGTCTTCGGGTCCCAGGCGGCTTGCGAGAGGTAGTGGACGGTCGAATCGAGTTCACCGGGGACCCAGTAGCGGGTCGAAAACCCGTCCCAGCCCAGCTTGCGGATTTCCTGGATCAACGTATGGATGTGGCGGGTGGTCGACTGGGCGAGCACTCCGACGTTGTCGTCGGCGAGTGTCATGATCAGGCTCGCCTTGACCTTCCCGGCCGGCAACTGGGCCAGCAACTCTTTGCTCTCGGCAATCCGCCTGGCGGTGTAGTCGACGAAGTTCAGCGTGCTGGCGTTTCGAGGCAGGACGCGATCGAGGATCGGGAACAGTGCCGGGTCGGGCTGTCTGATCACCAGTTCGACCTTCGAACCGTCGGCTTTCCTGAGCAGCTTGCCGTCGTCAAAGAGTCGGCAGAAGAACGCCATGCCGACCAGGTTGCCGCGGATCGACATTT
>Ga0310123_10003853_pt1 | contig 11478 bp, 8 predicted proteins | sample CB6_AW_1057_MG_FD_203505 | JGI IMG/M metagenome (GOLD analysis project Ga0310123, IMG submission 203505) | Marine microbial communities from Western Arctic Ocean, Canada - CB6_AW_1057 | ecosystem: Environmental > Aquatic > Marine > Oceanic | place: Canada: Western Arctic Ocean | collected... | reverse complement strand
AACAGCTGCCGGCCGACGTCTGTGGGAATGACCTTCGGACGCTCCCGAAGGTATGCCACGGGCATCGGCTCGTGCGGCAGTGGACCATAGTTCGGCGGCCACTGCTCCGACAGGACGATGCCGTTATAGAGCGTTTCTTCGGCGGGGACGCCAGCCGTGATGCCGAGCGCGACGCAAAAGATCGAGCAGCGATTCATTGAGCCATTTCCGATCAAGGCAAGGTCCACTGCCTTGAATGATTTTCTTTGTGTTGCTCAAGGTCTTCAGATGGAATCTCCAACTGCTCATCGATTTGGCTGAGGTTATTGATTATGTCACTAATAAAGAGCGGAATTGTTACGACAAAAAAACCTATGAGGAGTCCGACAAAAACAAGAATGTAGCTCCCTAAGAACTTGTAGCGCACATTTTTGCCAGACATGAGCTCATTCCTGTCGGGACCCCGGCCAACCGGGTACTGGCTGACAAGTTGTCGCGAAGTAAGCGTCATGCACCCCATTCACGACAAGCCTCTGCTCTGATTCTCGGTTTTCGACTCTCCGAGGGCAAGAAGATTCCCCCGAATACCCGCTCGAAATGCCCCGAGAAAAAGAACCAATGCCGGAAGAAATCTGCAAGATCTGCCTGCCGATCCAACCGCAGTGTTCAGATACCGAACATGAGCAGCGACATCACCCGGCACAAGCGCTGGTTCCAGAACTGGTCCATGCTGCGCTACGCCGCCACCGGCCTGGTGACGGCACCCGGCGGTCCCTGCAGCTCGACCTCCGCCGGTTGTGGATATCGAGTTAGAGATGGACATGCACGGGGTACTCCGTGTGATACCTCGACATTCCTGGGCGCGACGACAAGGTTTGGTATCTCGGACGAATGCGATTTCCGTAGCCTGAATATCAACGAACGGGGGGGAAGAAGGTGCCATCTTTGACGGACAAAAGATTGTCTCCCTCCCAGTGAGAATATAACCATATACGCTGCTTGTGACCTGGTTTCATGATGGTGGCTGATCGCGTTTGGCTCGTTGTATCGCATCTTTGTATCTGGTACGCAGTTCGGAGGGCATCTCCTCCAGCGAGTGATAAACGACCATGTTACCGTTACTGTCGCGGACCGTTGCGCGAAACGAATGCTGTACTGCAGGCCCTTTGTTATTGCCAATTTTGTTGAACATTTGTTCAGCCTTTGGGCGGAGCTCTTCGGGGACTTCTTCAAGAGAGTGGGCAACATGGCGAGTGATCTTTGATTTGGTTGCCATCGGATACCGTTGAGTCACACGGCCACCGGAAACTTCACCACGCACCACCGGTTTGATCCCCGTTAAACTTTGTAAATGCTCGGTCAACTTGCTCACACTGCCGGGCAGTGGCCGGTCATTGGAAGGTTGAATTTCCTGGTAATCGATAAAGAAGACAACTTCAGGATCATCGACCAGACTCGGCTCCTGTTCGGTCCAGGCCTTGTCCGATGCGCCAAGTTTGACCATCCATCGCCAGCCGACAATAACATCGCTGTCTCCGTCTAAATACTCAGCGTCGACATAGCAGAATATTTGACCAAAGGTGCTCACTGGCCAGCGGCGAGTCACCGACCAGACGCCATGTTTACGGACGATCAGGTCGTTACCGGACCGTTGGATTGTCAGCCACTCGAACGGATAGGCGGCGAGGGGCAACACCATGACCGCGCAAAGGCTACCATACATAGTCCAGTAGAGGATGGTCATAACTATTCGGCCTGTCCGACGCACAGCTTTGTTTTGCTCGACTCGATGTTGCATTTTGTTGCCTCGGGCAGTCCACTTCCGCTCGAGTTCCGCACGTGCGTCGGGTGTCAGGTTCTGTTTGAGTTTCTCGGTCAATTCTCGAAGCTGTTGGATTTCTTCGGCAGTAACGGTGTGGGCTGGTTTTGGCTGGCCTGCCTGGCCGGAAGCAGGCGCCCAGGGAAATCCTGCATTCCAAGTGAGCAGAACGAGCACGAACAGCGCCATGCCGCTGATCCCTAGCAGGTGCCCGAGTGTTCGCGTTGAGGGACGATAGACGACCCGGTCGCGGGTCCTCTTGCGAAGCTGCCAATACAGCATGTAATACACCGGGATATGCCGACAGCGCCAGCCACCCCAACGCGATTTACCAAAAACAAACTGGTAAAGCATAAGCGTAAAACCAACGGCGTGAGAATCATTCCGGTTCCACTGCGTCAATCACTTTGATACCAGAACCGGCATAAACTCAAGCCGGGTTTCGTCAGTCGTTCACCTTTCAGGCCGGAACCCGAACATTATACTTCGGGGTGATCTGTTTGACAGTGGCCAGATCACGACTCCGCTAGTTACATTCAGTGGCAAACGATTGGAACTAAACGTCGATACCAGCGGTCGCGGTTCGGTGACCGTCGAGTTACTTGATGAGAAAGACAATCTCATTTCAGGGTTTTCCCAGGTCCTTGCCCTGCCGGCCATCGGGGCTCCCGTTTTTTGTGCGCTGACATGTGCATCCGCAGGTTGTGACCACTGGTGATGTACCGTCCACATTTGAGCAACTCGCGGCTGACGAACAGGCCCACAGCAACGTCGGTTGGCCAGTGGGTTGCAAGGCAGCATGCGTCCGGGTCCTGGACTCGTAACGTTTCAGCAATGGGGCGGTGGTTTCGATTCTGTCTGTTCTTTTGGGCAATTTGCCGGACTGTTTTTTTTCGAGTAGACTTGACGGTTGTGATGATTCCTGACCCAGAGAGTTTTGGTGTCCTCTTCATCCAGCAACGCTCGTGTTGTCTCCGGCGAGATAAGTCAGTGCTGCCGACATGCCGATTCTGCAGATGAAACCAATCGTTGACAGTCCAGTCCACGTGATCAGTGGTGTCAGCCTGTGTGTTGCCGTCTGGCTGCTTTCGGCGGCGTCGCCCATCGCACATGGGAGCGACTTTGCCCGCGACGTCCGGCCGATTTTGGCTGACAAATGTTTCGCCTGTCATGGGCCGGATGCCGAGCACCGGGAAGGAGACCTGCGGCTCGATCACTTCAGCGGCAGGGGCGACGTTCAGGGAGCTGAAGACGTCATCTTCCCCGGCAGGCCCGATGAGAGCCCGATGATGGCCCGCATCATCAGCGATGGCGACGACCGTATGCCGCCGGCGGATTCCGGCAAGTCGTTGATGCCGGGGGAAATCGAGATGCTGCGCACATGGATCTCGGAGGGGGCGCCGTACGAGGAACACTGGGCATTTGTTGCTCCTGAGCGACCCGAGTTGCCACACGTCAGAAGGACCGCCTGGGTTCGCAATCCGATTGACGCGTTCGTTCTGGCCCGGTTGGAACGGGAGGACCTTTCGCCCTCACCGCAGGCTGATCCGGTCACGCTGCTGCGGCGACTGTCGCTGGATTTGATCGGACTTCCTCCGTCGATTGAGGAAATCGACGCGTTCTTGGCGGACCCGGTCGATCGGGCCATCGACAGACAGGCGGAACGGTTACTCGATTCGCCCCACTATGGCGAGCGTTGGGGGCGATTGTGGCTGGACGCCGCCCGCTACGCCGACTCTGACGGTTTCGAAAAAGACAAACCGCGGTTCGTCTGGATGTATCGGAATTGGGTCATTGATGCGCTCAACGACGACATGCCGTATGACCAGTTCCTGATTGACCAGATCGGCGGTGATCTGCTGCCGGACGCGACTCAGGACCAAATCGTCGCCACCGGTTTCCTGAGGAACTCGATGGTCAACGAAGAAGGGGGCATTGATCCGGAGCAGTTCCGTATGGAGGCGATGTTCGATCGCATGGACGCCATTGGCAAGGCTGTATTGGGGCTAACGATTCAATGCGGGCAATGCCACAGCCATAAGTATGACCCGCTGACGCAGGTTGACTACTACCGCATGTTCGCGTTCCTCAACAACTGTCATGAGGGGCAGCGCACCGTCTACACGGACGAGCAGCAACGGCAGCGGCAGGAACTCCTGAGCGAGGTACGGCGAATGGAAGATGAACTGCGTGCCGCAACACCCGATTGGCCGGCGCGCATGCACACCTGGGAGGAGTCTGTCCAGGACGATCAGCCGGAATGGCACGTAGTCCGCCCGGAACTGGATGCCACTGGCGGACAGAAGCACTACCTGTTGGATGACGGATCGGTTCTCGCTGCAGGTTATGCACCGACAAAACACACCGCAGAGTTTTTTGTCGATGTCAGGCTGCCGAAGATCGCAGCCGTCAGGCTCGAGTTGCTCAACGATGCCAACCTGCCGCATGGCGGACCGGGCCGGTCGATTTTCGGACTTTCCGGGCTGACCGAGTTTTTGGCGACCGCCGCGCCGCTCGACGATCCCGATCAGGCGGTCGAGTTGACGTTTTCCGATGTCTCGGCCGACGTCAATCCGCCCGAACAGGATCTGGACAGCACCTTCAATGACAAGACTGACAAGCGGCGCGTGACCGGGCCAATCAAATATGCCAACGACGGTGATGAGCTGACCGCCTGGGGACAAGACATCGGTCCTGGTCGCAGCAACGTGCCGCGCAACGCTGTGTTTGTATTGGAACAGCCCCTCGAAAACGCTAACGGGTACCGGATCACGTTCAGGTTGAAGCAGATGCACGGCGGCTGGAACAGCGACAACAATCAGAACAACAACCTGGGGCGGTTCCGATTCCTTGTGACATCGGATGGGAGTGCAAAGGCCGATCCGATTCCGGCGGCTGTGCGAGAGATTCTCAGCATCCCGCGATCAGAACGGACCGCTGAGCAGACGGCGGCGGTCTTCAGCCGGTGGCGCAAGACCATCGGCAGCTGGAAAGAGGCGAATGACCGAATTGAAGCGTTGTGGCGGCAGCATCCGCGCGGGACGACGCAACTCGTGCTGACGGAGCGTGACGAGCCTCGCATGACCTACCGGCTCGAACGGGGGGACTTCCTCAGTCCGCAAGAAGTCCAGGAACCGGGCGCACCGGCGTTTCTGCATCCCCTGGCGAAGGGTGCAGAGCCGACTCGTCTCGATTTTGCGCGTTGGTTGGCCGATCGGCGCTCACCGACAACGGCGCGGGCCATCGTCAATCGCATTTGGCAGGCCTGTTTTGGAACCGGATTCATCACGACAGCCGAGGATCTCGGCACGCAAGGTGAGACGCCATCCCATCCGAAGTTGATCGATTGGCTGGCGGTCGAATTGATGGACAACGGCTGGAGTCTCAAGCACCTGCACCGTCTCATCGTTTCCTCGTCGACGTACCGTCAGTCATCAGCTGTCACCCCGGAACTGTACGGTCGCGACCCGTCGAACCGCTTATTGGCGCGAGGGCCGCGGCATCGTGTGGATGCGGAACTGGTACGGGACATTGCACTGGCTGCCAGCGGCCTGTTGAATCGCAAAGTGGGCGGGCCGAGCGTTTATCCCCCGGCACCGAAGTTTCTGTTTGAGCCCCCGGCCAGTTATGGACCGAAAACCTGGGCACAGAACACCGGCTCGGAGCAGTATCGCCGGGCGCAGTACACGTTTCGATTCCGGTCGGTGCCCTACCCCGTGCTACAGAACTTTGATGCGCCGAATGGCGATGTCTCCTGCGTCCGCCGTGCGCGATCGAATACACCGCTTCAGGCTTTGACCACCCTCAATGAGTCGCTATTCGTGGAGTGCGCCCGCGCGCTGGCGGAGAGAACCCTCGTCGACGGCGGCGAGAGTGATGTGACGCGGCTCGGCTTTGCCTTTCGCAGCTGTGTTTCGCGGAGTCCGCAGGATGGCGAACTGGCGATCCTCTCCGCGTTCCTTGACGAACAGCGTGCACGGTTCCTGTTGGCCGAAGCAAAGCCTCAACTGCTGATCGGTGAACCTGACCAGCGGGCGTTGAATCTGCCCGGCAGCATCAGTTCGTGCGAGTTGGCTGCCTGGACGGCGCTGGCGCGGGTCGTGTTGAACCTGGATGAGACCATTACGAAGGAGTGAGTCCCGACCGGCACAGACAGGAATGTTTGTGCCACCGTGGAGTTCAAGACTTATGGACAGAAAGACTGCAACGAATCCCATCATGGACTGGCAGCGTCCAATTCACCGACCGTTATCACCCGACCATCTTGCCCGTCGCTGGTTTCTCAGGGAATGCGGTGTTGGTCTCGGGGCGATCGCATTGCAACATCTTGCCGGCGGAGGCAGCGCCGAGGCAGCGGCCGATCCGTTCGCGCCGCGACAGCCGCCGATGACGGCCCGTGCCAAAAACGTGATCTTTCTGTTCATGGCTGGTGCACCGAGCCATCTGGAACTCTTTGACAACAAGCCGCAACTCGCCAAGTACGACGGGACGCTGCCTCCGCCGGAACTGATCGAGGGCTACCGTACGGCGTTCATCAACCCCAACTCAACACTGCTCGGGCCCAGGTTCAAGTTCGCCAGGCACGGACAATGCGGGGCTGAGCTGTCGGAGCTTCTGCCCCGTCTCGCGGATGTTGCCGATGACATCGCCATCGTTAAGTCGATGGCCACCGACGCATTCAACCACGCCCCCGGCCAGATTCTGATGAGTACCGGCTCGCAGCAGTTCGGCAAACCGAGCCTGGGAGCATGGACCCTATACGGATTGGGCAGCGAGTCGCAGGACCTGCCGGGGTTTGTCGTGTTCAGCACCGGCAAGAAAGGGCCAAGTGGTGGCAACTCCAACTGGGGCAACGGTTTTTTGCCGACGGTCCACCAGGGAGTCACGTTCCGCACCACGGGCGATCCGGTGTTGTACCTCTCCAATCCACCGGGAGTTGACGCCGAGCTGCAACGCTCGTCACTGGACGCGATCAACTCGCTAAACCGCGAGCGACTGGAAGACGTGGGCGATCCGGAAATCGCAACGAGGATCAACTCGTTTGAAATGGCGTTCCGCATGCAGGCCAGTGCGCCGGCGGCGATGGACCTCACCCAGGAACCCCCGCACATCCTCAGGATGTACGGTGCCGAGCCGGGCCAGCGCTCATTTGCCAGCACCTGTCTGCTGGCGCGGCGTCTCGTCGAGCGCGGCGTGCGGTTCGTGGAGATCTTTCACGAAGCCTGGGATCAACATGGTAATCTCGTCAACGATCTGAAGAAGAACTGCAAGGACACCGACCAACCCGCCGCCGCGCTTATCAAGGATCTCAGGCAGCGCGGTCTGTTGGAGGACACGCTGGTGATCTGGGGCGGCGAATTCGGTCGCACGCCCATGGTCCAGGGGGGCGGAGATGACGGGCGCGATCACCATCCGAACTGTTTCACCATGTGGTTCGCCGGTGGGGGGATCGAGCCGGGCGTCACGTTGGGGGAAAGTGACGCGTTCGGCTTCAATGTCACCGCCGATCGCGTGCACGTGCACGATCTGCACGCCACCATCCTGCACCTGCTGGGCTTCGATCACACACGTTTGACGTACCGCTTTCAGGGACTGGACCAGCGGCTGACCGGTGTCGAACCGGCGAGGGTTGTGCAGGAAATCATCGCCTAACCCGTGTTCAGAGAGATCGTTCGGCGCAGAGATGTGTCATACGCCCAGCGAGATCCGTGCTGCCGTTGGTGTGACATTGACCAGAGCGGCGATGTCTGGTGCTACGTGCCTCGTATTCACAGGATGCAGCACAAGAATCCCCATCGCAGAGTCTACATCGGCCCAGTCGGCCAGAGCATCCTGTGTGAATTTCGGAACGGCAGGCGCTTTGTGTTTTGTCTGTTGGTTGCTGTGGCCAAGGGGCTCAGCTGTGCCGTTCAATTCCGCGCGGCCGACGAGGACAACCCGCGAGGGTACTTGGAGCTCGAACGGGCGGAGCGGGTCGGCCAGAGCATGGAGTGGGTCCAGGAGGCGCAGGGCAAGGCGATCAAACTGGTCGCGCATCTGCTGCCGCAGCTCCCGCGCGGGCAGAACCTGCGCATCATCTTCATGGAGCGCCCGCTCGGCGAGGTCCTCGCCGAGCAGTCGCCGATGCTCGAGCGCACCGGCCGGAAGGGTGCGGCGGTTGGAAACGCCCGGCTCGCCGAGACCTATCTGAAGCAGATCGCGGGGGTCCGCCGTGTGCTGGCTGCCCACGCCGAGCGGATCGCGGTGTTGACGGTGAGTTACCACGACGCGCGCGCCGATCCCGAGGCCACCGCGGCGCGAGTGAACGCCTTCCTTGGCGGTGCGTTCGACGAGCGAGCAATGGCCGGCGCGGTGGAGCCGTCCCTGCGCCGCCAGTGCATCGCCGAACTCTCCCGATGTAGTTCCTGAACCGAGTTCGCTGGCGCTGCTGGGCATCGGTGCACTGGGTCTGTTGGGCTACAGCAGACGTCGCCGGCAAACACCGGCCGCCGCCTGAGGCACAGGACACTCATTACCACACAGCTCAGCACGGGCGGCCAGCGGGTCGCCCGTTTTTCGTGCGCTCACATGTGCGTCTGCAGGGCCCTGCACGTCGGCGCTCATCCGCCGTGTGGGTCCGCGGGTCCTGTTTGGCAAAACCCCCACATAACCGCACACCCCCACTGTTCCATGCCACAAAGTTTACGAACGTTCGCAACTCACTCAGTTGACGCAATGCATATAAGACATCTACAGTGCTCATTATTCCTGTTATTCTCAGAGCCCCTCAGGCCCCGGGCCAAAGAGCCGGTTCTGTTAAAACTTTTCAGTCCAGCGAGTTACATCATGCAACGATCATTTCAACCGGTGATGACCACCATCGTACTGACCGCCGCCATGCTGCTGGCGTGCGTTCCTGCCTCGGCAGATCTCATCCTGAACGACGACGCTACCCACAACCTGGACTATGCAGTGGCAGGTTATGTCTCTGTCTGGAACTCAACGACGGCCAATCTTCTGACCGGTGGCTCGATTGATTGGTATCTGCAGTCCTTTGACACCAGCACGGTGAACATCTCCGGCGGTACGCTTGTGGACTTTCTGGAGGCCTACGACACCAGCGAGGTGAACGTCTCCGGCGGTACGATGGGGGACAATCTGTATGCCTTCGACGACAGCACGGTGACCGTCTCCGGCGGCTCGATTGAGAAGGATCTGTATGCCTTCAATGACAGTACGTTGACCATCATCGGCACCGGCTTCAATTTTGCGTACGGTGACTACGGAACCGGCAACTGGACAAACGGCACTACTCTGACCGGCACACTCGAAGATGGCACGGCCTTCAATAATGACGTGACTATCTTTAGTTCCGGCACGGTCACGTTAGCCGCTCCCGCCACCGCCGTCCCCGAGCCCTCATCCATTGCCATGTTTGGCATCGGTGCACTGGGTCTGTTCGGCTACGGCAGACGTCGCCGGCAAACATCGGCCGCCGCCTGAGGCACAGGACACCCAAACCCCTCAGGCCCCGGGCCAAAGAGCAGGTTCTGTTAAAACTGTTCAGTCCAGCGAGTCACAGCATGCAACGATTATTTCAACCGGTAATGACTGCCATCGTACTGCCCGCCGCCTGCAGGCGGCGTCACGAAGGTGGGGGGGCGATGGATTTCTGGTTGAAACACGCGGTCGCGGGCCTGCTGGTTTTTGCGGTGAGCGGGGGACTCGCCACTGACGCGAACGCAAACGCCATCACCTTCGAGTTGCGACCCGATGGTTCGACTCCGATGGACAACCAGGCGTTAGCGATCACCGAGATCTATCAAGATGGAACGACTCTTGTCGGTTTCGGGATCGACTCGGACGAGGACCTAGAAGTCGATCATCCGGCTGTCTTCGAACTGCGGACTAATGACGATCGAAGCACGGGTCAAGTCGGCTACATCTTGAACGCAGGAAGCCACACACCCTTTGCCCCCGAGTTCGACAACACGCCCAACAACGAAGGCGGCGATTGGTTGATTCGTTCTCAAAGGGGCAGTGGAGGTGAGTTGAATCTGAAATTGGTCAACGGAAACGATTTCATGATCGTCTATTCCGGTGTCCTGCCCACGAGCGCTTCGGGTGAGATCTGGGACCTCGATTTCAACGAGATTTTTTCGGTTACCGCGTTCTCCGATGCCGACCTCCAAATTTCGGAAGTCCTTGCAGGACCCTATGCGGGCGATGGCCGAGACGGCTTGCCCACGACGTTTTCATTCGACAGCTTGAGTACGCCGATAGCCAAGATCCGCATCTCGTTTGTTTCTGCCGATTCAGGTGGCGGCTTCGCCTTCGACAACTTCAACGCCACGCAACCCACTGGGGTCGTTCCCGAACCAAGCTCCATTGCCATGTTTGGCATCGGTGCACTGGGTCTGTTCGGCTACAGCAGACGTCGCCGGCAAACATCGGCCGCTGCCTGAGGTACTGGACACCTAGTACCCCTCAGGCCCCGAGCCAAAGAACAGGTTCTGTTAAAATTTTTCAGTCCAGCGAGTCACATCATGCAGCGATCGTTTCAACCGGCTATGACCGCCATCGTGCTGAGCGCCGCCATGCTGCTGGCGTGCGTTCCTGCCTCGGCGGATGTCCTTACCCTGAACAACGGCGCTACCCACGACCTGAACTATGCAGTGGCAGAAGATAATGTCTGGGTCACAGGTACAACGACGGTCAATGTTCTGACCGGCGGCTCGATTTTTGACGATCTGCGTGCCTGGGACAACAGCACGGTGACCGTCTCCGGCGGCTCGATTTGGGACGATCTGGATGCCTGGGACGACAGCACGGTGAACGTCACCGGCGGTACGATTGGGGACGATCTGGAGGCTTGGAACGACAGCACGGTGACCGTCTCCGGCGGTACGTTTGGAGGAATTCTGCATGCCAGGGACAACAGCACGACGAACGTTTCCGGCGGTACGATTGGGAGTTATCTGGAACTCTACGAGGACAGCGAGGTGACCATTTTCGGCACCTTCGATATTTTTGGTTACGGTGACTACGGGGTCGGCAACTGGACAAACGGCACTACTCTGACCGGCACACTCGAAGATGGCACGCCCTTCAATAATGACGTGCATATCTATGATTCCGCCACGGTCACGTTAGCCGCTCCCGTCCCTGAGCCCTCGTCTCTCGTCCTTGGTGCCATCGGTGCACTGGGTCTGTTCGGCTACAGCAGACGTCGCCGGCAAACATCGGCCGCTGCCTGAGGTACTGGACACTCAGCATCCCTCAGGCCCCGAGCCAAAGAGCAGGTTCTGTTAAAAATGTTCAGTCCAGCGAGTCACATCATGCAACGATCATTTCAACCGGTAATGACTGCCATCGTACTGACCGCCGCCATGCTGCTGGCGTGTGTTCCTGTTTCGGCATCAGTCCTCACCCTGAACGATAACATGACTCACGACCTGAACTCTGCAGTGGCAGAAGATCATGTCGAAGTCTACAACTCAACGACGGTCAATCTTCTGACCGGCGGTGAGATTTCAGGCAATCTGAAGGCCTACGACAACAGCACGGTGAACGTCTCCGGAGGTACGATTGGGGACGGGCTGTGGGCCTGGGACAACAGCACGGTGAACGTCTCCGGCGGCTCGATTACAGGCGATCTGGACGCCTACGACAGCAGCACGGTGAACGTCTCCGGCGGCTCG
>Ga0310123_10003851_pt1 | contig 11479 bp, 10 predicted proteins | sample CB6_AW_1057_MG_FD_203505 | JGI IMG/M metagenome (GOLD analysis project Ga0310123, IMG submission 203505) | Marine microbial communities from Western Arctic Ocean, Canada - CB6_AW_1057 | ecosystem: Environmental > Aquatic > Marine > Oceanic | place: Canada: Western Arctic Ocean | collected... | reverse complement strand
GGTCCACGGCGGCAAGACGATCCTGGGAATGATGTGGTATCGCCCCGAGAGCCTGAAGGCGGCGCTGGTGATGCTCTCGGAATCGGCCAACAGGTACCCCTTCGACCGGATCCTCTCGCACAGCTACCCGCTGACGGAGGTCGACCAGGCGTTCGCCGACCAGGACACCGGGGCGGTGCAGCGGGCGGCTTTGCTGCCATGGGATGGCGACGCCTGAGCGCGATGCGGCCGTCGGAGGCCGGGGAGCCGAAACTCCTCTGGACACACGGCTCGCGATTTTTACAATTCCGCCTCCTTGCTCTCACTCACTCTGCCGCTTTTCGACGTTTCGAAGAAGTGGCGGATCTCCTCGAGCCGTCTCGGACCGTTTCAAGCAGACCCAAGCAGACTCGAGACCCCACGATCACAAGGATGTGCGTGATGTCGAACCGACCGATCCGGCTTGTTGCCTGTGGCCTGCTGGCACCTCTTGCCCTGGCCGTGCTCTCCGGCTGTTACTCGTACAATCCCTTCGGCTACAGGGGATACCCCGAAGTGCTTTCGACTGTGCCGACGCCGTTGATCGCACCCCCGGGCGGCCTGATGCCCGGCCAGCCGCTGCCCGCTGGTGTCGTCCCGATCGGTCCCCAGGCCGCCACGCCCAACGGAGTCATCGGTTCGGGGTTGATGCCGCCGGTCCTGGCGACTCCCACCCCCTTGGCACTCCCCGCGACCGCTCAGCCGGTACCCAACTACCAGGACCCGACCGATTCGGCGGCGGGTGCGGCGGGTGCGGCGGGTGCGGCGGGAGACGGTGCGGCGAAGTCGTCGACGCTGAGGATTCCCGCTGACGGGATACTCACGAGTGGAGTCACCGAGTCGGCCGGGGATGTGATCCAGGCGGGAGCCGCGACGAAATCGCAGCCGCCGGCCGAGTTCACCGCTCCGGCGAACGCGCAACCCATCGACCCCCCGCCGACCAGCGTTCCGACGATCAACGAGTCGAACTACGGCTACGACGTGGCCGGGTACACGTGGTTCAAGGGGACCGTCGAGTACGACAAGGCGGATGGAGCGTGGCACCTGATGTACGCGGTGACGCCCAGCCAGAACGATCCCTATGGCGGAGACATCAGCCTGGCCGATGATCCTCGGCTCGAGGCTCTGCAGCACAACGACGTGATCTACGTCACCGGGACACTCAAGAGTGGGCTGACCGATCGGCTGGGCAAGCCGAGGCTCCAGATCCAGCAACTCTCGAACATCACCGCGAAGAAGTGAGCCGGCCGGCTCACTTCCTGGGATTCTCGTACCAGAACACCCCCAGGTTGGCGACCTCCTCGCAACTTATCACGTCCAGGTCGCCGTCGACATCGACCAGCTGGACGAGGTCGAATTTCGATCCCGCCGCGTCGCTGATGCGGGTGGTGGTCCATTTGCCGGAGGTGGGTGAGTCGCGGTAGCTGATCCAGCTGACGGCCCGTTTCTTCGGGTCACCGCGGTTGGCCATCACGAGATCCGGCTGTCGATCGCCATCGATGTCTCCGATGGCCACTCCCTTGCCGTAACGGAACTCGTCGGGCAGCGGGATCGAGTGTTCGGTGAAGCCGTTGGTGCTGCCCAGGAACAGCAGCAACCGGCTCTCGCGGGCGGCAGGGCATACATCCAGGCCTGCTTGCCGGCGACGGCAGGGATCGACCCGGTGGTCCAGGCGGCGGGGTCGAGTTGGCGGCGTCGGCTCGAGGGGGCCCAGTGCACGAAGATCTGCCGGGTGCTGCCCTCGCAACAGCTGATGACATCGAACTGGCCGTCGCCGTCGAGGTCGCCGAACACGGCGTCCTCGGGTGATCGCACACGCCCCACCGGCCAGGGCTTGCGGGCCAGTTTGGGACCGGGGTTCAAGCAGACGCGGATCGCTCCACCCTGTTCCCAACCGGTGGCGACATCGAGCCGCCCGTCGTGGTTGATGTCGGCCAAGCGGACGCCGTCGGCACCCAGCTTGCCGGCCGTGCGGTCGGCGGCGTCGATCGTGTGCCGTCGCCAGGCGGGGTGGGCGGGTGGATCGGCGGCCGAGAGTGGGGAAGCGGCCAGGATGGCTGCTGTGGTCATCACCGCCAGCGTGAGTCTGAGACCGGACATGGCTAGATCTCGAACTCCCATCCCTCAGCCTGCCGCCGACGGTAGGCGGTCCAGTTGAAGCGGTAGAGCCGTGCGGCGCGGTGCCGGACGTCGGCTTCGATCTCCTCGGTGTCCTCCAGTACACCCATCTCGAGCAGCTTCTTGCGGAAGTTCCGCTTGTCGACCTCGTGGCCCAGCGCGGTCTCGTAGAGTCTCTGGACGTCACGCAGCGGGAACTTGTTGGGGAGCAGCTTGAAGCCGAGAGGGTCGTAGCGGAGTTTTCCGTAGAGTCGCTTGATGGCGTCGGAGAGGATCTTGTTGTGGTCGAAGGCCAGCTTGATCCGACGTGACTTCTCGATCGGGAACCAACCGGCCTCGCTGGCGTCGGTGCCGCCGCGTGGTTTGTGATCGATCCGCTTGACCAGCGCGATGTAGGCGACGGTGACGACGTGTTCTTCTCGAGGATCACGCTCGGGATCGCCGTAGGTGCCCAGCTGCTCCAGGTGCGCGCCGCGGACGCCGGTCTCTTCGAACAGCTCCCGGTGAGCAGCCTGCTCGAGATTCTCGATACCCGAACGCAGGAACCCGCCGGGCAAGGCCGATTGGCCCTTATGCGGAGCCTCACCTCTCTTGATCAACAGTACGTGCAACCCGTCGGTGTCCCACCCGAAGATGACGCAATCGACCGTCACCGACACCATCGGGTAGTCGTAGTGGTGCCGCTTGGCTCGTTTCTTCTGCGTCAGGCCCATCGTCGCTCCCGGTCTCGCGCGAACTCGCAGTTCGTGTGATTGAAACACTTCGCCCCGGCCCAGGTCAACCTTGCATCCCCACCCCGGCTCCACCCGCCGATATCGTGTTTACAACACACTATTATAGGTGTTATAATAACACGAACAAGGTCCGGCACGGCGTGGTGTCGGGTGAGGTGTGCGTGGCATCAGCGGAGGATGGGGAGATGACGGGAGCGGGGAGAGAGAGGCCGGAGCGGGCACCGGAGTTGTCGAAAGCGAGGAAATTTGCGGGTGTGACCGGCACCGGTTGGCAGCGGCAATTGCCTCGATGTCGACCGCTGGCGACTCCGGCGGTGGTCGACGGCCGGATCTTTGTCGGCGCGGGGTTTGGCAGTTACGAGTTCTACGCCTTCGACCTGGCCAGCGGGGAGCTCGAGTGGACCTACCGAACTTCCGACGACGGACCGACCGCCGCGGCGGTTGCCGAGGGGTTCGTGGCGTTCAACACCGAGAGTTGCGAGTTGGAGGTATTGACGGTCGAGGGCATCCCGGCCTGGAAGCGTTGGTTGGGCGATCCGTTGATGAGCATGCCGGCGATTGCCCAGGGGCGAGTGTTGATGGTCTATCCCGACAGCCGGGGCAATCGCCAGCACAAGCTGGCCGCCTTCCGGCTAGGCGACGGCAAGCCGTTGTGGAGGGTCGAGTTGACCGGCGAGGTGATCACGGCTCCGGTGGTCGAGGCCGGCAAGGTTTATGCCAGCACGCTCGACGGACGGGTCTGGTGTGTCGACGCCGTCAGCGGGAATCTCGATTGGCAAGCCGATCGCCAGGCGACATCGGCTCCGACGGTCTTCGCTGGCGAGTGTCATTTCAGCCAGAAGGACGAGTCGGAGGTGGGCGGGACCTCGCCGGGCCACGACCACCGCCGCGAGTCGTCGGATCGTCCCGAGGACTGGGCGGATTCGTATGAGGTGCAGGCGTACCTCGACACCGCTCAACTGAAGCACCGCACTCACGAGACCACTCGACAGAAGGCCGAGTACCTCGACCTGAAGCACCGCCGTCACCGTTCGAGGAAGTTCCGTCGCGACAGCCAGGAGGACGCTCGGGTCGGTTTCTCGTCGTCCAAGGGTGATTCGAAGATGCACCAGGCCCAGCGGCTGCTGGGTCGCTCGACGGTGTCGGGAGTCTGGAGTTACCAGGGGTCCAAGCCGTTCATTTCCGGTGGCCGCAAGTTTTCGTCGATGGGCAGCACGTTGAAGTGCGTGGACCTGGCATCGGGCCAGACTGCGTGGCAGCAGCGGCTGGTGGCCGACGACACCCCCGTCGACAGCCTGGTGACTCCCCCCTCGCTTGCCGGCGGCAAGGTCTTTGTCGGCACCGATCGCGGCAAGGTGCATTGCCTCTCGCAGGAGACCGGCAGGGAACTCTGGCAAGTCCACGTCGGTTCCGGATTGGTGTTTCCTCCTGCGGTCACATCCGGCTGGTGCATTGCCGGCACGGCCACGGGTCAGCTGGTCGCATTTGAGACTGGTGACGCGGCCGACGACGGCTGGCAGATGTGGGGCGGCACGGCGGCTCACAACGGGTTGCCCGGTGAAGGGGTGTATCCAGATGGATCCCAGCAGGAGGCTCAGGCGAGATCTCCCGGGGTTTCCACCCCGGGCTAGCCCGCCTGCGGCGGGTCGCTGCGGCGGAACTGGGGTGGGGGTGTCCTTCGGCCCGGCTACGGCACCGAGGTCTCGTCGGTGAACCACTCGGGGAATTTCCCCGAGACGATGATCCTGCGGCCGTCTCTCAGGACCGTCAGCCTGACCGTGTCGCCGGGCCGATGCCGCTGCAGCAGGTGGCCCAGGAAGGTGTCGAACAACCGGACTCGCCCGATCGGCTCGGGGATCCCCACCACCACGTCCCGCTTCTTCAGCCCGACGCTGCGGCCGAACCCGTCGGAATAGATGCTCGAGATCTTCACCCCCAGCGTCTTGACCGAGATCCCCAGGTCCTTTCTCTGAGACGGAGCCAGGCTGTAGCCTCGCATGCCGGTCCGAAACGGAGCACTCCGCAGCGATATCTTCCAGCCGATGTCATAGGCCCACCAACCCCTGGCCGGCCTCAGCGAAACCTTCAGTGTCCGGATCTCCCCGTCGTCATAGAGCCGCCTGAGTGTCCAGGCAATCGGTCGGCCTGCCAGCGCCGGTTCGGCGCTCCGGTCGAGTCCGAAACGGATGTCGTAGTCGGAATGGACCGGGACATCGCCGACGGAGGTGATCACGTCGCCGGGCTTGACGCCAGCGGTGGCGGCGGCCGATTTCGGCTCGACCCGCTCGACCTGGTGCCCGTGTTCGGTGCGGATGGTCACGCCGAGAGTTTCGGGAAGCGGAAAGCGGAACAGTTCGCGTCGAGAAAACGTCTTGTCGTGGAACGACTGCAGCAATTGGTATTCGCGAGCGATGTGGCAGCGGACACAGCCGCGGTGGTTGGCCTTCAGCAGCGGGATATCTCTGGGCGTCTGCCGCCCCGGTTGCCTGGGCTGGAACCGTTTCCTGCCGCTGGGCCTTTGGTGTTCGGCCAGCACTTCGTCCATCGTTCTCAGCAGCGACGACACGCTCATCCGCTCATCAGGCTCGCCTCCGTCCCGACCACCGTATCGGCTGTAGACGTTGAGGTCGGCGTCGGTGAAGAAGGCGTTCCAGGTCACGTCCATGTCGAAGGTGAAGCGGTTGAGGTCGATGCCCGAGAGCCGGGTGACCCGCACGCAGACAAACCGCCGACGCTTCGCGGCGATCTGCTTGTCTTCATGAGCAACCTGCTCATCCCAGGCCCAGCACTCGGGTCAGGTCTCGCAACGAAACACGACGAACAGCGGACGTTTCGATTCGCGGGCCTCGCGGCGGGCCTCTTCGAGGTTGCGGTACCAGCCATCCTTGGGCGCCGCGGCCAGCAGTGGTGATGCCAGCAGTGTGGCGGTGAGCAGTGCGAGGGCGGGTCGGTGCATGGGCGGCGGGGCGGGGGGGATGTTGGGGGGCGAGATGGACAGGATACCCGGCGGGGTGGGCCGGTGTCATCCCGACGTCTGGGACTGGCTCCGTAGCTGCAGGCGCAGCCGGAGGCGGAGGTGCCTGTCCCGGGATCTTCAGGCTGTCGCTTGCGAGGGGACAGGCACCTGCGCCTGCGGCTACGGAGCCAGTCCCTGCGGCTACGGAGCCAGTCCCTGCGGCTACGGAGCCAGTCCCTGCGGCTACGGAGCCAGTCCCTGCGGCTACGGAGCCAGTCCCTGCGGCTACGGAGCCAGTCCCTGCGGCTGCGGAGCCAGTCCCTGTGGTTGGGGGCGGATCTGTTAGACTCACCTCCGATGCTCCGCTTGATTCCTATCGTCCTGTGCCTGGCCCACTCGACGCTTGCGGCGAACCCCGCTGCGCGGATCCGCCGACCCGTCGACATTGCCCTCTCGCCCAACGGTCGCCACGTCCTGGTGGCCAATCGTCGCAGTGGCTCGGTTTCGGTGATCGATCGAGTTTCACGGCGGGTCGTTTCCGAGGCGACTCTTGGCAAGCGACTCTCGGCACTGGCCACCGTTGAAGACCGCAACTGGGTGCTGGCGACCGACGAAGCCGCGGGCGAGTTGATCGGCGTGCAGTGCGGCGAGCGACTGGAGGTGGCATGGCGTGTGAAGGTGGCCGGCTATCCGGTGTCGCTGGCCGCATCGCGAGACGGCACACGCGCGGTGGTCGGTTCGTTGTGGTCGAGGCGATTGACGCTGGTCGATTGGACGTCCCCGGGCAAGCCCCGCCGTGTCCGCACTCTCGATCTCCCGTTTGCCGCCGGCCACTTGCTCGAACTCCCCGACGGCCGCTGGCTGGTCGCTTCGACGTTCGGAGGACGGTTGGCGGTGTGCGACCCGCATCTCAGGCAGCCAGCTCTGATCCGGTCTCTGCTTGGAGTCAACATCGGGCGAATGACAGTCTCGGCCGACCGTCACAGTGTTCTGATCCCTCACCAGTTGCTCGATTCGAAGGCCGAGACCACCCGGGGCGGAGTGCACTGGGGCGGTGTGATGCTGAACGTGATCCGCACGCTTCCGATCGACGCCCTCACCGGCGATCCCGATCGGCTGATGTCCCGGCTGGGCTTGGACTACATCGGCATTCCCGATCGGGCTGCCGGCGATCCGGTGGCGATTGCCCTGGGACGTGAGAACCTGCGGGTGGTGTTGCTTGCCGGCGTGCACGAATTGGTGACGAGCACCGATGGCATCCAGTATTACGGTCGCCAGAGCGTGGGCCTGGGCCCCTCGGCGATGGCACTCGACGGCGACGGGACTCGTGCCTGGGTTGCAGATCGGTTCTCCGATTCGGTGTCCCTGGTGCGGCTGTTTCCTCTAGAGGTCCTGGCCACGATTCGGCTGGGTCCCTCGACGAAACTGACGGCCGTGGACCGAGGCGAGCAGTTATTTCACGACTCGCGACTTTCCAGCGACGGCTGGATCAGCTGTCGCAGTTGCCACACTCGAGGCCACAGCAACGGAGGCCTCAGTGATACTCTCGGCGACGGCGGCTTCGGGGCCCCCAAGCGAGTGCTTTCGCTGTTGGGCAGCGGTCAGACCGGTCCGTGGGCCTGGAACGGTGAGGTGAAGAGCCTGGCCGAGCAGATCAGCAAGTCGGTGCGGTTGACGATGCGAGGCGAGCCGATCGCTGCGGCTGGTGCCGCCGACATCGCGGCCTACCTGAAGTCGCTGCCGACGGCTCCGGCGTTGGCTCGTGCCCGAGGGACCCACAACCCGGCGGTGGTCGCCCGTGGCCGTGCGATCTTTCGGCGGGTGGGCTGTGCAAAGTGCCACGTCCCGCCTCTGTACACGTCGCGTCGCACCTACGATGTGGGGCTTGTCGACGAGGTGGGTCGGCGAGAGTTCAACCCGCCGTCGTTGCGAGGTGTGAGCCAGCGGGACGGGTTGCTGCACGACAACCGGGCGAGGAACCTGGGCGAGGTGATCGGTCGATTCGGGCATGGACTGGACCGGCCGCTTGAGGCCGGCGAGCGGGACGACCTGGTTCGGTTTCTCGAGAGTCTCTGAGCGGTGGCCGACAGGCAAGACCTGCTGCGGCTCGATGCCGAGCTTCGCGAGGCCTGGGGCATCGACGTGGGTTCGCTGGAGGATGCCGGCTGGTGGGAGCTCCTCGAGCGTGAGTGCCCCGTCGGGTTGGTCGATCGATTTCGCGAGCGGCACAGGGCGTACGTATCGGCTGAGGTGGGAGGCGGCCGGGTGAGCCGCAGCGCCGAACGCGAGTTCTTCGACCTGGTGGCCGACGAGCGGCTGCTGGGCCGGGTCCATTCGCATCGCCGCGGCGTGATCATCGATACCGCGGCGGTGGTCGACGACCTGGTCGTCGCTCGGCAGATCACCGGCCCGGTCCTGGACGCCGGTTGTCACGCCGGTTACCTGGCCGCCTGGTGGGCGCGGCAGGCGGGGTTGGAGGTGGTGGGCAGCGATGTCAGCCGGCCGGCTCTGGAATTGGGTCGGCGGCGGTCGGCGGAATTGGGCCGCCGTGTCGAGCTGGTCGAAGCCGACCTGTTGCCCGAGGGTGGCGAGGGGCGATTCGAGTTGATCGTGGCCGTCGACGTGTTGCCCGAGGAGATCGAGGGTGGATTGGCGGGCCTGGAGCGATTGGCAGCCGGGCTGGTCGAGGGAGGTTGGCTGGTGCTCTCGACCGGTCACCGCTTCGACGTGGCCTGGAATCCGCTGCAGCGGGTGCAGCGGAAACTGGCCGAATTGGGGTTGGGTTTCGTTGAAGCGGGGTGCCTGGGTGGAGTCGCCTCGCGGGGGCAGGAGCCTCTGGGGCAGAGCGTCTTTGTCTTGCGACGTGGCGAGACGACGGGATTGCCCGAGGACTGTGTCGAGGTGTCACAGCGCGACTGGCCGAGCTTCCTCGAATACGCCGCGGATCCGAGCGTACCGATCCGCGAGAAGAGCGTGGCGTGGTTCCACCCGCCGCAGGCGGGCTAGACCAGCTCGCGGATCGGTTCGGATCCGTCGGCGACCAGGTAGTGCGGTCGGCCCTGGAAGTCATTGACCGTGGCGGTCGAGGCATCCAGTCCGAGGTGGTGGTAGAGGGTGGCGAAGAGTTCGGAGAACTTGACCGGTCGGGCGACCGGTTCGCCGGCCTGGCGATCAGTGGCTCCGATGATCTGGCCCTGGTTGAGTGACCCGCCTCCGAGCAGTGCGAAGGAGACCTTGGGCCAGTGGTCGCGGCCGACGCCCTTGTTGATCTTCGGCGTCCGTCCGAACTCGCCCCAGACCCCGACGAGGGTGTCTTCGAGCAGTCCTCGCTGCTCGAGATCTTCCATCAGTGCGGTCAGGGCCTTGTCGAGTACCGGGTGATCTTCTCGCTGCCGGTTGAAGATCGTCCCGTACGAGGAACCATGCCAGTCCCACTTGCTGTAGTTGACCGTCACGACCCGGGCTCCGGCTTCGACCAGCCGCCGTGCCGCCAGGAAACTCTGGGGCACCCGTGGTGCTCCGTTGCCGTCGATCATCTTCTTGGAGTTGCCCGTGCCGTAGCGGGCCCGGGTGGCGTCACTTTCCTGGGAGATGTCCAGTGCGTCGGCGAGTCTCGAGGAGGTGAGGACCCCGAGTGCCTGTTGGGTGAAGGCATCGTGACCGGCCATCATGCCGCGGGTGTCCGCGTCGCGTCGGAACCGATCGAGGCTCTTGCGGAGCAGGGCCCGGTCGCCGAGCCGGTCGTGGGTGATGCCATTGAGCACCAGGTCGGCCCGCCCGGGGCCCAGCGGTCTAAACGGCGAGTGGGGTACGCCGAGGAACCCGGGGCTGGGCTCGTTGTAGGGACCGTGGGTGCAGGTGTAGCAGAGGCTGACGTAGGGCGGGACGCTGGGATGCAGAGGACCCAGCAGCTTGCTGGCGACGGCGCCGGGGGTCGGCCAACCGCCGACGGGCATCGGCAGTCGCTGGTTGCGACCGGTGTAGCTCTGGAACGCGTTGTGTTCGGGCTGAGCGTCGCAGATCGAGCGGATGATCGTGAACTTGTCCATCATCCGGGCCAGCATCGGCAGGTGCTCACCGATCTCGATCCCCGGCACGTTGGTCGGGATCGGGTTGAATTCGCCTCGGATCCCGGCCGGAGCTTCGGGCTTGAGATCGAACATGTCCTGGTGAGGGGGTCCGCCGACGAGGTAGATGAAGATCACGCTTCGGGCCGATGGCCGCTTGCCCTGGGCCGCTTCGGCCGCAAGCAGTCCCGCCAGGCTCAGACCGGTCCCCAGGCTTCCGACCTGCAGGAAGTTGCGGCGCGAGAGTCCGTCGCAGAACGGGTCCGAACCGCTGGCTGGTCCGAGGATCTTCAACATGAGCAGCTACCCGGCTGTTTGATGGTTCCCTGATTGTATATCCATCGGCGCTTATGTGGCCAGCGGGACTCGGAAATTCCGCGTTTTTTCGCATGACCCCTGCTCCCTGAGCCGTTCTGGCGTTCAGCGGTGGTCGGTAGAAAAAGGGGTCAGGCCCCGCCTGCGGGTCGCTCCAGGGGAAACAGACCAACCTGTGGGCGGCGTCTGACCCCGGCGGCCGGCCTACGCCGTTTCCCGCCGCTGGTCCGCGCCGTGCAGCACCGGCTCGAATCTCGACAGCCTCTCGACCATCACCTCGACCGCCTCGAGGTTGTTGTCGACCAGCACGGCGTTGCGATCGTGCTTCAGCGCAGCTTCGCCGGTGGTGCCGCTGCCGGCGAAGAAGTCGAGCACGGTCTCGCCCGGGTTGCTGTGCACTCGGACAATCCGCTCGAGGATCCCCAGCGGTTTCTGCGTGGGGTAGCCGGTGCGTTCCTTACCGGTGGGGCTGACGATGGTGTGCCACCACGAATCGGTGGGCGTCTTGCCTCGGGCGGCCTTTTCGGGGCCGACCAGGCCGGGGGCCATGTAGGGGATGCGGTCGATGTCGTCGTAACGGTAGGTGTATTCGCCCGGCGAGCGGGCGTACCACAGGATGTTGTCGTGCTTGGGTGACCAGCGTTTCTTCGTGCGGCCGCCGTAGTCGTAGCTCCAGATGATCTCGTTGACCAGCGCGTCGCGGCCGAAGATCACGTCCAAAGCGACCTTGGCATAGTGCACCTCGCGGTAGTCCAGGTGCAGCATCAGGCTGCCGGTGGGTGTCAGCAGCCGATGTGCCTGCTTGAGGCGGGGTTCGAGGAAGGCGAGGTAGTCGTCGAAGGCATCGGCAAACGCCTGCCGCCCGATCTCCTCGGTCCGGTACCTCTGCCCACCAAACCCGGTTCGATCCCCGTCCTCGTCGCGGACCGTCTTCAGTCGACGCCGTGATTGCTGATGGCCGGTGTTGAACGGCGGATCGATATAGATCAACTCGAACGACCCGTCGCCCCACTGTTCCAGCAGCGGCAGGTTGTCGGCGTGATGAATTTCGAGAGTGGGCATGTTGGGGAAACCGCGTTGGCCGGCGGAGGCGATTCTATCACGAGGCTGCTGGGGATCCTCTATAAGAAAAAACCCGCTGTCGCATTGCGACAGCGGGTGTCAGGGAGCGAGGCCGACGGGACTCGAACCCGCAACCCCCGGATCGACAGTCCGGTACTCTAACCAGTTGAGCTACGGCCCCCGGCTGTCGATCGGGCCGAGGCCCGATC
>Ga0310123_10003848_pt1 | contig 11486 bp, 7 predicted proteins | sample CB6_AW_1057_MG_FD_203505 | JGI IMG/M metagenome (GOLD analysis project Ga0310123, IMG submission 203505) | Marine microbial communities from Western Arctic Ocean, Canada - CB6_AW_1057 | ecosystem: Environmental > Aquatic > Marine > Oceanic | place: Canada: Western Arctic Ocean | collected... | reverse complement strand
CGCCAGCTGGCGAACCCGCGCCAACGCGGCGGCGTAATCACCGCCTCCATACAGTGAGTCCGCCAGGTTCTGAAGCGTCGGCGCATAGTTCGGGTTGATCGCCAACGACTTTGTAAAGCTGGCCCCGGCCTCGTCGTGTAGCTGCAGCTTGGAATAGGCTACGCCCAGATTGTTGTATGCTGGATGGAAATCTGGTTGAATCCTGATGGCCGCCAGATAATGCTCAACGGCCTCGTCAAATCGCTTCTGTTTGAAACGGGCCAACCCCATGTGCACATGCGGCTCAGGCACCGTGGCATCTCGTTCCGCCGCTGCCGGTTTTGACAGGCAGAAACATATCGTCCTCGTCCTTCGTCCTCATCCTCGACAGCAAATCGATAACGAGGACGAAGGACGAGGACGAGCAAGCCTCAAGGCAGACTTCAGCAATCCGCACCATTGACTCGAGAAGCGGTCAGGACAGTGCTAATTAGTGTCTGCGCGAAAACTCGAGATTTCCCGATTCGCGGCGGAGGCCCGCCGTCGCTCCAGCCTCAAACTCATGTCAGACGGACCCCCTCGGAGCGACCGGCTGGCCCCGTCGAGGGGTTTTCGTTCAGCCACTAATTACCTGAGTCCTTAGCCATGACGTCTTCCAGGAATATTTCCCCGCCCTCTTTCACTTCCCGGTAAAATTCAGCAGGATCACGGAGAGGATGCCCAGCCCAATACCAATATAACTTCGCCGACTGATTCGTTCATTGAGCAGCAGCGCCGAAACGGCCACCGTGAGAATCACGCCGCCCGCCATCGTCACGGGGAATACAACGAAGCCCTCGAAAATGGCGAGCGCCGCCAGAATTGCCTGGACCTGAAAGATGTTAGCCAGTCCAATCAGAGTCCCCGTGACAATCTCCATGATGCGCGGTCGCCGGCGCCGGACGATCAGCATCACCACCGACATGACAGCCGTTAAGCCGAATGCGGCCAGGACGTAAGTCATCCATTCGTCCGGACGACACATGTGCTTGAACGCCTCCTGGGCCACGCGCGAGCTTCCTGCTGCCAGGAACAGGCAGAGCATGGCCAGCACCGACTGCCACGGCAGACGGACACTGAGTGTCGCCGAATCGCGGCCACCCACCAGAAGCAGTGCCGGACAGGCAATGACGATCCCGGCGGCCTGCACCCGGCACGGGGATTCCCCCCAGATGACAATACCGCAAACGACCGCGAGCAGGATGGAGAGTCGCGATATCACCGCGGTGAGCGCGGCGCCCTTCCAATGGGCCACATGAACAAGAAAGAAAAAGGCGATGAAATAGCCCAGCCCATTGATCGCGCCCCAAAACCCCGACATCGACACAACAGCGCCTGGATGCCCCATCGGGACGATCATCATGACCGCCGTCAAGCCCGCCACGATGTAATTGGTAGCGCCAACGGTGTAAACGTCGAGTTTACGCACCTGCGACCATCGGATCAGCAGAATGAAGGACGAGCTGAGAACGATATTGAGGATTAGGTAAACCATAATAATGCGTGATTCTCACGTACTTTGCGGATACTCGGACAAGTTGAATCCGAACCATCATCATCGGTTGTAAATTTAACTATTTTTAAATAATATACTTATGGCTTAATTTATGCTTTTTAACGAATCTTTCTCATAGCACCCCGCACTATGGCCGCAAGACTCGGTCGGATTTTCCCAACGTAGCATAGGCATCCTGCCTGTGGCACCGAACGACAGTACCGATTCTCGGCGATTCCAACCGAGTTTCGCGGCCGCGGACCGTTTTCATGTCCGGCCCCCTGCCTGCCTTGGCTTCCTGCCTTGTCTTCCCGCCCCCCTTATTATATCTTACCCCGTTACGTCTAAAAGTATTGTAATAACGGGCGGTTGCCGACTTTCCCAGAGGGTCTGCCATGAACGAATTCAGTCACCACATCGACAAACATGCCGGCTGCGGATGGGATTACGTACACCTCCAATGTGTTGACGGCGACACGGGAAAGGAACGGGCGGCTGTCGAGCTCGCCCCGGAAGGCGGGGCGAATTTATTCGGTTTCAGCGTTGACGGCACCGATTATATCGTCGATTTTACCCAAGAGGCCGGGCAAGAGCTGCTCGGATCGCCCGTCCTCTATCCGACACCAAACCGTGTCCGCAATGCCACCTTCGAGTTTGAGGGCGACGTGTTTACATTCGCCGCCAATGACGGCACGAATTTTCTGCACGGATTGGTCAAGGACAGCCCGTGGGTCTACGACGAACCCGTTGTCGCTGATGACGGCATCTGCGTAACCACACGAATTGCCTTCGAACCCGGTACCGAAATCTTTCGCCGGTTCCCGATTCGAAACACGCTGGAAATAAAGCTGACGCTCCGGCCTGATTCGATTCGCTACGATTTCACCGTGACCAACAGCGATGAGAAACGACGCTTGCCGCATGGGCTCGCCATCCACCCATATTTCCCGATCATCGGCCCGCGTGAAAGTATTCGCATCCAGGTGCCAGCAACCCAATGGATGGAAGCGGAAAACCTGCTGCCGACGGGGCGGCTGCTCGATTTGCAGGACGGCCCGGCGGACATGCGGGAACCCACGCCGCTTTCCGAACTCGATCTCGACGATGTTTTCTGGGGCATGGAGAGCCGTAAGCCTGCCACCATTTTTTATGACAGTATCGGTAAGAAAGTGACGTTGACGGCATCGGAATTCTTCACTCACGCCGTGGTTTACTGTCCGCCGGACAAGTCCTTTTTCTGCCTCGAGAACCAGACCTGCTCGACCGATGCGCACAACCTCTACAACCGCGGTCTCACCAACGAAGCGCATCTTTCGATTCTCAATCCCGGCACGGTGCTGACCGAATGGATCGAGATCAAGGTGGTGGATATCAGGTAATTGTGTCGTACGAGCGAAACGTAATCGTGAACCCCAACGTTCCGCCACAGGCGGATCCGCCTGTGGCGGAAAACCCAATCGAACAACGCCTCTCGTGAACCCTGGCGTCAACCCAGTCGGCTATTGGCGAGCTTTAACCCCGGTCGAAATACGGATTGAAATGGGTTTACGCCAGTGTCCACGACCGGGAGATTTTGATCCACCAGCTGGCGGATTTACGAGAATCGTTTACGAACTTGGTTGCGGGATCCGCAAATCAGTTGTAGCTGTTGACAATCGCACTGCGGACAGAGCAAGGTAATCGAGACGAACGTCGTTTCGCTGTGCTCAACGGCGTTGCTCATTTCGGCGTTGTGCGTCTCGCCCCGAGAGTCTCGCCGCCACAGGGACGCCGCTTATCCCTGCCCCGCCGCGCCCGTCGTCGGCGGTCGTGTAGCCCATAGGGCCCATGTGAGTAACAGGATAAAGGCGACGAAGATCAGAAAGGCCGGCCAGATGGTACGTACATGACTTCGAAAGTTGCACCGGAGTAATGTGCCCACCCAGAACAGGGAACCAATACGGATGATCTTCAGGACAAGAATGATGAACAATCCCGGCGCCAGACTCAGAACAATGGCGGCGCCGAAAAGAAACGGATTCGTTCACCGGGTGCAGAGCTTGACCAGCGGCACGCCTGTAAAGATCGTCAACACAAAGGGCAGCAAATTCGTAGCAAGCTAGATGAGGTCGGAGCCCTTGGTATCGAAACCTGCGAGCCGGCCGGCATACTCGCTGCCGGCAACGACGAAGGGAAAAATTCGGGCCAGCAGCGCGGCGTCGTATTTGGGGTCGAGCTCCAGCGTCGTCACCGTACCACCGGTGAGCACGCAGCCGGCAACGTAGAGCAGCTCGTGGATGGGGACATTGATGCACCAGTAGACGACGAGCCCGACGTTTGTCGGCACAATGGCCTTTGCTGGTTTGTCGGTGGCAACAAACTGCCGTTCCAGACAGGTTGCCAGGTCGTCAATTGGTTCGCGGAAGAATACCTTAATTTTTCGGAATATACTAAAAAAAATAAAAACCTCAGCGGATGTTGTCGTCCCGATAGGAGAAAAAAAGCGGCGATACATAGTGGCGTGCAATCTCCCGAAATTCGGCGTGGAGTGCTTCAGGTATGGTCACGCGGTATTTGACAATGTCGACAATGCGCTCATAAGACGTGATCGTCACTTCCCACCATGGCGTCGCGTCGTCGCTGTGGGTGCGGATGAATATCTGCTCGAGACCAAAATCGTGTGAGTTTATACCAATTAACCTGCCCTCAGAGTCCGTCCGGCAGAGGTACGCGTAGCTGGGCGGGGGTCCGATTTCCATCAGATACCGCCGCCGCTCAGCCAGGCCGCCGCTGCTCAGCACACCGACGCCGAAGCCGCTGATCACATAGTCCTCCTGCGGCGCCAGAAGTTTCATCGGCAGGTTTCCCAGGACGATCTGTTTGTCACCGAAATCGAATCGCATTTCGATGCACACCGGATGCTCCCGAACGACGCGTTCACGGGCTTCGGTATCCTGCCACTGGTAACAGGTCAGCGGCCTCACCTTCAGGATCTCAACGGGACCGGCGTTCCGCAGAAAACGAAAATCAAACTCCCGCCGCGTGTCGATCGAGTATATCCCCGGATCGATAAACTCCGAAAACCGGCACGGCAGCATTGTCAGTTGCCGTAGCGTCGCCGGCGCCTGCCAGCCACCGTCACGTTGCACCTGAATATAATGGTTCTGCAGTTTCCGCCGCGACCCCTGGCTCGAATAGCCGACCGCCCGATCGAGGATCTCGATCGGTGACGAACCCAGCGGTGAGACCTCGCTGCGCAACCGTGCAAGATCGACGACTGCTTCCGGCGCCGTCTTCCATACCAACGCGGATGTCGCAAATGAAACAGCGACGCCGTTTGTCGCCGCCACGAGATCGAGATAACACGCCGCCGGAATCGGAAACCAGCCATGATACATTTCCCCGGTCCGGTCCTGGGCGATCAATTCCCATCTCCCTGGTTCGAGGCAGTTGTTGACGACGCTCATCCGCACGGGGCGAATCACGGGGTTGGGCTTGAATTCGTAGTCCGTTTCGATGGGCTGCCAGGGAACACCCTCTTGCAGATCGGTCTCGAAATGTGTCATGGCATCGACCGGGCGACCGGCGGGTACGCTCAGGCTGTTGCGTGCGTACTCCGCAAGCATCAGGTTGAAGGCGTCGAAGGCATCCGGAGGCGATGCGGGACGGTAATGAAACCGGGGCACGAGCTGGCCGAAGGCGAGATGTCGGATGGTAAGGCTGTGATTCCCATCGGGATCGGACATCGCGAGGGTCGCGCGTTGCCTGGCATCGATCGTGAGGTCTATCCGGTTCACGGTCTCGAGCCAGTGGTAGCCGCGCACGAATGTCTGGGTCGCCGGATTGTACACGCTGCCGTCGGGCATGCGATCTTCGATACTCGGCGCCAGTCGCAGGCGCCAGGGATACAACGGCCGCGTGACCACCGCCGGCACCAGGCACGCCAGCATCAGCAGACCGAAAGCAATGACCGCTATGATATGTTTTGGTTGCATGGGGAGATCGTGCATAGCACAGGCTTCCAGCCGGTGTCTGACACATTTTCCCGATCGTGCCATTAACCTAAGAGATACTCATCCGCCCGCAGTCGTGCGTGGGCGGGGTTCTCCGCGATAGAGTTCTCAAAATACTGCAACTGTGCCGCGCTTCTAACAATATGATTGTAGGACTACTCCTGCCAGAACTGGCCGCGTCGGTTGAACATCTTGTTAATCTTCAAAGACGTAAACGACTTCCACGAGTGACGTATATCGGAAAGTTCGTGCCCGCAAATGGGCGTCACCAGCACGTGCACATGATTGGGCATCACGACGAAGCGGCCCAGCACGTGTCGCGTCTCATTGAAGAACCGAAGCGCGCCGGCAACGATGGCGTCGACATCGGGATGCCGCAGCAAATGTGACCCATACCCCGCATTCAACGAGGCCTGAAAGCGATCCGTAAAACGATGGTGATACCCGGGCATCAATTTATCCGGAAAGTACTCAAGCGTAGTCTTCCAATCCAACTGGCGGATGTCCGGCAAGTCATCGATGCCAAGACTGACGAGCGACGGTGAATGGTATCTGGTCGATTAGCCACTGATTTTACTCGCGCCCCCATTGCCGGAGTTTCTCCTGTGGGATTGAATCGCATTGTCGAGCCGTGACGAAATACGTTACACCCTCTTGGCGCCACTGGGGGAGGTTGCGCCGATGGCCAGTGTCCACCTCTATGACGGCGAAAGGTGTAAAGGCATGGACATGGTTTCTCTGGACATGCAATATTCTACCATACGCTATGCCAAGCGATTTCGGCCGGTATCATGAGGTTGTTGAATCACAGGCTGGAAGCCCGCCCTACCGCACCTCGACCAATCCCGCCGACTTCGACACCACAACCGTCCGGTTGGCGACGGCCGCAAGCGCCACCTTTGTCACCGTTCGATCCCGATCCGGCCAGCGAATCTCCATGTCGCGCGCCGATTCACTCCCAAGCCCCATAAGAAGGTCCGCTGTCACATTGGACAGAAAACCGCCATTGCCGCACCGGTGCACCCTCAGGAGTCGCCCATTGACCGTTACTACCGCACCGATTGCGGAACGGTTGTAAGAGCCTGGCGAGTCATCCAGCAGCCGAACTTTCAACCAGTTATTGCCTGAATGACGGTTCACGAACAGCCACGTGCGGCCGGGTTCGTAATTGGTCGGCGACGGGTAATTGACATTGTGCGCCGGCAAGACGTGGGCGCGGCCGGCGATCATTGTCTGCAGGTTCGTCGACTTCGAGCTCCGGCTGTCATACCCGCCCTGGTTTCGCACGACAATGTCGGCAAATCCGTCGTTGTTGAAATCGGCGGCAATCGTTGCGCGTCCGTTCTCGGCCGTCTGAATCATGTCCTGATTCGTCACCTTCTCGGCAATTCTGGGCCCCTGCAGCACCCAGTTGCTGCGATCGTAGCTGTACAACATATCTTTTTTGCGCCAGTTCTGACGCGGTGCCTGGCGATAGATGTAACCGCGACTCTCCAGCCGATCGTACTTGAGTTCCTCGATATTGAAAAGGTGATGCTCGGCGGTCTGGTCTACAAATCGCACGTCCCCGCCCGCCATCGTCGCATTTACCAGGAGCCGCCCGGGTCCGGTGCCGGAGATGGGAAACAGCCCCCCGCCCCGCCCATAAAGGCAGCCGACATAATACAGATCCAGGCGCCCGTCGTTCTGCACATCCAGCGTCGTGCTGCCCCATGAGAACTCGTAAGCATTGATTGTGTCCGGATCGAACGGCGTGAGCTTCCAATCCTCAGGCGCGTGGCGGCGGTAATTGTGCGGCAGACTGATGTCCGGCGGCAGAACCCGCGAGTGAAAGACACGGTTCGGCATCTCCTCCATGAAGTCGGCACCATCGATCAGTCCGTGGCGTGTGTCGTGGCCGTCGTGAAAGAACTGGGCAAAGATGCATGAGTTGAGAAACACCGGGTCGAAAAGATCGTTTGGGTCCGGCGTCACAAACGCATGATTCAGAACGGCCCCCCCGAGATTACCGACGAATAAGTCCTCTTTCAGGTCGCTGTTGAAATCGCCCGGTGCAAATGTCATCCAGTAGCCGCTGCGACTCGAGCGCGCGTGCTCCGAACGGATGAAGCGCTTGCCCTGGTCGTTGAGGTAGAGGCGCAGATACCCCATGTCGTTGGCGACCCAGATGTCCGGAAAACCGTCGAAGTTGACGTCCTGAAACAGCGATGACCATGACAGCTGCCCGTGCTCGGCTTCCTCGCCGTTTATGGCCAGGTAGTTCGGCTGATATCGCTCAAACTTCATGAATGCGATCGAGTATTCCGTCGGCAGAAACGGAAGCCGTCGCAATCGCCAATAGTGCGGAATGGGATAATCTTCGTCATAGACGCCGTCGATATCCATCTCGGAGCCGCGCTCGATGAATCGCAGCGAACCGGTCTCGGCAAGCTGGTTGACATACATGCAGTTGGAGCCGCCTGCCCAATACTTTGAACCGCCGGGCCAGTAGTCCATGTCGCACATGTTAGCGACAAACACGTCGAGATCGCCATCCCGGTCGATGTCGGCGACCGCCATCGAATACGCACATCGGAATCCTTCGATGCCTGTCTCGCGGCTCGCATCGCGCCATTCCGGAACGCCGTCGCCGTCTTTGTCACCAAGGTTGAGATATAAGGAGTTGGCACCCTCCGGCTCGATCCCGCGGGCACTCTTGCGCGTCCGATGAATCCCTTGCACCGGCTTGTACTTGATCAGATGCAGCCCCATTGCCGCCAGCGGCAGCTTTGATTTCTTGTCCTCGCGCCCGACCGGATTGACAAACCGCATGAGCACGCGCTGCGTCTTGGGATCCGACCAGAACATGCCTTGCGGCTCGTTGCCCACCAGCAGATCCAGACGCCCGTCATTATTGAAATCGGCGGCAACTGCCACGTTCGATCCGCGGCCGTATCGCTCCTTTGTCGGGTCGGTTATACGTCGGCGGGGATACAGGTAGTCCTCGACGATCAGTTCTTCGGCCACCTGCGAGTCGTTGGCAGCCGCCAGTTCATGGATGGGCTTGAAGATTGGGATCCCGTTCGCATCGTTTCCCTGGTTCAGATAGAGGCCGTTATGCTGGAATCTTGGCTCCCCTTTCAGCACACCGTAATCGTCCGTCGGTCGCGTCCAGTTCTGACTGTCCTGAGAGAAGTACAGATCGAGCCGGTCGTCGCCGTTCGCATCGAAAGCCAGGACACCCGCGGCGCCGTATTGGCTGAACTGATTCGACCAGCACCAGGCGTCCTCATCGAAGGCGTTGACTTTCTCGAAAGGCCGGGGTTTGTCGAGGGGCGCGAAGTCGTCGCCGGCGGCGGCCGGTTGACGCTTAAACGAATCCGTGACCTCACCGCGCGAGTCATCGAGGAATTCAAGATTTCGTTCGTACACGCGGGCGTGAACCATGTGAATAATGGTCCGGTTCACGGCGTAGAGGATGATTGCCAGTGCCATGAGCACCAACACGAATGTCGGGATGAGTTTCGGTAGTTTCATCAGTCTTGGGATTCGGGCGCTGGATGGCAGATTGCGATGCCGGCGGTGCAAGCGTGGTGCCGACGGAGATTCGCATGTTGACCATGACGCCTTTTCCATAACTTTGCGTCTTTGCGTCAGAGCACCGACGACGCCGGTCAAAATCAGAATCGCGAAACTCTACTGGTATGCCTCGAGTGCCAGTCGTAACGTTTCCGGCACGGCGTGCGTGCCGTCGGCGAGCGTGCACAGGATCTGCTGACTGCCGCGGGCGACAAGATCCGAATTTTCGTCCGTCTGGCGAAAGTACTCGAACACCAATTCAAGATGACTCGGCCCCAGGCCACCGAGAAACATCCGCACCTCGACTTGATCGAACGCGTTCACATCGCCAAAGAATTCACATTGACAGCGGGCCGTTGTCAACGACAGACCCGCACCGATCTGTTCCAACGTCTCGGGAACGTATTCCCGCAGAAACATCTCGCGGCAACGCCCCTGCCAGGCGATCAGGGGTTCGCGGGAAACGCCGCCCGTTGCATTGGTTTCCTCAAAGCTGACAATATGGATGTGCGAATAATAACGGCGATCCGATCGCGCCCTGTCTTCGCCCGGCCCGGGCGTGTCGGCCTCAGCCTGCGGACTCCGCAATGATTCGGAGCGTACGCCGCGGATGGTGTCGGCGACGGCATCCCGCTGCCTGCCGGGGCCGGTGCCCACGGCCACAAACGCATTGATCAGTGACGTCGGTACGGTCCGGGAATCATCGGCGGTGATAAAAGCAACCTGGCGCGTGCCTTCCGCGACGATCTTATGATTGCCGTCGGTCACACGCGAATACTCGAAGATCAGATTCAGACAACCCGGCCCGACGAGGTCCACATACATTAGCAGTTCAACTTCGTCGATGGTGGTCAGTTCGTCGTAGTAATTACAGTCGCAACGCATCGTGGTCATTGGAAACGCTGTCCCGATGTTGCGCAGCACATCCGGTGCACGGTCACGGAGGAACCCTTCGAGACAGCGCCATTGCCACTCGATAAAGTGCGTGTAATAGACGTTTCCGAGCAGGTTGGTTTCTTCAACGCCGACCCTGTGTCTGTAGGTGAATCCTACCTGCACGGTTGCGTCCTCCGGTTTTGTGTGGACCAGCACGCTGAACACCAGTGGATGATTCGCCGTTTTAACATCCACGGCGATCGTCGCAATTTGAAAGGACAATCCGTCGAAAATCACGCCGCCTTCGTCGTCATGACTGTTAAACCTCACCGCAGCCGTTGTCGGCAGTCCGGCTTTCTTCAGGCATTCGATCACCGTCCATACGCGCGTTGCCGCCGTGTTGTGGTTTTCGCCCGATGCCTGGACCACGTGGTCGACAAGTTGACCGCGGTCCGCGCCCAACAGTTCCCGCCATGTTTTGAGAGTCCGCTCCCGAACCGCCTCGACATCGCACCCGGTCTCGGATTTCGTGAAAACCGCCAGCGTCACGCCGTTCGCGTGTGATGCCGACACGTACCCCGGCACACTATCCAAAACCGGTTTTCCGTCCGTTCGCCGGTGGACAGCCACCGGCGTACCGACAGCCTCCCGTATGCCGCGTTGGCTGCGAAGCTCTCGGTCATCATCCGTGCTGTTGATGACGGCGAGCGAGACGTCTGCGGACGGATGAAGATCACCGATCCGTCGTTCCAGATACGGTGACAACAGCGCCGTCGGCCAGGGCGATGTTCGCGGCATCGGCCCGACATTTCGCAGACGGAGACCTGACCACTGTTCAATAATCTGACCATTTTGGTCGAAGATGTCGAGGTCATAGACAAACTCTTCGCCGTCACGATGCCGTTCCCGTGCGGCGATGGTCACGCCCAATCCATTTCCCAGTGCCCCCGGTGTTATGCGCTCAACGGCGATCGGCAGGATGCGCGCATGGGGTATGCAGGCCTGGATTGCGTGAATCGCGGCATCGCGCATTCCGGGGTCGCCGAGATTCAGGTCCGGCGAATGATCCGCGGAAAACCATGAAACACCGTCCGCATGGTTGATCTCTGCCTGGCATTCGGTGGCGCGTAAGACCTGGTAGTGACGCAGACGCCTGAAACAACCGCTTTGAAACATGATGTCGCCATACAGATCCGAATCGGGATCGAGCGGTACATGACAACAGTTCGTATTGTCCAGGGCCTGCCCGGAACTGATTCGATCGGTGTCGCGCATGTGAAACGTCGCCCGAAAGTGATCAAATTGATACCCCGTCTCATCGGAACGCAAGGCCACTTCAACAACATGGGGTGTCCGCCTCAAGGCGCACAAGCGGATTGTCCGTCCGCCTTCGGGCGGCACGATAACCGCCCGGTTGAAGGCAACTTCTTTAATACAGGGCTGCTCATCGGAATCCCATAATACCATAGCAGCCTGGCTCATCGCTTCGAGTCCCAGCACCGCAGGAAAAAGCCGTTGATTATGATACACGTGATCCGCAAGGTACG
>Ga0310123_10003847_pt1 | contig 11487 bp, 16 predicted proteins | sample CB6_AW_1057_MG_FD_203505 | JGI IMG/M metagenome (GOLD analysis project Ga0310123, IMG submission 203505) | Marine microbial communities from Western Arctic Ocean, Canada - CB6_AW_1057 | ecosystem: Environmental > Aquatic > Marine > Oceanic | place: Canada: Western Arctic Ocean | collected... | reverse complement strand
CCAAGGGCAAGCACGAGAAGGAGCGAAGGCATAACCACTGGGGGAGCACGGATGGAGAGCTGAGCTTCGGTGGTGGCCGAATCCAAGTGTCGCGACCTCGAGTTCGCTCGAAGTCGGGCACGGAGGCGTCGCTTCCACACTTCGAAGCCTTCCGCGAAGAAGATCCTCTTCCAGAGCGAGTGTTGAATCAGATTTTGGTGGGGGTATCGACACGAGGATACCAATCGAGTCTGGACAAACCCGCGGTCAAGTTAAAATCTCGTGGCACGAGCAAGAGTGCAGCCAGCCGCCACCTGGTAAGCCAGACGAAAAAAAGCTCGAGGAATACCTGGCGAGACCGCTTGAGGAGCTCGAGCTCGCGGCGCTGATGATGGACGGCCTTGAGGTGGCCGGTTTTCGGGGACCTCGCGGTCATCCAAAGGTGCCAGGTCCATAAACTCCGAAATCTGCGCTCGTACCTTCCCAAGTCTCGTCACGCCTACGTGCTCCAGACGATGAAGCACGCCTACAAGAGCAAGAGTGCCAAAAAGGTGCGCAAGCGTCTTCAGGCATTGGTGTCGTGGCTCGAGCGAAATGGCACGGACATCCGAGAGCCCCCAGACGAGCCACGCATCCGGCAGTGGCTCAAGTCGTTACGCAAGAATCCCTTAAAAAAGGTCCATCCGACTACGGAGCCACGCGACGACCTCATGGATTCTCCGGTGGCGCTGAAATCGGCAAAGACCGAACATTAAGGGCCGCGCAGGCTGCAACCTAACTTCTAGGCAGCCTTGCTGTTCTCGCAACTCGCCAAGCGTTGCCCTACGAACCGAACAGGTTCGACAGGCACCGAGCGGGGACGCAGCTCGAGCGACGCGAGGCTTAACAGTCCGTCCGCAAACCATTTGATTCCCAACGCGACGACGACAAAGCTTATCCAAAATAGCGGACTCAACATGTTCACGACCTCAATTCTAAGTGGCGTCCAGTTGTAGTAGTATCGACTTTGGTGTAAGTCAAGTAAACCCTACTATAGTGTAAGTCAAGTAAAGATAAAACCACAAAATCAACCACACGCGTGGCAGCAGACCACAACAGGTTGTAGGCATAAAAAAAGCGGGGCCCGCCTTGGAGAGCCCCGCTTTAGGTATATGTTTGAGCCTAGGTGCTACCTTCGATGCTCGCTGTCCAGGACGCGTCGCCCCAGGACAGGGTGAGCTCACTCAAGGTCAGGTCGATCGTGAAGACGTCGGTGGATTCCCCCGGTTTTCTTGGTCATGGGAATCCGCGCGATTTCGTCGCCCACGATATTCGCTTTGTAGCCGCGCAGCTCGAGCCACGGCTCTTGCGCCATTTCCGACGGAGCCTCGGCCCAGATCTCAACTAGCGGGATGCCGAGGTTCTTGTTCACGCAGAGCGCCCAGTCGCCCTCGGCGGGCGCATAAACGTAGAGGCTGTACTTTCCCGCGGGAATCGACGTGCCGCCTATCTTGAGATCTGCTTTGGTCTCCAGGGTTGTGACCTGGTTCTCGCCTGCGCGCCAGACACGATCTTCGGGCAGGTCGCTCATTAGCTCGTCGAGGCTGCGACCCTTCAAAGCGGGACGGCCATATTCGATCGTCACTTTCGATCCGTTGACAGCGGCATCAACTTTACCACGAGGATTCGCATCCTGTGCGAAGCTAAGCGCAGCGAGACCGACGAGCGCAGTAAAGACCACGAGTTTTTTCATCATTGTGTATAGGCTCCTTGAGAATTGGTTTCGGTGAGCCCCCCTCTGATTCAGTATCGGGCTCGAGGGAGTACAGCGCGCAGTCTCAACGCGTCCGCTACGCGCCCCATAGTTTCAAAAAGAAGAAAACGGCCACGCCTGTAACAGAAACATAGAGCCAGACCGGGAAGGTGACGCGGGCGAGCTTGCGGTGGCGCTCGAAACGTTTCGTGCCCGCAAAAAACAGCGTTGTGAGCACGAGGGGGAGCGCCACAATGGAGCCGGTAATGTGAGTAATAAGGATGAAGAAGTACACCGGGCGGATGAGACCTTGACCGCCGAAGCGCGTATCTCCATGAAAATGGTGGTAGACGATGTAGCTCGCGAAAAAGACGCCGGAGACACCGACCGCCGAGAGCATCAGCTTCATGTGAATCTCGCGCCGGCCGGATCGGATAGCGAGGAGGCCCGCGACGAGGAGCACGGCGCTCGTGAAATTGAGCCCCGCGTTCAGAGCAGGAAGAGAGCTCGTCCAGGCCGGCGCGTTCGCCGCGGCCTCTCGAAAATAGAGCAGCCAGAAAAGGAACGCGACAACAATGATGCTGATGACGCCAATGACGCCGAAGGCTCGCCGCTCGACGTTGCTCAGCTTCTCGCCTCCATCCGGCTCACATCCGCCTCTGCCGCGATATAGCCGAAAGCGGACCAATACTTCCCTTCCAGCACCTTGTTCAGAATCTCCCTGGCTTTATCAACCTCGCCGTTCACGAAGTACCAGTTCGCAACACCATAGCCTTGTGTCGCGAGATCGAGCTCGGACGCGTCCGGATTCAGGAGCTCTTCCGGATCGACGAGACCTTTATACATGAGAAGCCGCTTGTGGTACGAGCCGTTCTCCAGAATATCCATCTCCTCGCGGATGTCGTCAAGCACCTTTGCCGCGTCGTCGTCACGTCCGAGCCGGCGATAAGTCATGTATTGCCAGTCCGCCGTCGCAACGAGCATGTCGTCGTTGATTCGAGAGAACTCCTTCGGTAGAGCGGTTTGCCGAGCAAAGAGGTCGCTTCTGGCGCCGCCTCAGAATCCATGGATGCTTTTTCCATCGGTGCCTGTTTTTCCACCGCTTCCTCCGTATTGCAACCTAGCGCGACCAAAAAAGCGGCGGCCGCGCATAAACTCCGAACGTCTTTCATCATCCCTCCTGGTAACTTCGGGGGAGAGCCTAACCGCTCCAGACCGCCACTTCAAGGCACGATCGTCGTCATGGCGCCCTCCGTCGAAATATTAGCCGAGTCGCAACAAATCGGACCCGAAAAAAATAGGATCGGCCTCGACCCCGAGTTGGCCGATAGACGGCGTCGGGGACACCGATATCCGCGAGGTACAACTGCCCGGTGAACTCCTCCGCACCGAGGACCGCGAGCCCTGCTTTGGGAAGCGCGAGCGTCATCGTGGCGGTGGCTCTGACGGTCAGTTGCGTCGTTTCTCCCGTGGTCGCGTCGAGCCCGGTCGCGATATCCAACGCTAAACCCTCCGCCATTGCCGACGATGCCGGCGAGCACGGCGACTTCTTTGCCACGGGCGTCGCCCGCGAGGAAGCGGTCCCTCGTGAGCTGTACGAGATGTCGGCCGGCATTTTCCATCATCTGGAGAAGCTCTATGCCGAAATCTTCAATCATCGCACGGTCTACTTCGACCATTTGGTCGCGCGTCACCATGGAGATCGTTTTCCGCCAGTCGTCGATCATGACTTCGATCGGCCCCACAAAAGCGCCACCACGGCAACGACACACCAGGTCCCTTCGAGCACAATGAAGGGTGGAAACTCGATGAGATAGGAGGAGTAGCAAGACAGACCGGCACCGACGGCATTCATGCTCTGATAGGAACGCGCTCGATGCGGAAGGAACCCGAAGAGATTGAGAAAGAAAGCGACGAGCAGCAGGAAAACGCCAATGGAGCCGAGGAGCTCGGCGGTCGTAATACCCATGAGACCGACCGTAAGCGCCCAGCCACGCCGTGTCAATTCCGTGTTCAGCGTGGCGCGGCCGGGTGGGCCCCGACTCTACAACAAAATCGAATTAGTTGAACGTAACGGTGTGCGTATGGCCCGAGTTATTCGTCGAGGTCTTCTGATCGTTCATGTTCTGATCGATCTGGCTTACCTCCGCTGCGGTTAGAGCCACGGTATGGGGGTGATTCGAGCTTCCCGTGATATCGAGGCTCAGAGCATTGGCAGCCGTCAGCTGAGCCGACGTGATCGTCGCCGTATGCCCGTGATTCGTACCCACCACACCTTGGACGTTTCCGGTCGAAGGGGTGGACGTCGGAGTCGGGGTTGGGGTCGACGGGCTACTACTATCACCGCCGCAAGCGGCGATTGTAATCGGTACACTTGACAGACTACCTCAGCAAGCCACGTGCCGCATGCCAGCTTGCGCAATTCCAAAGGTTTCGAGTGTTCCGGCAAATACCTGCCTTTCGGGAGACGTAATGCCTTACGTCGTTTGGAAGCACTTGCCCTCGTACATCGACACAGTTTAACCTACGGACGGCTGGGCACCGCCAAATCTTGGAGATACGCTATGAGCGCGAAACTGAAAATCGTGAGCTGGGTTTTGCTGACGATCGTCGGAAGCCTTACGCTTCTTGGATCGTTGGGCTCCGTGTACGTGGCCTACGTCGCGGACGCGAAGATAGATCAAATTGGCCCTATGAACCTGAGCGAGCTCGCCGAGGGTCGGAACGACGTCGAAATCGCCCTCAGAGCCCGGCGTGGCACCGCGGCGGCGTTCGGCACCGGTTACGCTCTCTTGTTCCTCACGATCGTGCTCGTCCCCTACCGCAGGGGTGACGTATGGGCGTGGTGGATCCTTCTGATCGGGACGCTCACGACGACGGGCATCATCCTTCTGCGGGTCTCGGTACTAGGCACAAATCTCGGGCTCGCAGCGGCGACGATTCCGCTCGCTGTCAACGTCGTCGCCCTTCTCCTCGATGCCGGCCGGCTGAAACCCGAAGGCTAGTGCGCCGGCCGCGATTTGATCCGCGGCGCCGAGACTGCGATTCTAGTGGAAGATGAACCTCGACGACCGTTTCAATGGTAAGACCTATGGCGACTTTCTCTTCCGCCCCCAAAAGGGGATCGTCGACACGCGGAAGAGCATCTCGCTCTCCTGTAAGCTGACCGACTCTCTCCGCCTCGAGCTTCCGGTCGTTTCTTCCAACATGGACAGCGTCACCGAAGCGGAGATGTCGAAAGCGGTCGCGCTCGAAGGCGGCATCGGTATCGTGCACAGAGCACTCCCGATCGAGCGACAGGCGGAGATGGTGCGCTTCGTGAAGCGCAGCCACAGTGCCGTCATCGAGAGCCCGCATCGCGTGCCGCGCGGGACGACCATCGGCAACGCAAAAGCGATTGCCCGGCGGCATCAGATCACCGCGCTTCTCGTCGAGGAAAGCGCTGGGAGCGGCACGCTTGCCGGTCTTCTGACCAACCGTGACATCCCTCGCCGTAGCGAGCTCGACACCAAGCTCGTGGACGCGTTCATGACGCCATTCGATCGCCTCCACGTCTCTCCACCCGGCGTCGGCGAGGACGAAGCCGAGCGGCTAATGTTCGAGAATCGCATCGAGCGCCTCCCCCTCGTGGATGACGCGCGACAAATCCGAGGCCTCATCACTCTCCGCGACTTGCTCTTGTTCCGTCACCGCCCCTTCTCGAGCAAAGACACGAAAGGACGGTTGCTCGTGGGCGCGGCGATCGGCGTTCGAGGCGACTTTCTAGATCGCGCCGCCGCCCTCATGGAAGCGCATGCCGATGTCATCGTCATCGACATCGCGCACGCCCATTCCGAGGTGATGAAGAAGGGGGTCGAAGCCGTGCGCTCACGCTCTGAAGGTGTCGCGCTCATTTGCGGCAATGTGGGGACCTATGAAGGCGCGCGTTTTCTCGCGGATGTCGGTGTCGCCGCCATCAAGGTCAGCGTTGGGCCGGGACGCGGGTGCCGCACACGTCTCGAGACCGCCACGGCGTCCCACAGGTTCAAGCGATTCGTGAAGCATGGTGCGCCGTCGGCAATGACGTACCGATCGTCGCCGACGGGGGCATCAAAGACGACAAGGATATCTTCCTGGCACTCATTTGCGGCGCCTCGACCGTGATGCTCGGAAGCGCGCTCTCGGGGACGGATGAGTCCCCAGGCCACCTCATCGAAGATCCGGCAACGCACCAAAAGCGCCAAATCTACCGAGGCATGACGTCGCCCCAAGCCGTCCTGCAATCGAGCTATGACCAGGACGCGGGTAGCCGCGAGGCCGAGCTCGAAACACCTGCCGAGGGCATGCAGATTCAAGTTCCCTACAAAGGCAGCGTCGTCGAGGTTCTTCACCGGGTGCGTGGACACATTCAGTCGGCGGTGAGCTACGCGGGCGAAACGTCACTCGAAGCCGCGCGCGAGAAGATTTTGAAGGATCCGATGAAGTATCTTATCCCGCTCTCCGCCGCCTCCCGTCACGAGAGCTTCGAACGCTGAAGCACCCGCCGCCCGTTGCGGGAAGGGAGACTGGCTTCCTGAATCGTTACCTTTAGTAACGCTTGGTGCTCGAGGCCGCTTGACCAGAAGTCATCTAAACACCAGTGTTTGTTACACCATAAACGCTTACTTGGCTTCGTTGTTGCACTAGTGTTCATTGGCTTGCATGGGGATTCAGGGAAACGGGTTACACACACACTCACTTCCCGTTCTCTGAATCCCCGCGCGAACCTGTAAAACCCTCCGCGACCCCGAGACCCACGCCCAACCCGTCAGAGATGACGGACTTCATCTTCTCGACGGGAGGACTCGTCACTTCCAGCCCATGGTCCTCGTCGGCGTGCTTGCCAGCAGCGGCCAGGATCTTCTTCGGACCCACGAGATCCTGAAAGCCGCATGATCACGCGCGGTTTGTGGTAGAAATCTAGTTCATGGCGAGAGCTTGGGAGTTGCCGGCGAAACCCTCGGTCGTCTTCACCGGTGCGGCGAGCGGGGTTGGCTCTTGAAGAGGCGGGACGTCTTGCGGTCGCTCGTTGGGGTCGCCGGCGTGAGCGCCGCACTTCCGATCGAAGCACAGGCGTTGTCGCCCGCTGCAGTGGAAGAGCTCATGCGCGCACATGGGCTCGAACCGCGTCCGGGCGAAGCCGCCCAGGTCCAGGCTTTCCTCTTATCGGTACGCTCGCGAACCCTCCCAGACCCACGCATCGAGCCGGCTATCCGGATGGACCCGGAGGTCGAGCCTTGAGCGTCACCCCCGAGCTTCTCGTCGCTCCTCTCCACGAGCTGTCCGCACTCCTCGACAAAGGAGAGATCACTTCCGAGGAGCTCGTCCGAGCCACGATTGAACGTACCGAAGCGCTCGAGCCCGAGCTCAACAGCTACATCACGTTCCTTCCCGAGCGTGCGCTCGAAGCGTCACGCCGCCGCGATGAAGGGCGCCGACGCGGCGAAAGTAAAGGCCCACTCCACGGGATTCCGATAAGCCTGAAGGACGTGTTCGACACCGCGGGGATAGCGACCACGGCGGGAGCGCGCTTCTTGAGGAACCACGAGCCGGCAACGGACGCCGAAGTCACCCGACGCCTCGCCGAGGCCGGCGCCATCCTCATGGGAAAAGCCAACTTGAACAAGTTCGCAGGCGGCGAGTCCGGCGAGAACCCCGACTTTGGCAATATGCAGAATCCGTGGAACCGCAACTACTCGCCGAGCGGATCGAGCGGCGGCTCCGCGACGCAAGTCGCGACGGGCCTCGCGGCGCTCTCGGTCGGCTCGGATAACGGTGGCTCCGTCCGAAACCCCGCCTCGGTGTGTAACGTCGTCGGGCTCAAGCCGACCCACGGCCGCATCAGCACGGAGGGAATGTTTCCCCGGGCTTATTCGATCGATCACGCGGGTCCGCTCACGCGCACCGTGAAAGATGCCGCCATCGTGCTGCGCGTACTCGCCGGGCACCGCGACGGCGACACGACAACGAGCCGGCGCGAGGTGCCCGACTACGAGGCGGAGCTCGACGGGCCGGTACAGGGCACGAAGTTCGGCATCGATCGCGAGCTCACGCGTGTGGCCGAGCCCGCCGTCACGCGCGTCTTCGAGCGCGCCCTCACAAAGCTCGAAGAGATCGGCTGCGAGATCGTCGAGCTCAGCCTCCCGACACCCGAAGAGATGACGGAGGCTATGTATCTCATTTTTTTGTGCGAGTGGGGCGCCGGACACGAGCCGTTTATGCGCGAGCGACCCGAAGAGTATGACGGCGGCGCACGCGGCGCGCTCTTGATTCCGGCTGTCGACTATCTGAAAGCGCAGCGCGAGCGGCGGACGTTTCAAGTACGGGCAGCCCAGGCGATGAAGGGCGTCGATCTTCTCGTCTCACCGACCTACCCGATCGTGCAGCGCTCGCATCGCGGGCTCCCCGCGATAGGGGGACGGCGTCTCGACACCATGGATGTGCTACGGTTCACGATGCCTTACGATCTGCTCGGGCTCCCGGCGGTGTCGCTGCCTGGCGGCTTCGCGAAAGACGATGCGCCGGTGGGCATCCAAATCGCTGGGAGGGCGTTTCAAGAGGCTCGCGTGCTGCGTACGGCCTATGCGTATGAGCAAGCGACACAGTGGCACTTGCGACATCCTGATATTTAACTTGGAGAGCTGAACATGGCCGACTTTGGAAAAACGAAACAATTCGTCGACACTTTTTGGGAAGACGAGATCGTCCCCACTATCATGGAATATATCAGCATCCCGAACGTCTCACCGATGTTCGACCCCGACTGGCAGGCGCACGGGCACATGGACCGCGCACTCGAGCTCGCGAAGAGCTGGGTCGAAGCTCATCAGCCGGAAGGCTCGACGCTTCACGTGGGACGCCTCGAGAACCGCACGCCGCTTCTTCTTGTCGAAGTTCCAGGAAAATCTGCCGATACGATAAACGACACGATCTTGATGTACGGGCATCTCGACAAACAGCCCGAGATGACCGGATGGCGCGACGACCTCGGCGCGTGGAAGCCAGTGCGCAAAGGCGACAAGCTCTACGGCCGCGGCGGCGCCGATGACGGCTACGCGGTCTTCGCCTCCATCTGCGCGCTCCATGCGCTTCGCGAGCAAGCAATCGATCACGCGCGCGTCGTCGTGCTCATCGAGTTCTCCGAAGAGAGCGGCTCACCGGACCTCCCTTCCTATGTCGAGCACTTTGCGGACGTCATCGGCACGCCGAGCCTCGTCGTCTGCCTGGATTCGGGCGCGGGCAATTACGAGCAGCTTTGGTCGACAACGTCTCTGCGCGGCATCGTCGCCGCCACGCTGCGCGTGGATGTGCTCGAAGAGGGTGTGCATTCCGGAGACGCGAGCGGCATCGTAGCCTCGTCGTTTCGCATCGCCCGGCAGATCCTTAGCCGGCTCGAGGACGAGACCACGGGCGCCATCCTGCCGACAGGGCTTCACGTCGAGATCCACGAGCAGCGAAAAGCTCAGGCCGGCAAAGTGGCGAGTGTTTTGGTGGACGAAGTGTTCTCGAAGTTTCCTTGGATGGAAAGCATGCAAGCCGTCACCACCGACCCGACCGAGCTCATTCTCAACCGCACGTGGCGCCCCGCACTGGCCGTAACGGGTCAGGAAGGTATTCCGGCGCTGAAGGATGCCGGCAACGTGTTGAGGCCATACACGACCCTCAATTTGTCGATCCGCATCCCGCCGACACTCGACCCGCTAGAGGCACGGGACGTAGTGCAGGAGCTCCTCACGAGCGAGCCTCCTTACGGCGCCAAAGTAACGCTCGACTTTCACGCGCCGGCGCCGGGATGGAGCGCCCCCGAGCTCGCGGCGTGGCTCGGAGAGAGCCTGGACGAAGCGTCCGAAGCGTTTTACGGAAAGCCCGCGCTCCACATGGGCGAGGGCGGCTCGATACCGTTCATGGGCATGCTGGGCGACAAGTTTCCCGAAGCCCAGTTCGTGGTCACGGGCGTCTTGGGACCGCAAAGCAACGCCCACGGGCCGAACGAGTTTCTCCACATCGAGTACGCGAAGAAGCTGACCAGCTGCGTGACGCACATTTTGGAGAAGCACTTCAGCCGAACGGCGTGACGCGGATCCGTTCAGGGTCCAGACCGGATCTATTCCTCAGCGGCCCACCGCCTGGTTAGTCCCGAAGCGGCTCGCGCAAGTTGCGACAGCCTGGAGCGCGGTGGGGCGAGCGAACTCGACTCGTCCACACCTCCTCGATGGCCAAGCTCCGGGATGTGGTGACCGATAAGGTGACACTCCAGAGCTCCGGCCCGCTTGCCTTCGGTGAGGCTAGCACGCGCGAAACACCTCGACCTTCGCGCGCAGCTCTGCGAACGCAGACATGAATATTGCCCGGGTCGGGAGGTTCTCTCGCCGTTTTGTCGTCTCCTATGTAGATGGAGGGAGAATGAACATATGGCGACAGCTGCAGAACCTATCGTTCAGCGGCGCTTCACGGTGGACGAATATCACCGGATGGCGGAGACGGGGATCTTCAAGCCGGACGAGCGCGTCGAGCTCATCCGTGGCGTGGTGCATCGCATGAGCCCGAAAAACTATGCTCACGTCGTCGCGGCCACGAAACTGTACCAATCGCGGGTGAAATCCCTTGCCGGACGTGCGAGCGTTTTCAAGGAAGACCCGCTGAAACTCGTTCGTTTAGATTCGGAACCTGAGCCGGCACGATCTCAGCCGGATAGCGAACCACGAGCGGCGTGCGCAGCGACTCTTCGTACATGAAGCGCTTGTCGTACCAGCCGTGCTCGCCCAAATAGAAGCCCTGGTCTGACGTGTAGACGACGATGGTGTTGTCGACGAGGCCGTTCTCCTCGAGGTAGTCAAGCACCCGTCCGACACCCTCGTCGACGGCGGCGACCGAGCCGAGGTAATCCTGCATGTAGCGCTGGTACTTCCACTCCGCGAGTGCCTTTCCGGTAGGCGGCGCCTCGCGAAAAGCCTCTCCGATCGGACCGTAATGCGCGTCCCAGACGCCGCGCTGATCCTCGGTCATTCGGCCGTAGTCGTTCTCCCAACCCGCAGTCGGGTCCCATGTGTCGTTACCGCCGGTGCCGGTCTCTTTTCACCAACTTCCTCGTCTCGTCACCCACGTGCTCGCCGTCGCGCCCGGCGCTCCTGACCGGCTCCTATCCGGTGCGCGTCGGGATCCCAAACGTGCTCTTCCCGCATCACAATATCGGACTCGCGCCCGAAGAGATCACCATCGCCGAGCTGCTCAAAGAAAAGGGCTACGCGACCGCGGTGTTCGGCAAGTGGCACCTGGGGCATCACCCCGAGCACCTCCCGCTGTCCCACGGCTTCGACGAGTATTTCGGCATCCCTTATTCCAACGACATGACACCGGACGTCAGCAAGAACCCCAACCCAGCGGCCCAGCGGCATCCGCCCATTCCTCTCGTCGAGCAGCTCGAGGTCATCGAGACCGAGTCCGACCAATCTCAGCTCACGCGCCGCTACACGGAGCGCGCCGTCGACTTCATCGAGCGCAACCGCGAGCGTCCCTTCTTCTTGTACTTGCCTCACACCATGCCGCACATGCCTCTCTCCGTCTCCGAGCGTTTCCAAGACCTTTCGGAGCCCGGCTGTACGGAATCTCGTGTCGCAACTACGAGGCTGCGGCGGAAGCGATACCGGGCGCTATCGGGCTGTCGAGCTCGACGGTGTCCCTAGGTTTCGTACAAGCGAGCGCGGCGAAACTTCGTGAGATGCAGGAACGGGATCTGTCCGGCGAAGATGTGGTGGCGC
>Ga0310123_10003846_pt1 | contig 11488 bp, 10 predicted proteins | sample CB6_AW_1057_MG_FD_203505 | JGI IMG/M metagenome (GOLD analysis project Ga0310123, IMG submission 203505) | Marine microbial communities from Western Arctic Ocean, Canada - CB6_AW_1057 | ecosystem: Environmental > Aquatic > Marine > Oceanic | place: Canada: Western Arctic Ocean | collected... | reverse complement strand
TGGATCATCGAGCGGGATTATCAGGAGCTCAAACAAGAGCTGGGACTGAAGCAATACGAGGGGCGGAGCTGGCGGGCATTTCACCATCACGGGACACTTTGCATTGCGGCGTATGGGTTCCTGGTGGGCCAGAGGAGCCGTTTCCCCCCTCCGCACAAGCCGGCCAGCTACGAATATCGCTGCCCGCGGGGTCTGCGCAATTTCGCCCGCGCGGGTCGCCCGATACGGGCCGCGCGGCATAACCGGCAATCGATCGCCACGCTGCGCCGCCAGATCTCCCACCACCTGCTGCACCAGCTCGACCCCTGCCTTTTTTGTGGCGCCCCATTTTTGTAACAGTGTAGTGCTAGGCTGCTCCCCGACAGTCACGGCTCAGCGAGAATTTGCGCGTTCGGCTATGATTCTTCGGAAAGCTCGGATGTGGTCAGGAGTGCTGCCGCAGCAGCCACCGACAATGCTGACATCTGTGTCGAGAAGGGTGGGAAGCTCCGCCACCATGTCCTCGGCTGTCTGCTTGTAGACGACCTTCATGTGCTCCAGCACTGGCTGGCCGGCATTGGGCTGGGCCATCGTGGGGAGATCACAGACCTTACGGTATAGTTTCACCGCCCACGCGGCCCAGCCGACATCCACTCTGGTTCCACAGTTGAGCGCGACGATGTCAACGCCCGCGTCGCGCATGAACGCGGCCCCTTGCTCGGGACTAATTCCCATCATGGTTCGGAGCTTGGATCGGTCGCGCGTCACGTCGTACGCCATCGATCCGATGACACAGGGCGCCGCTGCTTTCTTAGCAGCCTCGATGCCGATGCCGAGTTCTTCCAAAGCCGTCTGGGTTTCGACGATGATTGCGTCCACGCCGGCCGCAACGAGAGCTTCGGCCTGCTCGGCAAAGGAGTCGCGGACACGCTGCTCCGGGATGTCGCCGTGGGGTTCCATGAGGCCGCCAAAGGGCCCGATGTCACCCAAGACGAAGCCGGGCCGGTCGCCAAACGCCTGGCGCGCCAGCTCGACGCCGGCCTGATTGATCGCCCTGACCTCGTCGGCGCGGTCGTGGCGCTCGAGCATGATCCGGCAGCCGCCGAACGTGTTGGTGATTAGGCAGTCCGAGCCGGCCTCCACATACGCCATCTGGATATCGAGCAGCCGGTCCGGGTGGTCGATGTTCCAGGCCTCACCGCATCCTCCCGGCTCCAGCCCCGCGTACTGCAACTGCGTACCCATGGCTCCGTCGCCGAGGAGAACCCGTTCTTGTATGGCTTCGAGCAGAGTCTGTCCCATGGTCTGTTTCGCTTGGAGCTTCTTCTTCCTTCATGTTAGAAGGTCTACCGCGCGTGCTATCGAAGTAGTCTCAAACAGGCCGCCGTTGCCGCCAACTTGCGTATGTCAGCGCCCCCGCCTTTAGAGCCTAAGTCCGGCGGATACAGTTAGAAGTCAGGGCCGGGCGGGATTTCTCGTGGCATCGGCTTGAACTGGCAGGCTTCGACGAAGATCTCGAAAAAATCCGGCGTGGTCTCCAGCTCGACGTGTTCGACTTGCTTGACGAGGCTTTCGATGGACTCCCGCTTGCTCCGCGACAAAAGCAATTCTTTGGCTCCTTGCACGGAGGCGTTCCCGATCTTGACAATGCGATCCTCGGGAACCGGCGCGAGAAAACCAATTTCGATGGCGTTTCGAACGTTGATGTAGTTGGCGAATCCGCCGGCAAGATAGAGCCTGCTGATGTCAGCAGGCTGCAAGCCGAACTTGCGCAGGACGATGAATTGCCCGCAATAGTTCGCGGCTTTGGCTTGGGCGAGATTGCTGCCGTCTTCTCGGGAGAAAGTGATGCCACGATGCGGCACCAGGGTCATCTCGTGGGACTTGTCCGCAAACACTCCTTTTGGAGTCATTTTTCCTTGGCGGCGAAGCTCCGCCAACAGATCGATCAGCGCCGAGCCGCAGAAGCCGATCGGCTCCCCTCCCCCGATGGTGTCGTACTCCACCTGGCCGTCCTTGAGATGAACGGATTCGATCGCACCATCGACGGCAGCGGTCCCGTACCGGACTCCGCCGCCCTCGAAGGCGGGGCCGGCAGGGCACGAAGCAGTCATCATGCGGCCTTCATGCGCAACCACGACTTCCGTGTTCGTTCCGATGTCGACGAGCATGATGGGCTCCCGGTGTGTTTCCAGATCGACAGCCACCATGCCGGCTGCCATATCCCCGCCAACGTGACTGGCGACCAGCGGCGCGCCATAGACCTTGGCTTTTGGATTCGCCCAGAGCCGCAATCGTCGGGCATTTTCAGTCAGCGCCGTCGTTTGACGATCGCCGGCAAGATACTCCTGTTCGATATTTGATTTATAGGGCCGCTCGCCGATTGTTTGCACGTCGAGATTGAAGAACAGCTCGCGCATGGTGGAATTGCCCGCCACGACAATTTCGTAGATCTCTTGCCGGGGGAACTCAAGCTGCCGGCACATCTTTCTGAGCTCGTGGTTGATCGTGTTGATGATCGCCTTGTGCAGCTCTCCCTGGAACGGTCCGGAGTCGTATGAGATGCGGTGCATCACATCACTGCCGCCGAAGCGCTGCGGGTTTTCGAATGAGACAAGATACACACTCTTGCCTGTTTCTAGATCAACGAGCTCGGCGACGACCGTTGTCGTTCCCAGGTCGATGGCCACCCCGTAGATGTGGTTGCGGTAGTTGTCGATCACTTGCCCGCCGTAGCAGACGTTGTCGCCCTGGCGCCGAACGAGAGGGTCGATGGAGAAGTCTTTTGCGGGCGCCGAGGTCAGGATCTTGGGGTTGGTGCGCAGCAGCGAGAATGCAACGTCGCAACCCGTATCTTCCACCAGGGCTTGGCAGGCCAGGCGAAAATCGCCTCGGAGGAACTCCTCGGCATCCGTTCGGGGGCATAAGCCTTCTTGTCCTGTGTTGACCTCGACGATGCACTCGTGGCAGTGGCCCATCCTTCCACAGGAGGTCGGCACCCGGACCGCAAGTTCGTCGGCATAGTCGAAAATCGTCTTGCCGGCAACCAGTGGAAGTCCGCCGCCGCCGTAAGTGATCTCACCCATAGGGAATTACGCCAGAAGGGGGCGCGGGAAGGCAGCCTGGGGGTCAGGCTGACTCCCAGGCGCTACGATACTCCAGCTTGTCGTCCCCGTTGCACATGAGCAGCCCGCCCTTTGTGGGTAGTTTGCCTTGATTTCGGCAACCGAACTTCGCGGTGCATTGGTCGAGGCGGTTCTTGTAAGGGCAGCGCTCGGCGGCCAATTCGTCGGCGCGCTGGATCATCCGCGAGAACAGGTCACTGATCTGCTCTAAGCGTTTCCGGTACTCTTGCTCATCGATTTTACTCACGGTACGATTACCCTGACGCCTCAACCCCTTCGGCTATTAATCTCTTGGCGAGCGCGACACATTCCATGGCGTCCTTGCCATACCCGTCCGCGCCCATTTCATCGGCGAATTCCTGGGTGACCGGCGCTCCGCCAACCATGATTCTTACATCGTCCCGGAGGTCTTCGTCAATGAACGTCTCGATGGTCACAGCCATGTTCGGCATAGTCGTCGTCAACAGCGCCGACATTCCCATCAGCGGAGCTTCGTTTTCCTCGACGGCGGCGAGAAATTCGTCTGGTTTTGTGTCCACGCCAAGGTCAATCACTTCGAATCCGGCCCCGTGCAGCATCATGATGCAGAGGTTCTTCCCGATATCGTGGAGGTCGCCTTTTACCGTGCCCATGACGACCTTGGCGATCGGCTTGATCCCCGAAGCGGACAGGATGGGTTGGATGTGCTTCATGCCTGCCTTCATGGCACGGGCGCAGCCGAGAACTTCGGGTACGTAGATGAAGTTCTCTCGAAACTTGATCCCGACGATCCGCATGGCGGCGATTAGTCCGTCGTCCATGACCTCCAGCGCCTCGGCCCCTGCTTCCAGCACCTTTTGAGTTAACTCGTCTACGGTATGGTGGGCGCCATCGATCAGCGCCGCCGCGATTTCCTGCATTTCCGGGCGGACCTTCGCGAAGGTTGTGATGAGCTGCCCGCGCTCGTCGGGCTGCTCGATATATTCCTCGATCTCGTTTCGGACAAACTCGTTCGAGATGTCGCTGATCGTCGCCATGTACTCTTCCGGGCCCTGCCTCTCAGTTCGATGTGGAATGATCCTTGTGCCAGTCTTTCACCGATCTGGAGATTTCCTTGAGATTCTCGATCGAAGTTTGAAGAGGAATGGCGCACTCCGGGCCGACCAGGTGGACGCGGGCCTCGAGGTTTCTGTAGACCTCTTCGCGAACGTTTTCCGGGCCCTTGGAAAATAGCGTCTCAGGATTGTTGATGTTGCCCACCAGCGAGATGCGGTTCCCTACGATTGACATCGCTTCGCTGGGAGGGTTCTTGGAATCGTAGTGAAAGGCCGCCATGCCGGTTTGAGCGATGTAATCCATGCGGTCAAGCGTTTTGCCGCAGATGTGGAGAATCAGGGCCGCCGGCAGTCTTTCGGCGAATTCGATGTGCAGGTCAAGCAAGAATCGTTTGTAGTATTCTCCGCTGACCAGATCGCCGGTCGCATGGTCGGGAAGCGTCAGGGCATCGGCCCCGGCCTCGATTTGCGCCAGCCCGAATTGAATCGTGGCCTCTTTCATTCTGTCGAGACACAGCTTCGTCTTGCCGGGATCGTCCAGCGACATCAGAAGAAACGGCTCGACGCCGAAGCAGTGGTAGCCGAGCGTCCAGGGCCCCATCGTCTTGCCGATGATGGCTACCTCGTTGCCATATTCCTTCCTGAGTATCCGAATGGCGTCCAGCACGCATTTCATGTCGGGATGAGTCAGGAAATCAGGAGGAATCTTGATGTCGTCGGGCTCGACCCATATCGGCTCCTGCATCCTGACCGTAGGCCAGTTGTCTTTTTGTTCCCACTGCATTTTACAGCCCAGAGCGGACGACTCCTGGATGATCGAGAAAACGGGCATGACCGAGTCGAACTCCAGCTCGGTATAGCTGGTGGCGGCCAGCCGCGCCATCATCTCGGGGTTCCGGTTGGCGTCGGGGAACGGCGCGCCGACCAAGTCCATCAGTTCGACCGTGGCCACCGATGTTGGATTGCAAACGGGCGTGCGATCAACCGGCTCCCGGCGCAAAGCGGCCATCACCCGCTGACGGCTGGTCATCGGTCCAATGGGTTGTGTGGTCGTTTCTATTTCACACCTCCTAGCGGAGCGATCCGCCCGATCTCCGATTAGGTCCCCGGTCTCCGTTTTGCCCGCCTCATTGTTTTTGGGCGCTCGGCGCCACCAACTGCCCACGAGCAGCAGCCATCTCCTGCTCGCGCTGGGCGCCTCTCACATTCAATGCCCGAACCAGGAGCAATCCCACGAGTCTGTCGTGGGGATGCCCGCACGGGAACGCGATTCGATTTTCGCTGCCTCCCACGGCCTCCATCTCGCCGAGCTTTACGAGCCCTCCGGTGATGGCCGAACAACGTTTGGAGGCGACCTCACTTTCGCCGTCCGTGCCGAGCTGGTAGACACCATTTCCGAGGCTGCTGACCGTAACGTTCGCACGCGATTTTTTGTCGAAGATGCTCAACGGGCGGGGTTGAACCACTCCCTCGGGCGGCAGTTTGCATGCCTCCAAGAAAAGCCGTTTGCTCGCCAAGTGATGTTGCGCGCCGCAGCTAAACCGAAGCTGACAAGCCGGCTCCCCGATCCGATCCATTTCGCCGAGAGTCGCCATCGTGCCGGTCACGGCTGCGATTCGCTGTTGCGCGCCTTCGATCGAACTGTAGGTATGGACCAGCAGCGCCGACCCGAGTTCACTTTCTTGGCGATAGAGAGCGATCGAGACGTCGTGAAAATGAAGGTCCATGGAGACCAACTCGATTCGGCCTCCTAGTTCAGTCGTTACACCCATCTCAATCAATTACCCAGAAGCCGTTGGGCAGCCATGGCCCATGGCACCGAGATCAATGTCAAGTGTACCTTTATCGATCCCGGTGTGGCCAATCCGCAATGAACAAGTCCGAATGGACGGAGACTCTTTTCGCGGAGCGAAGTGGACTCTTCCCACCTCTGAGTCGGGACCGCTTCAGGTTGTAGATATCCGAACAACCGCTCCCCGGGCCCTGCGAGGAACGAGTCAGGCGGATCCCAGAATCCCACGGCGGGTTGCCCCATCGGTGATCCTCGAAATAACTACATCACTATTCATTCGATCGTTACAATGACGAAGCGCCTGAATGCCGCTCGATGAGCGGGCAGCGGGATGATATTCCGCTCACCAAAGTGTCGATCATTGTGTTTTGGCTGCTTACTCGTGGCGATTGAGGCGAACGACGCGAAAATAAGGCTTGTCCTTTTCGCGAGGATCCATCGTAAAGACTTGTTCGGTCTTGGCTGGGTCGTAGTCGCGCCAGAGCCAGCGGAGGGCTTCGGGCAGGAGGGAATCTCCGTGGGCTGTATTGTGCTGGGCGTTGCCGAAGACGAAGCGGAAGTCGTATTCCCGCATCTTGAGCGAATTGGCGAGTTGAATGTTCTGGAGCGGCCAGCTCCCGTGGCTGTTTTCAAGATCCTCGGCGCCGTCTTCCATCCAAACGCGGATATTGCGCTTCTCCTCTTTGCGCACCATGCTGGGATAGAAGTGACTGCCGTCCAGGACATCTTCGCCCCTCATCTCTTTGGAGCGCCAAGCGATGGCTGTGTAGCTGCCGATTCTTGAAAGCACTCGTGCGAAGTCGCCGGGCCGTAGTCAGGCGGCTGTGAGTGAGCATATTCCGCCCGATGATTGCCCTCCGATGGCCCGACTATAGGCGTCTTTTCAGATTTTCTGGCGCTTCTCGAGTTGCGGCAAGATTTCATCGAGCACGAAGCGCGCGTAACGGTCAGAGGCCGTGTCGTACTCGATCGCGCGCATGCGCCTTTCTCCAACATAGCCCGGTGCGATCAGCAAGTGGACCATCGGCGGAATGACGTTTTGGTGTACGAGATTCTCTGTCACCGTGAAAAGGCGCGACCGAGAGTCACGCATCGCAAAGCCTTGGCCGTCTTGCCAGACCATGAGAACCGCTGGTTTGGAGGGCTCGACACCGGGTGAGGTGTAGTACCACCAATCGCTCTTCATGCCGGCGTAGATCTTGCTGGTATGGACGAACTTTTCCGACAGCCGCCCCTGCTCAACGCCCGGCTGCGGGTAGTGTTGGGGAGTGTACGCACGAACATCGGTACGCTTCAGAGCCTTGCCGTCGGCGAGAAAGTAGAAGGCGTGCAAAGTTCCGGTCTCGAGCCTCGTTAGTACAATCCAAAGGTTGCTCTCCGGCACGGGCCTGAGTCTATGGACCGGAGCGCCGTCGACAAAAAGTGAAGGCTTTGACGGCGACTGCACGGCGAACAGAAACTCGGGGCCGTGGGAGGCGTGAGCGGCGCCTTCGGCCAAAGCCTTCTCGCCGAAGGTTTGAGTCAGCGTCCGGCTGAGTGAAGCGTCGGCCGGGCACTTTGCCCGATCGATTAGATGCTTTTCAGCCGCCGGGTCCGCGGCGGCAAGAATTCCATAGGCGACCGTCGCCAACAACATCAAACGCTTCATGAGATATCTCCAATGGCTCTAGTGTACACAGAGGCACGTTTGCCTTCAGTTGGCTAAGATCGACTCCGCGTAGAGAAGATCGCCGCTGAAGCCATCGTAATACTGAAAGACGATCTGCGGGTGCGGGAACTTCACCCAGCGTTCTTTGCCTTTCTCCAGCGGATTATTGAAGACGTTGTTGACCTGAACCACAGTGTAAACCGGCTGGCGGTTAAGCTCAGGCGGGACTTCGTCGCGCATGTAGCTGGACCAGCGGATCTCGATTTTGCGTCCGCGTGAGTCAAAAATGCCATTCGGCGGACGGCCGCCCTCCGCGTTGGCCTGGTGGTTGCGCGAGTTATGCGGCCCGGAGGCGAACTCCCAGACGCGGTCGGTGATCTTGATGGCAAAACTGTTGTGCAGGTCGCCGGTCAGAACGAACACCGGTTTGCCGAGTGAGTCCCAGAAGTCGATCACCCGCTCACGGTCCTCGACGAATACGGTCCAGGCTTCGTCTTTGTTTGCGAGGTCGGCCACTCCGCCACCTGGGCCCGAGGTGCCGCCGACGTGCGGGATCGTGAAGTTCACGCTCGAAAATACGAAGAAGATTTCGGCGTCGCTGTTCTTCATTTCGTCGAACATCCATTCGCGCTGCTGCGTACCGATCATCGACAGGCCGGGTCCTTTGGGATTTCTGACGTCGTGCATATCGCGGTGACTGCGGGTGTCGAGGAAGAAAATGTCGGAATTACTGACCCGCATCTTCGAATACGAGCGCCTGCCGATCGAGTACGTTTGTTCGCCATCAGCCTTGAAGGGAGGCTTCACGCGCAGCTTGGTCTTGTCAAGGATTTCGACGATTTCATAGACGCCGGCGTTCGGGTCGCCCTCTTTCGTATCCAGTGCGTTGTCGTTCACACCGGCGTCCGGCGTACCCCAGTGGACGTGCAGGTTGGCCGCTTGAGCGAGATCGATCTTGGTGAAGTCGGCGTTGGGATCTTCCAACACATCGCCGCCCGCCGTGTAGGAGGTTCGTCCGAAGTGAATCGGCTGCTTGAACTTCTCCGGGTTGCTCCAGCCCAGGTAGTGATACCAAGCTTCTACTCCGACGTCGCGGAAAACGGTGCGGCGGTGCCTGTAACCGGGCGTGGCGGTGCCGTAGATGTCGTTGAGGATTTCATGGTCGTCGAAGGTGTAGTAGGAAGGGACCTCGCGGTGCCATTCCGATAGATTCGGCGCTGCGTCCAGGTAGTACTTGTAGTTCTCCCACACCCCGGTGATCGTGGGAGCCATCTTGACGACATGAGGCGTCTGGTCGGCGGTGGCGCCAGCTTGCTTGAGCCAGTCTTCGGCCGGATAGTCACGTTCTTCCTCATAGAGCCAATCGCCGTTAAGCACTGCGAAGTCGACCTTGTCTTTGATATTCGCCAGCATCTGGTTGTAGGCAGGCAATCCGGGTCCCAAGCCTTGCGCGGGATTCTGGTTGTTGCCGCAGGCGAATTCGAAACTGAAATTGAAGTCACCGTTTGGGTTCAGCTCGGCGTCTTTGTGCTGCTCGGCGTCCGGGAGCGTCCTGAACGAACCGCTGTGAAGCGGGTTCGCCGCGTCAGCCTTCGACGCGACGACTTGGTAGAAGTACTCGGTGCGGGCGTCGAGCCCTGTCAGCAGAACCCAACCCGTGTTATCGCGATCGAGCACGGTCCCGACTGGGTCGGAGAAGCTGTTCAGAGCATCGGCACTGGTTCCGTAACGCACCAGAAACGAACCCGGCTCGGCGGTACGCGCCCAAACCCCGACTTGGTGAGCGCCTAAGCGGCCCAACATAGGCCCGTGCGTAATTCCGAGCTCAGGTTCGGGGCTGGGTGCAGAGGTGCATCCGGACAAAGCTGTTAAGAGGAGTGATGCAATGATTGGGCGCACGAACGTCTCCTTCGTCTGCCCAACAGCGGCTGGGAGGGATTGGCCGACAGTGATCCGTTTCTGCAACTGACGGATTGCCAAGCCATTTCGTTGGAACAGCAGACGGCTCTGAGCTTATCAGAACTAAGGGAAGCCTGCTAAAGAGGGGCCTCGAAAGGCGCCTACGTAAGCGTAGAGCCATTTCACTTGTTCCGCTATTTGGGCGAACAGGTCTTTCGGTTCAACGCCCGGCACGGCGTAGATTTCGACCGCTTCTGCACCGTTCTAAGAAGCATCGTTGGTCGGCGGCTACGTACAGTCAAGCCACTGGGAAGACTTAGGCTACACCGCCAACAACAGGAGCGAGGAAAACAGATTTTGGCGGTAGCCTAGATGCCGGACACTTGCTTCTTGGCGCAGTCACGATCTATCCCAAGATATCGAATCGGTTCAGCCCGTCTACTTGGAAGAACTGACTGACGACAGTGCCTCCGAGCTTCGTTGCCAGGCCCATTTCCCGGAAGAATCCGCTCCCTTGCGGAGTGATGTGCGCCAGCAAGTCTCCCGCGCCGTCGCGCCACTCCTGGATCGAAGCAGCTTGGCCGGTGATTTCCCGCACAATCAAGACCGGGGCTCCCGCCGAGGTGCTGATGATCGAATCATTCGAATTCTTCAAAGCTCCGATGCTGCCGGGTGTAATGACGTCCGTTCCACCACTCGCGTGAGTGGAGGCATGAACGAGGGGATTTCGAGCGCCTGACAACCGCGGGTCGTTACCCTCCGTGACTGTGCCGGCAGCGGTGCCGTAAACTGGTTCCACTTCGGTGCGCGTCTGGCCCACGTTATCGAACGCAGTTAGACCGTTCGTGAAGTTCGCCACGTTCCGCTGGGTCACGGCGGCGCCCGAGTCTTGAAAGATCTCATATGAAGTGCCAGCCTCGGCTCCACTCCCGGCCGCCGACCAAAACAGGTTCGCGTTGCCGTCGGTAGCCAACTGTTGACTCGGCAGTCCGTCCGATACCGGCAGTGTATAGACCGTGCTGGCGCCGAGAGTGGGTATTCGAAAGCTAACCGAGTTCGTTCCTGTCTCGTCCTGGAACGTCAACAACGGATCAGTCGACGTCGCGCTGCTTTTTCGGATGATCTGCTCTGCCGTAAACACATTGACTTGATCCAGCTCGGCCTTGTTGTTCAAGCTCGAGTTGAGGCCCGACACTTGTGAAATCGAGATGACGGAACCAGGCGGCGGCGGCTGGCCGATTCGAATATCGCTTACCGTGACGGCTGCTGCACTCTCAGGCACGACCCAGTTTTCCACGAAGCGCGTTCCGTTATTGAGCAGGTACGTGGCTTGGTACGCCGTCCCCGATGGCGTTGCATTCTCGTTCGGGACCAGGTCCGTGAGCAGGACTCCCTGAACGATACGTACTCTCAGCGAGTTGGTTGTAATCGTACTGCCGTCTGCCGCGGTGAAACCCTTCCATTCGATCGTCACTGAACCTTGAGCCGTGCTGCCGTCGGCATTGAACAGAGTGTCCTGAATTCGTGTTTTTTGTATAGTCTGCGCATCGCGCCCGAGCGAGATCAAAGCTATCACAAGCATCAGGAGCCGCAGCCCCCATGATTCGGTTTTTCGCATTCTGCTTCCTTCCTTGCGGAATTGACGGATCGTGCACGAAGCAATTCTGTGACGTTAAGTGGTCTTTGTCTCAGAATATCTAATGGATTTCCATAATTCTCGTAATGTTTTGCATAAGCTACTGAAACCAAACACAATAAATTTATCACTACTGTCCGGTTAAAAGTAGAATAGAATCAGCTAGTTAGGGTCATCGAGTGAGTTTTCGTGGGAGTCGGACGGCTGCAAGGCCTGTAAAATGGGCGTTTTCTCGAACAGGGTAACGTTGAGAATCTGTAGAATTTGGTAGAGACTCGCCTCCAGGCCCAACCTCTTGCGCGCGATCGCGAGCAGTACGTAAAGCGAGACCGCGATCCAGATTTGCGTCTTCACGGCGTTCTCGCTGGTACCGTA
>Ga0310123_10003845_pt1 | contig 11488 bp, 8 predicted proteins | sample CB6_AW_1057_MG_FD_203505 | JGI IMG/M metagenome (GOLD analysis project Ga0310123, IMG submission 203505) | Marine microbial communities from Western Arctic Ocean, Canada - CB6_AW_1057 | ecosystem: Environmental > Aquatic > Marine > Oceanic | place: Canada: Western Arctic Ocean | collected... | reverse complement strand
TCTCTTCAGGGTAGCACCGGCTGGTGGTACCCTTCCGACTCGCTGTCGGTCGGGTGGCCCTTATCGTAACATAGTAGTGCAGTTTGTTTGACCAAAGTCTCCGACCGTTTCTCTGAAGTGGATCATTCCTCGATGCAACTCGCCATCGTCCACTATCACTTGAATCGCGGTGGCGTCAGTCAGGTGATCCTGAATCACCTGAAATCACTTGCCGCATCAAACTCCGGACTGGTGATTGATCGTGTCGCGATACTCTACGGCGGGCGTCAAGCAGAATGGCCAGATACGATATTCAACAACGCCCCGCCCTTTGATCTGGAACTCATCCGAGTTGGCGACCTTGAATACGACACGTTCTCTGAAACTGGTGCGCGAGACTTGACAACCAGTATGCGGTCATCGCTGGTCGCCCACGGGTTCAACCACGACGATACGATTCTTCACATTCACAATCATGCACTGGGAAAAAATGCGGCATTGCCGGCCACGATAATCGAACTTGTTACGGACGGCTACCGTGTACTGCTTCAGGTACACGACTTTGTGGAAGATTTCCGACCCGAGAATTACCGCCACCTGGCTGCAGTGCTCGCTTGCCACGACAGCGACAGGTTGTCCGCCCGACTTTATCCGCAGTCGAGAGGGATCCATTACGCGGTTCTGAATAGGCGGGATCGAAATATCTTCGTTCGCTCCGGTGTGGCCAGCGAGCGGTTGCATTTGCTCCCGAATTCGGTGGCGGACTTCACCCGGTTCCCTGACCGGCGCGAGGCCCGCCAAGCCGTGGGCAGGAAATTAGAGATATCGGACCGGCAAATGCTGGTGACCTACCCGGTACGGGGAATCCGCCGGAAGAATCTCGGCGAGATGTTACTGCTCAGTGCACTGGACCCACGAGAAGCTATCTACGCGGTCACGCTCGGCCCGTTGAACCCACTAGAGGCAGAAAGTTTTTCCCATTGGCGCCACTTGGCGCAAGAACTGCGGCTGCCCTGCCGGTTCGATGTGGGCGGCAAGGCGGGACTCGATTATTCCACGATCCTGGCAGCAACCGATTGCATGCTGACAACCAGCGTGGCCGAAGGTTTCGGGATGGTTTTCCTGGAAGCCTGGCTGACAGGTTGCCCGCTTGTTGGACGCAATTTACCCGAAATCACGGCTGATTTTTCAGCAGCGGGCATTGGGCTGGAAATGCTGTACGACGAGCTCCGGGTCCCGCTCTTGATAGTTGACCGAAAAACCGTTCGTGAGCGACTCATTAACACTTACCACTCAGTTTGCGCCAGTTACAACCAGCCACCGATCGAACCAGTGGCGCTCCACCGGCAACTCGACCAACTGATGGGTGATGAATGTGTCGATTTTGCTTTTCTGGACGGGCCACTTCAGGAAGATGTGATTCGTGCGGTCGCTGGCAATGCCCGCCTGACCGACAATGTGTTGGACGCCAATCCCAACCTCAACCAAACATTCCAGATTGGCCCCGACACAACAGCTGAGATGATAGGAAAGTATGCAGGCGTCGTCCGCGAAAAATTCTCCGTGGACTCAGCTGGCAAGCAACTGAAGCAAGTTTACCAGCGGGTTTGCGATAGCCCTGGGGGCGGAAATGTCGAACCGCTACCTCGAGGTCAAGCAATCCTGAACAGCTTTCTCAATATTCAACGCCTTCATCCTATCCGTCTGGAAACATGGCCCCAGAGCAAATCTTCCAACAACTGAGCCAGCCGCTTGAACCGATTCCGACAGGTGTCTCGCCACAGCTATTGCCTGTTGTCGACATTCGGGCCGTGTTGTTTGATATTTATGGTACCCTGATCATTAGTGGGTGTGGTGATATCGGCACCAGCATCGAGGTGCAACAAGCCAGCGCTCTCGAGGCAGCGCTGGCGAGCCTGGGCATCGCGCTCCGCTGCCCGGCCGACGATGCAATTCAAACATTGCACGAAACGATCGCCAACCACCACACGCAACTTCGGGAAACTGGAATTACCTATCCAGAAGTAAACATCATCGAGGTATGGCGCGAAACCTGCGTGAAGTTGGGTGGGTTGAAAATTGATCCAGCCCGCTTAGCTGTTGAATTCGAGGCCCGCACAAATCCAGCCTGGCCCATGCCAGGGCTTGAGCCGTGCCTGGCTGAACTGGTACGTCGAGGCCTGGTACTCGGCCTGATCAGCAATGCCCAGTTCTTTACACCAAGCCTGTTTCCGGCCTTGGTGGGAAAAACACTCGACGAGCTCGGATTTGCACCTGACCTGCGTTACTATTCCTACGAACATCGCCATGCGAAGCCCTCAGACTGGATGTATCGTCTGGCAAGCAAAAGACTGGCAAGTCGGGGCATTCGTCCGACCGAAGTTCTGTATATCGGAAACGATATGCGCAATGACGTTTTACCGGCAACTCAGGTTGGGTTTCGCACCGCACTCTTTGCCGGCGACACCCGCAGCCTGCGACTACGCGAGAACGACCCTTCCCTTGGAAAGACTGAACCTGATGCGATCATCCTTGATTTACTGCACATCCTGGATTTGATGAAGTAGCAAGAGGGTGGTACGTAACCGCAACCTCATATTCGCCCCTACCCGCCAGAAATTCACAATGCTCAACGATTCACCGTCCAACGATTCACCCAAACTAGGTCACAACATCGGATTCATTGGCACACGGTTTTCGGGTACCGATGGGGTATCACTTGAAGCCGCAAAGTGGGCACAGATCCTCTGGGACCACCGGCATGTCTCCTACTGGTATGGGGGTCAACTCGACACCGATCCGGCAATCAGTATGCTTGTACCGCATGCTCACTTTAATGATCCCGACATTCAATGGATCAACGATAAAGTACTTCGACACACGACACGAGAGCCAGAAGTCACGCGCCGAATCTTCGCCCTGGCCGACCATCTGAAGCGATCTCTGTATGATTTCACCCATCGTTTCAAGATCGAGATTCTTATCGTGCAAAATGCTATGACGATCCCAATGAATGTCCCGTTGGGCGTGGCGCTGGCGACATTCATTGCAGAGACCGGGTTTCCCACGATTGCCCACCATCACGATTTCTACTGGGAACGGGACCGCTTTTCTGTCAATGGGATAGGGGATATCTTGCGAATGGCTTTCCCCTGCACACTTCCTTCGGTTCAACATGTTACGATCAGCTCTGCTGCGCAGCGCGCGCTCTCGCATCGTCGTGGTTGCTCATCGGTACTTGTTCCAAACGTGCTCGATTTTGAAACCGACCCACCCCAAATCGACGACTACAATGCCGATTTTCGTGAGAGCATTGGGCTTGAACCAGAGGATATTATTTTCCTGCAACCAACACGTGTTGTTCCGCGCAAAGGTATCGAACATTCGATTTCATTAATTGGTGCCCTTGACAATCCACACTGCAAGTTGATCGTGTCACACGAATCGGGCGATGAAGGTAACGAGTACCTACATGTCCTGCAAGAGATGGCAGAAGACCGGGGGGTCGATTTGCGGCTCATTTCCGACCGTATCGATGAAATCCGCAGAACGGATACGGAAGGAAAAAAACTATACACGTTAGCAGACGCCTATCTCCATGCAGATTTCATCACTTATCCCAGCCTCTACGAAGGTTTTGGCAATGCGTTGATCGAAACTTTTTATTATCGCAAGCCTGTACTGGTCAATCGTTATTCGATTTTTGTCACAGATATCGAACCCAAGGGGTTCCAGGTAATCACCATGAACGGGTATCTTACCAAAGAAGTCGTTCGCCAAGTTCAGCGGGTCGTAGACGACGAGGAGTTTCGAACCCAAATGGTTGAAAAGAACTATGAACTTGGCAAACGGTTTTTCAGTTACTCGGTACTCCGCCGCTGTCTACGAGTGCTGATCACGAATGTGACCGGGATGGATGAGTTGTAAATGAGCTGTTGTGTCGGCAGAAAGCTGACAAGTTGCTGGCGCGCACCCGCAATCCACCTTTATCGCGGCAGATCACCCGACCATCATGAAACACGCACCGTCGCCAACGGCAACGATTCCCGATATTGAAAACCGCCTGATCCAACTCTATGGCAATCGTGCAAAAGAAACTGCCTGCCGTATCGAGGAACTTCTTTCGCGTTATGCTCCCTCTGTTGCTCCAGACAAATTGGTTACCGGCACTGCGGCATGGAGTGAACGAGATGTCGTGCTCATCACCTATGCTGATCAGATCAGCGGGCCTGGCGGGTCACCGTTGGCAACGCTGTATAACTGGCTGTGTGACGAACATCTCGACCAGCTAATCAACACCGTCCATCTGTTGCCGTTTTGTCCCTACTCCTCCGACGACGGCTTCGCTGTGATTGACTATCTCCAAGTCGATTCCAACACGGGTACATGGAAAGATATCTCTCGATTAGCGGGTAGCTTTTACCTGATGTTCGACCTGGTGCTTAACCATATTTCTCAAAAAAGTGCCTGGTTCCAACAATACCTTGCTGGCCAGGCGCCGTTCGATCGGTTTTTTATCGAAATTGATCCAGCAACCGACCTCTCGGCCGTAGTACGACCACGCAGTTTACCTCTGCTCACGGCCTTCGAAACGGATCGGGGCACACGACATGTGTGGACAACTTTCAGCGACGATCAAATCGATCTGAACTACGCCGAACCTGAAGTGCTTCTTGGGATGTTGGAAGTTCTCCTTGAATATGCCCGTCGCGGGGCCCGCATCGTGCGCCTCGATGCTGTCGCGTTTCTGTGGAAACAGGTTGGCACGCAATGTATCCATTTGCCCCAGACACACGAGATTGTAAAACTGATGCGCGATGTGCTGGATGTTGTCGCACCGCACGTGTTGCTGCTAACCGAGACCAATGTCCCACACCAGGAAAACGTTAGTTATTTCGGCAATGGCGACGAAGCACACATGGTTTATCAATTCAGCTTGCCTCCGTTGCTGTTGGATGCTTTTGTCAATGCCGACGCCACCCCGCTGATCGGGTGGCTGCAGGAGCTGGAACCACCCCAATCAGGCACCACCTATTTTAATTTCACCGCATCCCACGATGGGATTGGCGTCAGGGCTTTGGAGGGTCTGGTGGACGAGCAACGGTTCGAGCGACTCCTGGAGCACGTGCGGCAACAGGGCGGAAAGATTAGCACGCGCCGGCAAGCAGATGGCAGCGATCGGCCCTACGAACTTAACATTACTTATGTCGACGCGCTGGCGCCTCCAACAGCTAACCTCGAACTTCATGCCCAGCGTTTTCTGGCAACCCAGGCCATCATGCTCGCCCTGCAGGGTATTCCGGCGGTTTACTTCCAAAGTTTGATCGGGGGGCAAAACGATGACTCCGGCGTCAAGACAAGCGGCCAACCACGTCGCATCAATCGCCACAAGGTCACTCGCGATGAACTTCGTAATGCGCTCCCAGAGGAACGTCCGACCGAAGACTCTTGTCCATCGCAAACCACGGCCCTGGGTCGACGAATTTACGCGGGCTACCGCCAATACCTGGCCTGCCGGATCCGACAGCCAGCATTCCATCCCGACGCATCGCAACGCTCGCTCAATGCCCACAACGCTTGTGTTCTGGCATTTGAACGCACTAGTCTCGATGGCGATCAACACATTCTGGTCGCGGCCAATGTCAGCAATGCCAAACAACGGATCGATCTGGCCATGGCAGGTCCCGAAAGCTCGACCTGGACACATGATCTGTTGACGAACACCCCGATTGGCGACGACCAGGGTGAATTGGAGCTTGCCCCGGCACAGGTTGTCTGGTTAACCACGTAAGCCTTGCGCAAAGCTTACACTCGATACAAGCCAACACAGCGCAAGCCAATACAGCGGCGGGGCACTCGCCTGGTCCATTCGATAGACCGCCTGGTGTGGTAGTCCGGCGATGGTTCAGAAGTGGCCCCTGGTGAGCAACTACCCCAATCGGCTATCGCTGCTGCCGGTTCGGCCCCTCCCACAAAGCTCAGCAGGCCATTCGCAAACCTCGATCCCCAGGATATAATATTCGCTTCATGACCTCGTAACCCAGAGCCATCAGACGAGGGGAGCTGCAAACGCGTGCCTGATTTTTCCCAACACGGCCCGATCACAACAATACACGATCTAGGGACCACTCAACGCGAGAACCTGAGGGCGGTGCTACGCACCGCATCCACCAAATACCGTATCGGGTTGTTACTGCCTATTACAGCAGCTGACATGCGGGCAGAGCCGTTTTTAAATATCGTTAAGCAACTCGTAGAAGTTGATTTTATTGACACGATTGTTGTTGTACTCAACAAGGCTGAGGCGGTTGAGGACTACCAACAGACGGTTCGCATTCTGGCACCCCTGGGTGAGCGGGCTCAAATTCTTTGGACGGATGGCGCGCGCGGAAAATCACTGATCACCAACTTGATCGAACAGGGATTCAACGTTTCCAAGCCAGGTAAAGGGCGAGCTGTATGGCTCGCATTTGGCTATCTGCTAGCCGACACTAAACTCAAGGCCTTCGTCCTGCACGACTGCGATATCGTAAATTATGACAACGACATGCTGGTTCGGTTATGTATGCCAATGATCCATCCGAGCCTCGACTTTGACTTCTGCAAGGCGTATTACGCCCGTTGCACCGACCGCATGCATGGTCGTGTCGTGCGACTCTTGGTGACCCCACTTTTGAATGCCTTGATCTCCGTCTTCGGAAGCGACGAATTTCTTGTCTTCTTGAACAGTTTTCGCTACCCGCTCGCTGGTGAGTTTGCCGTTACTGCGGCGCTGGCTCGTTCCAACCGAATCCCCAACGACTGGGGGCTTGAGGTCGGCACGCTGGCCGAAGTGTTTCGGAACACCTCGCCAAAACGGGTTTGCCAAGTTGACCTCGGGCGACTTTATGAGCACAAACATCAACCGCTTTCATTGGAAGATCCACAACGTGGGTTGATGGGGATGTGTTCAGATATCCTAAAAAACATCATCCATACACTGGCCAGCCGTGGCGTTGTGTTTTCCCCAGGGCATTTCATCAGCCTGCGGTCTGCCTACTTGCGGATGGCCCAAGATGCAATCCGGCAATACCATGCCGACGCATTGATCAACAGTCTCACTTTCGATCGCCACACCGAAGAACAGTCGATCGAGGCATTTGCCCAGCAAATCACATCTGTGGGTGATGCAATCTATAAAAACCCATCTGGCGGCGAATCGATCCCAACATGGACACGCGTCCTCACGGCACTGCCAGATTTTCCGCAACAGCTCCGGCAGATTGCCATCGATGATCGTCGAGACTACTGCTGACCAGGCGAAACCTGGGCAAAACCGGGGCGGAACCTGGGCGGAACCTGATGGCCCCGCGGCAACCATCAACCAGGATCACTGCGAGAGCCGCGAGATCGGTTTGCGGGATGGTGGCCGGTGGGTAGCGCCAACTGAGTAACGCCAACTGTGTAGCGCCAACGATTTTCAATGCAATCGCCTGGTAGCCTGCCAGACTGATTACCCCCCGAACCACTCGGTCACGGGCTGTAAAGCTCTCGGTAAAGCAAACACTATCGTAACGACCTCGCAATTTCGATTCGCACGGAAGCTGCTGATAGCAGCTTTCCCCAACGGCAAATTGCGACCTGTCCCGTGCTGGTATGCGCCGGGCCGCTCTTGTGGCAAACAGCCAAATTCAGCTACAAACCTGCTTTCACATCAGCATCCCCGGGTGAGTCGTTGACCATGCTCAAAACAGCTCTTATATCGATTGTCGGTGTTCCTGCTATCGTTGCGCTAACAACTTACCCCAGCAGAGGTCAAACCGAACCAACCGTCATCACCCCGCTCGTTGAGTTAGTCACGCCGCAAACCACGTCAGACGGGATTAGACCCACGGGCTTCTTGGCAGGTCCACCGACCACATACCCTGCCGTGCCGACTGCGCCGGTCTCCGGTTCGATCACGGTCGACCCGATGACCTTGCGGATCCTGGAACTCCGTGACGAAATGGCGGGCACGTTTCGCTTCGAGAACCAAACCTTTGAACTTTACGAAGATCTTGCCAGGCCCGAGCAGCAGGTAGCAGACCGCGAAATCATAGCCACGGCTCTAGCTGGACTTTCGCCCAACGCCAAATCGAGCACAGCTGATTGGGTGACGGGCAACGCGGTTCAAAGTGCCAACGTCTTCACAGCCCAGCAGGCGGCCGCGCTACGCTACGCCATCGACAGGCTCGAGCAGGTTGCGGCCACCCTGAACCGAGCAGAACTCTCTGAACAAGCAACCCAAATGCGAACACTCGCCAAATCAGTCGGCCTCAGCATGGACGATCCTAAAACGTCTCACGCGAAGCCTTCAGGCGAAGCGTCGTTGCCAGATCGCATTCTGCTGCGTTGATCTCGAGGCGACATCGCCGGGCGTACCAACCCTACATCGGGTACAAACCGCAATCACGCTCAAATCGCTATCTCTCCGAGCACGTGGGTCTCCCAACTCGCCGCTGGCAGTTTTCAGCCTGCCCCAGGCCGGAAGTAATGCCCCCATGGGTTGTTTTCACCGGGCAGTTTGAATTTCCGCCCTGAAGTCGTGGCGGCACCAGACACCCCTCAACCAACTGCCCAAGGATCGTTAAGCTTAGTTGACACCCGGCAAGACGGGCCGATACTCTAATGATAGCTTGAATTTACTGCATTTAAGTGGCCAGCTGAACCAGCGTGCGATATGGTTTTGTCGGGCTGCCGAAAGGCACTGGCGGGTCCCTAATGGCCCGGTACTGACTGGTCAACTCGAATAGTGGTGTGTCGATCTGACGAAAGTTTTATTGTCGCTGTCGGTTTCGCAAATAGGCCCACCCCACTCATAACGGAACAGATTTCGCCATGCCCGCAGATTTTGGAGATTACCTGGTCGAACAGAGCATCGTTGGGCCCGAACAGTTGGCCGAAGCACGTGCGCTGGCAAGTTCCAACAGCGTGAAAGTGCACGAAGCGCTCATCCAACAGGGATATGCAAGTTCTGAGCAGGTTATGCAGGCCATGGCCGATAAGGAGGGTTACGAATTCTTCGACTTGCGCGATGTCCCGATCCCACCGCATGTGGTTGAATTGGTGCCCGAGTCGGTCTCTCGCGAAAATGTGATCGTTCCCCTGGCTGAAGAAGAGGATGGCACGCTTAAGATCCTGGTCAGCGACCCGTTCGACTACGATACCTTTGAAAAACTCCAGTTCATTCTGAACCGCAAGATCAACATTGCCCTGGCGACTCGCGAGAGCATTCTTGAGGCAATCAACCGAAACTACGGGCAAATGGGCGATGAGAGTGCCGACTCGATGCTCCAGGAATTTACCGATACGGCTATCGACTTCACCGAAGCCGAGGAAAATCCGCAGGATGAGGATGACGTCGATGAATCGAGCGCACCGATTGTACGACTCGTTCAGCTGATGATCAACGAAGCGGTCCAGTTGCGGGCATCCGATATCCATATCGAACCCTTCGAAGACCGGGTGCGAATCCGCTATCGCATCGACGGGGTGCTTATTGAGCGGGACAGCCCACCGCGACGACTACTAGGGGCACTGATCTCGCGGGTAAAAATCCTCTCAAGAATGGACATTGCCGAACGTCGTCGCTGTCAGGATGGCCGAATTAAGATCACCGCCGGCGGGAAAGAGCTCGATTTGCGTGTCAGCATGCTACCCACCAATCATGGCCAATCGTGCGTGATGCGACTGCTGGATAAAGACACCATCAAAGTTGGTGTGCAGCAATTGGGGCTTGGTGATCAGGATTTCCACCTCTTCCGCAACCTGATTCGGAGGCCTAACGGCATTGTGCTAGTGACCGGTCCGACCGGCTCGGGCAAAACCACGACCTTGTATGCGGCCATGAACGAGCTGAACCAGCCAGACCGCAAGATCATCACGGCCGAGGATCCTGTGGAGTACTACCTGCCCGGGATCAACCAAGTCGAGGTTCGGCACAATATCGGACTCGATTTTGCGGCCATTATACGTTCGATGCTGCGACAAGCACCAAACATCATTTTAGTGGGTGAAATGCGAGATTACGAGACAGCAAGCATGGGGATCCAGGCTTCACTAACTGGACATCTGGTTTTCAGTACGCTACATACGAACGATGCGCCCGGTGCCATTACACGAATGATTGATATGGGTGTACCTGCTTACCTGGTGGCAGGGAGTGTCATCGGCATTTTGGCTCAACGTTTGGTGCGTGTGGTGTGCTCGAAATGCAAGCAGCCACACTTGCCTCCGGAGCGGGAGCTAACGGCTGCGGGAATCACGCCGGAGCAGGCGGGCTCGGCTTCGTTTATGAAAGGAACGGGCTGCAATCACTGCGGAAACAGCGGATATCGCGGCCGACTGGGAATTTTTGAGTTACTTAGGATGAGCAGTGGGGTCCGCGAACTGGCTTTTCAGGGGGCATCGACCCCCCAGATTCGAGCAGAAGCTGTAAAAGAAGGTATGACATCACTTTACGACGACGGAATACGCAAAGTGTTGTCAGGAGTTACCACCATCGAAGAGATTTTCCGGGTGGCCCAAAAGAGCACGTAATTGCCGGTGACCGGTACCGGTCGGCCGTGAAAATAGCCACTTTATCGTTGGAGAAGCTCTTTTTTAGGTTGAGCACCTGGCATTGAAGGCGAATAATTCAGCAATGGGTCGTTGCACAGGAAAACCGGAACAGGGCATCTAAAGCGTTGTTTTCAAGGCCTGTTGATTGCGTTTTGCCATTTACAGGTCGTGTGACGGGTCACGTGGTCTTAGGAACTGCAGCACGTTGTCGGATGGGTTGCCTGCCACATCTCGCGTCTGGAACAACCGTTCCTGATCGTCAGATTCACCGCACGGCATGATCGGTCCACGCAAGCCAGAAGGGGCTTCCCTGGCAAAAGCAAGCCTGATCAGCAGGATAGGTTGGCCAAGTCACACGCCGTCGCCAGTTACAAGGGAAAATTAAAGGATGGGAACACTTCTGGTTGATAAGCTGCTCTCTGCAACCGTTAAGCAGGAGGCTAGTGATCTGCACCTCACGGTTGGTCAACCGCCGGTGCTACGCGTGCACGGGCGGATGCAGCGTTTGAAGACCAAGGTCCTGGAACCGGCCGATACGACAGCCCTGATGAAGAGCATCACGCCAGAACGGTGCCAACAGGAGTTTCAGGAGACCGGCAGCACTGACTTTGGTTTTACGTTTGGGGAGTCTGCCCGCTTCCGGGTCTCGGTGTTTCGACAGCGAGGCAATGTGGCGATGGTTCTGCGGCAGATCCCGGTCGAACTCTGGACGATGGACCAGTTGAACATTCCGCCGATTTTCAAGCAGATGATGATGCGACCACGGGGGTTGATTCTGGTGACCGGTCCCACCGGGTCGGGGAAATCGACATCGCTGGCGGCAATGATCGACTACATCAACGACTGCTGCGATCACCACATCATCACGATCGAAGACCCGATTGAGTTCTATCACACGCACAAGAAATCGACGGTCAACCAGCGGGAAGTG
>Ga0310123_10003842_pt1 | contig 11493 bp, 16 predicted proteins | sample CB6_AW_1057_MG_FD_203505 | JGI IMG/M metagenome (GOLD analysis project Ga0310123, IMG submission 203505) | Marine microbial communities from Western Arctic Ocean, Canada - CB6_AW_1057 | ecosystem: Environmental > Aquatic > Marine > Oceanic | place: Canada: Western Arctic Ocean | collected... | reverse complement strand
AAGTAACTTGGCTGTGTTCTAGAGGCTGAGGCGTAGCCGAAGCCGGAAGAACACAGTTGGTCGCGTTTGATAAAGCTGATGATCTTCATCTGGCCGCCGCACTTGCGGCACACCAGCGGGTCGAATTCATAGACCCGCTTGATCAACGTCGCCTGGCTGGATACCGACGCCGGTTGCTGCCTTGAGCCTGTCAAAATCAGTCCACAGCGTGCATTCGTGGTTCGGTCAATGGAATACGAGTGCTGGAATGCACGCAATAGCGCCAAATAGTCGCAGAGCACGGGGTGCAGATCGACGATGCCATCCCGCTTGCCTTTGTTGTTATCAGCTCGAGTGATGGCGAATCACTTGTCCAGGTCCACGCCATCCCGCGGAAAGGCCAGAATTTCAGAGATTCGCCAGCCAGTCAGGTTCGCGAAATGCTCAAGGTTTGGCCTGCTGTAGCGGTGAATATGACCAAAGCTGTCCAGGATCGGGTCGACGAAAATCCTTTCCAACATTTCATAGCTTGCCCCTTTGACAATGGAATCAGTCAACAAGGCCGCCAGAATAAACACGAAGCAAAAGCTGCGAACAGCGTTAGATATTAGTTACGAATCCATCACGTGTCCTCCCACAAGAGTGCAGTACAACTACATTGGGAGCGGAAGCCATTTTTCCCATGACTCGCCGGACTGGCGTGGGGCTCAGAATTGAACCGCTACCCCCACCCCTTCCCGAGGTGGCTCGCCTAGTTAGTAACCTTCTCCACTTTCACTACATCCGTGGGGTGATACCGTGACTCCCTGCGGGATTGTGCGACAGGAGCAACTCCGGCTACCGCATGTTGAAAAAGTTTGATTCTATCCTGGTGAAGTGGGTTTTGGCTAGCGGCGCCGGAGGTTGGTGACCAACATCCAGGAGGATCTAACGTACAGTCGGCGAAGTAACCTCGGCGCGCCTTGAGTTCCATGACGAACAACAAGTAAAATGTGACGAATCCGCCTTTGGTCCAGACTTCGATTGTGGTGAAGTCAATCGCGCCAATACGTCCCAGTGGGCCTTAAGAAAGGTCTTCCACGTGGTTTGTTGCTTTTGTTCGAATGCCGGTTCGATGCCGTGAGCCTTCGGGATGTTCCCGACCATTTGATCCGAGATGTGGTGGCCGATATTGGCCAGTGCACCTTGAATTATTTCGAATTCCCAATCCGGATTCTCTTTTGCGCAGCGCACGATGAATCACGATGAATTGTTTGACTTCGTCGGACACCGGAAGTCTTTCGGGCTTCTTTTTCCGTTGATCGCTGTAGTCCCATTTCTGGGTCACCAATTCTCGCTGCCAGCGGAGAATCGTGTCGGGAGTGAAGATCGCACCGACCCCGTAGAGCATCTTCCGGCTAAGAATCTTACCTTTGACCGCCAAGCGACGGCGCTGAACGTCGTTGAACAGGATCTGCTTCTTACCCAGCTTCTCTTTGAGGACCTGGTTTTCCGTGTGGAGGTACTCAATGACGCTTTGCTACTGCCGGGTTGATCCATCCGGCTAGGATAACGAGATAGAGCTGCAAAGGCTGCAAGACGAACTTCATGTTGTTCAGGTGTCGCCGAAGGAAAACCCACAGCATTGGCTGGCGAATGTCTTCTGTCAATCGGCCGAAGTGGAGTGAGGGCCCACGTTCGTAACAACAGACAGTTGGTAACTCACGGTCTGGATAAATATTTTGACCATACGCCCCCAACTGTACTCGGCGCCGCCGCGCTGATACCCTACCCAAGACTGTGAGGTTCTTTTTTGTGGAGAGACAAATGACCAACCGCTTCTCAAAGAGGTTACTTGCGATAGCACCCTTTTTTCTAGTCCTCGTTTTGGGTTCCGCTGCTGCTGGTTTCGGATCGGACAACTGGAGCAACTATCGTGGTCCTGGTGATCAGGGCCGTGCTGACAATGCCAAACTGCCGCTCGATTGGAGTGAAGACAAGAACGTGAGCTGGAAGATTGGCTTGGAAGGTAAAGCCTGGTCTTCTCCGGTGATTTGGGGTGACCACATTTTTTTGACAAATGCTCCTCCCGAAGGCTCTCGACTTCTTGTCGTTTGCCTAGACAAGGACTCCGGCAAAGTCATCTACAACAAGCGACTTCACGCGGTGCCTTTACCCCAGTACTGTCACCCGTTTAACTCGTACGCTTCTCCTTCACCAGTTGTTGAACAAGGTCGGGTCTATGTCAGCTTTGGGTCACCATACAACGCCTGTCTGGATTCCGATTCTGGCAAAGTCATCTGGCAACGGACCGATTTCGTTTGTAATCACTTTCGCGGTGCCGGTTCCTCACCGCTCCTCTACAAGGACCGATTGTTCTTGAACTTCGACGGCAGTGACCACCAGTACGTCGTAGCGCTGGACAAGAACACCGGAAAGACCCTTTGGCGGACCGACCGGACGATCGACTTCGATGACATCAATCCGGACACTGGCAAACCGGATCGGGAAGGGGACTGGCGAAAGGCGTTCTCGACACCGGTCATCATCGAAGTGGATGGGCGGCCGATTCTGGTCAGCTTGGGATCGATGGCGCTGTATGGCTACGATCCGGAGAGCGGCAAGGAACTCTGGCGGGTCGAGTTCGTTGGAAGTCATTCAGGCGCCTGCCGGCCGGTGATTCAGCGCGGATTGATTTATGCGCCAATCGGTTCAGCTGCCGAATTGTGGGCGATCAGACCCAATGGAAAAGGGATCGTTACCAATAACCACGTCGTCTGGAAACAGAAACGAGCGGTTTCGCGGCGGCCATCGGTCCTGGTGGTTGATGATTTGATTTTCATGGTGAGTGATTCTGGAATCGCTACCTGCCTGGATGCCCGCACCGGAAAACCGCTATGGACCGAACGGCTCGGGGGCAATTTTTCCGCGTCGCCGATTTTAGCGAACCAGCGCATCTATTTCTTTGATCAGGACGGCAAAACAACTGTCGTGAAGGCGAGCCGTAAATTCAAAATCCTTGCTGTCAACCAACTGGACGAGGGTTTTATGGCCTCGCCGGCGGTTTCAGGTGACGCGTTGTTTCTACGTACCCGAACAGACATTTATCGAATTGAAGATCCGGTGGCAGAACAATGAGAATTAGAAAACCGAGTTTACTGATAATGCTTGTTTATTAGAAATAGGCATTAACATCGAACAGGTGATAGCGGCCAGGCCTCGAATCGTTGCGATGTTTGCCGGAGGACCTCCACAAAAAGAGAGCGATCGTTGAACTGCGGGACCGCACCCAATCGCAAAAGGAGAATTATTTTTGAATGACCACGCTTAAAAACTTTGACCCTCTGCTCACGGCGGTGGAGGAAAAGCTGGGAGGATCTATCGACACTGCGAGTAATGACCTCATGCCGGTTCTGGCATCCGAAAATCGAGAGGGTGAAACGAGTCCGGTGTGGGCTTTGAAGATGGGGGAGCGTGCCATTGTTAGTGCTCAAGCCCAGTGGGTAGAGCCTCTATAAGTTGTGCTTAAACATCTGATTCCCGATGAACTGTTCTCGGTCTCCGGCACTTGCGAACTGACCCGCATAACCTTGCCCGACGGTGTAGGGGTCTGGGGTCCGAGTTGGTATTATATTGGTGACAATCCCATCTTTCGTCCTCCGGACGATGACCGGCCTGTAGCGCTTACCATGGATGAGTTGATCTTCACCGACAACTACGAAATCTTCTGGCACTGTTAATCACAAAAAGTTCTCACGGGGTTCGGTATTTTTGAAGAGGACCAAGTCATGGCCCTGGCCACGGTTATCGCCACATACGAGAGGGTTTGGGAAATTGACATGGAAGTAGCCCTCCAGGCCAGAGGGCGTGAGATGGGGCGTGCGGTATTGGGTACGGCAGGTCGCTGGATGTTATAAAACAACCGGCTCATCATGGCCACAACTGCGCCCTGGAACGCACCTTCCGCTCGCACCCTGCGGTCCGTGGGGCTCAAGCATGTTCTGTCGGAAATGACCACCACTTTCGGATATTTCCGCGCGCCGCCGCAGCCTCTCGGCCAACCCTATCCGGGGGCAAAACTCCACAATCACTATCCTGACTGGGCCATGAACGAGCACATCTTGCCATAGAGATGATCCAGCAGATGGGAGTTATCGGCGGCTGTTTGTGACTCCGAGGAATTGGTTGTGGGAAATTCAGCCGAGCATTGAACTACTGTTGTTTCGTACTTGGACCAGACACGTGGCCAGAAGAATCGTTTGAAAATTCGAAGAGGAGTCTACTAATGTGGTAAATGTGGCGAGCTAATCGTTAAGATGACTTGGGCGGATTGCCCCTACATTGAATTTGTGCTCAAACAAGGAACTACGAAGTGGAAACAATGGAGGACGGGTGGGTTTGGCGCGTCTGACATGCCAGTTCTTATGCGAAAAATCCCTTGGAAATCCGTTGACCGATTACTTAAAGAAAAACGAGGGTATGACGATGGCTATGGAAATGTCGCGATGCGCGAGGCTCATGATTTAGAACCTGAAGCGCGGCGGGAATACTGCAAGGCCGTTAGATTTAAAGTTAGGTCACGGTGTCTCCAACGTTTTGATTATTCCTGGGTACGAGCAAGTCTCAGTCGTATTTCAAGTGACAGGAAAATATTGTTGAAATTAAATGTGGGAAGGGAGCATATAAAGAAGCCCAAAATGGCAAGATCCCACGGCACTATAAAAGGAGAAGACTGCTCGACAATGAAGCTAACAAAAGACGACCTGAATGGTATTTGGGCCGGTGTTCCAATCTCTTGGAACGAGGACTATGCACTGGACGAACCGGCCTTGCGCGACAATCTGTGACGTTTGGCGGACGACGGGATTGATTGTCTGTACGTTAACGGCACAGCCAGTGAGTTTTATGCTCAATCCCGGGAAGATTTTCAGCAAATCGTCGATGTGTTCTTGGATGAGCTGAAAGGGAGAGGTGTCAGGACGCAGATTGGATGTAACGCGACTTACACGGATGGGGTGATCTGTATGATTGATTACGTGATCTCCCGGGGCGCCGATGGGGTGCAGGTGGTCGTGCCATTCTGGGAAAAGCTGTCGCTGCCGGAAATTGTCCAGTACTTTGCCAACCTTTCTAAGGCCTTTCCGGACGTGGGCATAACCCACTATAACCATCCGCGCAGCAAGTGGGTTCTTGGTCCCAAGGACTATCGCGAAATTGTTCAGGTCTGTCCGAACCTAATCGGTGTAAAGCACAAAGGTGAAGTCGCTTCTGTCCAGCACTTTCAAGCGATTCTTCCTGAGTTGTGCATCTGCGTCGGTGAACACATTCTTGCTTTGGCTTGTATGGTGGGAGCCCGGGGTAGCTACGTAACGCTGCCGTACATCCATCGCGGGCTGGCTCGGAAATACGGGCAGACGATCAAGGAGAAGGACTGGATCAAATCCCTTGAATACCAGGCGATGATTGGGCAGTTTTTCGAAGAAGTGGAAGCCGCCTCAGGTTATGATGGTCCGGGGATCGACAAGCTACTGGGAGTCGCCTCCGGCTATCTCACGGGAAGCGTTCGCTTGCGCAAACCATGTTTCAGCCCAACCTCCGCGCAAGTGGAAGCAGCCCGCTGAAAAATAAAAAACAGCTTTGCTCAGTTTGTCTGGGACTGAGCCTCGGTGCATTGTTTATTTCGACATCTCATGTTGGCTAGGTAACAGGGATTGAAATCACTTTCCGTCACAACTCTTGCTTCGGATTAGACATTCATGAACAAATACTCCTCACCGATCGACGCAGCACTGGTTGACGAGTTGTTCGGTTTTTGGGACCGCATCTTTTCCGAGGAACACGACATACCCCCCGATGCTTTTCTGGGTATGACGGACAAGGAGAATGGTTGCGACGTGTACGTGGAGAGGCGGAAAGATAAAATCGTCGCAACCTGCAACATCATCTATCCACGGGAAAATCCGCAGTTGGGTGGATTGGGAGAGGTGGCCACCGACCCAACGTACCGTCAACAAGGTTTGGCCACCAATCTCTGTCGTCAAGCACTTGCTGACTTTCGCGACCGTGGCGGCCAAGCAATCTTCCTGGGAACCAACAACTGGTCGGCCGGCCGCATCTACCATCGACTGGGGTGGCGCAAACTGGCCGGGTCCAACGTCATGGCAAACATCAGCAGTGGTGATTCGCCCGAAACATTTCTGGTCGACTACTTCCGGCCTCTCGGCAGTGTCACCGTTCAGACAGGTGGACCTTTCCTGCGCGTACCGATCATCCCTCTGTTGAATATGCCTCACGATTGGCAGATTTTGGACGCCAACATCGGGATGCTTTCGACTAGATATGAGACACAGCAATCATGCAACGGGTTGTATCGCCGCTACTTCTCTGGCATCCCGGATGGTGGATGCGGTGCCTGTTTTGCTGCCGTTACCGACGATGGTCGAATCGTTGGGCTATCCACAGCACGACTTGGAGAATCGGGTGAGTGCCAAGTGGACGGGTTCACCCACTCCCAATTCACGGACCACTACGGTGACCTCATGGACGCGGCAATACAGTGGGGTAAATCTTCGAACGCAACAGGAATCTATAGCAAGTTGTCAATCGAGGACGAAGAGAAGCAGCGATTGTTTGAGTCGCTCAGTTTTCGAAAACTGCCAATGAAAGACGTAGTCGGACTCGGCGACAGAAAAGTTCAATTAGTTCAATTTAGAAAGTGAAATTCCGGCAAATAGCCCTTACTTCGACAGGGCCCACGGATGAAGTAACCAAGCTTTCTTGTTGAGAATCCACCGGCTGTTGACCTGGTTTTGATAGAGTCGGGGGAGACGCGGCTATCCGGACAATTGCGCTGATCGGACCCGTTCTGGGGTCCACCTGTGTGGGTTATCACCGTGTTGAGCGCGGGCCAGGTGGTGCTGGGCGGTGGCGCGATACTGGCTGTGGTTGGTCGGAACACGGGCGCACAGGCCGTATCCACAGCACCCAGCGCGCGTCCACAGGTGACCGAAACCGACCCCGCCAAGGACGTGTTTCAGGTCGACGACGACTCGTCGCTGGTCGGTCTGAGCATCGGCGGCGACCAGATCGGGGTAGCTGGTGACAGTGTGACAGGATTTATACTGCGTGATCTGGAAGTCAGCGACGCAGCCAAAAGTGGTCTTTACCTGAGTGGGATAAACAGCGGCACAATAAGTGGGAATACGGCCACTTTGAACGACGAAGGCTTCTATGTGAAATGGTTCCACAGCGGCACGATGATTGGCAATATGGCCACTTCAAATAGCTCCCACGGATTTTTGGTGGGTGGACAATACGGGAACGGCTTCAAGCCCAACTACTTCACCGCCTCCAACACGGCCACGTTTGAGTCAAACATATCGAGTGATAACATAGGGCAGGGTTACGACATCGAAGGGATGCCAAAGACTGGCAGCGGACCCAACTTCGGCCACCGAAACGCCAGCAATGACAGTTTTTGATCTACGGGTGTTTTTCGTGTGACTGTGTTCCTCTGGCGGTCAGGTGCAGTTCTTGGTGTGAATTTCACCTATCCCGATCGAACGGTTGCTCGAAAATGAGCCGCCGTACCCAGGATAAGGAGATGATTCGTTTCTTGGGGCATGCTCGGATCCACGCGATCTGAGGATGTATCCTCTACCCCCGTCCCTTCTCCTCATCGCGACTCCAACATAACCTGGTCCCCGACGGTAGAGTCCACAAACTCGACGAAAACGGCTCGCGGCGGGCGCGACACAGCCCAAAAACGGGCGACGCCCCACCGGAGAATTACAATACCTATCAGTATCAGTTGGTCGAGATGCACGGCACGGCGAAACTGGCCGGCACCGATCAGCGTTACTTCGTCCACCAGCAGATCAGCAAGGAGAAGCCGGTCGGCACGGAGTACAAGCAGTTGCCTGTCGAGTTGAACTAGCAGGGCAAGGTGTCGCAGTTCGTGTTGCCCGTCGCAGACGACGTGCCGGGGAAGTCGACATCGAAGGACCCGAGACAGTCTCGCCTGATCGTCCGGACGACGCTGTCGCCGAAGGTCAAGGCTTCGTTGGAGTTCGTCATCAACGGGCGACGCATCGAGCCCGCGATACGTCGCGGCGGGGTCTACCTGTTCGACCAGTCCCGATTCGTCGGGGCCGGTGCGGACTCGAAATCGGGTTCGATCCTCCCTCGAGCCGCACGGCGCGGATCGAGGAGATCCAGTTCCCGTTGCAGTGGGACCTGCCCGACCTGAAATGGTAGGCGACCTCGCAATGGCAGCATTCACGACGCTCGGCTGGGTAGTGATCGCCGCCTATTTCCTGTTGTTGGTCGTCTGGTCCACTCGCCGTCCACAGAAGTCCTCGACCGACTACTTCCTGGCCGATCGCCACCTGGGCTGGTTCGTAGTCGGGGCGTCGATTTTCGCGTCGAATGTCGGTTCCGAGCACATCGTGGGGCTGGCGGGAACCGGGGCCAAGACCGGAGTGGTCTTCGGTCACTTCGAGTTGCACTCGTGGCTGATCCTGCTGTTGGGCTGGGTGTTCGTGCCGATCTACATGCGGGCCCGGGTGTTCACGATGCCCGAGTTTCTCGAGCAGCGGTACAGTCCTCGTGCCCGCTGGTTCCTGTCGCTGGTCACGCTGATCGGCTACGTGCTGACGAAAGTCTCGGCCACCGTCACGCTGATGGGCTGTGGGAGGTAGGTGGATGGACCACGTTGTGCGAGTCGGTCGGTGAGGACCACCTGCAGATGTTCCTGCCACACGACCACCCCGAATACCCGTGGACGGGGATGGTGATCGCCGCGCCGATTATCGGGCTGTGGTACTGGTGCACCGACCAGAACATCGTGCAGAGAGTGCTGGCGGCCCGGGACGAGACGCAGGCTAGGCGGGGGACGATCTTCGTCGGGTACCTGAAGCTGTTGCTGTTCTTCATTTTCCTGGTGCCGGGACTGATTGCCTATTCGTTGTCCCGGGACGGGCGACTCGAACTGGTCGAAACCGACCAGGCGTTTCCGATGCTGGTTCGCACCCTGTTGTCCCCCGGCGTCCGCGGCCTGGTGGCCGGGGGATTGCTGGCGGCGTTGATGAGCTCGTTGGCGGCGGTGTTCAATTCGTGCTCGACGCTGTTCACGATCGACGTCTACCGCAAGCTGCGTCCCGAGGCCTCCGAGGCGAAACTGGTGCAGGTGGGGCATGTGGCCACCGGGGTGGTGGTGGTCGCGGGGATCCCGTTGATGAAGAACATCTCCGACCAGTTGTTCCACTACCTCAACAGCGTCCAGGCCTACCTGGCCCCGCCAATCGCCGCCGTGTTCTTCCTGGGCCTTTTCTGAAAGCGGGTCAATTCGGCCGGAGTGATGACGGTGTTGGTGGGGGGCTTCCTGGTGGGAATGATGCGGTTGTTGGCCGAACTGAACAGCGGATCGCTGAGCGGTTGGCCGCCCGCATTTGCCGAGATCAACTTCCTGCATTTCTGCAGCCTGCTGTTCCTGGCCAGCGTGGTGACCATGGTCACCGTCAGCCTGTTGACCGCCCGGCCGGATTACGAGCAACTCGACGGCCTGACCTACGGCACGACGGCTGCCGTCGACCGCAAGGCATCTCGGGCGACATGGAATCGCTGGGACGTGGTCCACTCGGTCGTCATTGTCGCGGTGATTGTCGGGATGTTCGTGTACTTTTCGTGAACGCGACCGCACCTGTGGCGGGCCGTCCGAGCCAAGAAACCAACCCCGTCGCCCGTGTCGAATTTTCCAAGGGGCTTTGGTAGGATTCGGCGACGACAATCACACCGTCCGCTGATAGGATTCCAGACCGATGAACAAGCCCCGGATTGCTGACATTCGTCTCGTCCTGTTTCTGCTGGTGGTGGCCACGATCGTCTGTCCCGCGCCCGCGGTAGCCGCCAAGCCGCTCTCGATCGGCGAGGCCCGGTTGCTGGTGACCGGCGCCCGGCACAATCGGCCGGACGACTACCCGGGCATTGGTGACTTCATCGGTTGGCCCGGTGGTGTTGACCGCCTTCCCAACGGTGACCTGTTGGTGACCCACTCGTCCGGCTACTGGCACTCGTCGTTCGCCATGCCCCGTCAGATCGAGCCGAAGCTGGCCAAGAACTGGCTGGCCGAGGGCTGGCCGCTGGACTTCAAGGCTCCCACCGGAGGCCGCACGATGGCTTGCCGGTCGATCGACGGTGGCAGGACCTGGTCGAAGCCCTACACAATTCTCGATCACCGTCTCGACGACGGCTCCCATGCGGTGATGACCTTGCCCAGCGGTCGGATCATCTGCCTGATCGGTGTCCAAGCTTCATGGTATGGCTACACGCATGCTCCCAAGGGCTTCGAGAAGGACATCGACGGGCTGAACACCAAGCAATTTGTCATCCACTCGGACGACAACGGCAAGACCTGGTCAAAGCCTCGCGGCATGAAGAGCCCCGGTGACTTTTACGAACGGAGCCACGGTGGGCGACCGGTGCTGCTCTCCGACGGCAGCATTCTCTGGGCCACCTATTACCAGGTCCGCAACCGCAAGTTCCTCAGCGGAGCCATCCGCCGTTCGACCGATAACGGCCTGACCTGGCCGGTCATTTCACGGATCGTCCGCAAGGAGAACGCGATCGACGAGCCGGCGATCGCCGAGTTGAAGGACGGAAGGCTGGTGCTGGTCACCCGCCCCGACGGAGCGGTGTTCCACTCGGCCGACAAGGGTGGCACTTGGAAGGACTCGGGAACACGCATCGTCGACAGCGGCAAGTTCAAGGCCCCTCAACTTGCGGTGCTCAAGGATGGCACGCTGGTGGTGTTTGCCACGTGGCGGAACCTGAGAGCCTGGATCAGCCGAGACGAGGGGAAGACCTGGACGAAGAACCTGCCGCTGGACACCGGCAGTTACGGGTACCCGGGCTCTTACATTCTCGAAAAGGACGACTCGATCCTGTTTCCCTACTGTACCAGTGGTCGGGCTCCCAACGCGGTCTACCTGCTGCGGTTCCGGGTCAACGCGAAGCGGGACGGCGTCGAGCTGTTGCCGGCGGTTCGCTAGGGTCGGTCTTGACCTGCCCCCACAGACGGTACCAGTTTTTAAGTTAGGTTCAGCACATCATTTTTTCTTGAGGAGATTCTTGATCGGCAAGGTTCGTCTTGCCAAGTTGGCCAGGTCTGAATCGCTTCCGGGGCCGGACGACGGTAGCCCAATGCACTGTGGGGACGGATCATGTGATAACACGGGGTAGGGTTACGACATCGAAGGGACGCCAAAGACTGGCAGTTTTAACACCGGCAGTGGGAACGGCAGCAACGACAGTTTTTGATCTGCGGGTGTTTTTTGTGTGGCTGTGTTTGTTTCGCGGTTAGGTGTACCTTTTGTTCAAATCCGCTGCGTACCGTGGGAATCAATTCGTTCAGTCTAAATTCCAGTTCGATGTTGGGGTGGGATATCTACGTGGATTCCGTGGCGCGAAGGCCGGGGTCGTGGGTAAAGTTTCTTCCACGGCAGAATCTTGAAAAAAAGGTGGTCTGTTGTAGGTTTA
>Ga0310123_10003840_pt1 | contig 11494 bp, 8 predicted proteins | sample CB6_AW_1057_MG_FD_203505 | JGI IMG/M metagenome (GOLD analysis project Ga0310123, IMG submission 203505) | Marine microbial communities from Western Arctic Ocean, Canada - CB6_AW_1057 | ecosystem: Environmental > Aquatic > Marine > Oceanic | place: Canada: Western Arctic Ocean | collected... | reverse complement strand
AATGCGGGTAAATATATTTGGGATTACTGCGATTCCCCAGGATTTTCGCGAAATCTGATGATCACTTCGGTGCCGTCACGACCGTTGAATTCTATTTCTCCCGCGAGTTGTATCTCCACCAGGGACCGGACCAGTTGAAATCCGAGGGTCGTGGGCTTGTCCAGATTCAGGTCCTCCGGCAGGCCACTGCCATTGTCCTTCACGATCAGTTCAATTTGATCTCCTGTTTTCCGGCACACAGCCACCGTTATTTGCGGATGCTTAACATCCTTCGCGGCGGCAGTTGATCGGGCTGCAGCGGTCGATTCCGTTATGTTGCTGAGCCGCCATCCTCCAAAGGCGTGCTTCAGGCAGTTTGATATCAGCTCATTGATTGCCAATCCACACGGCACTGCTGCATGCACGTCCAGGACAATATGCTCGACGTTGATTGTCAGCGTGATTTCACCTGTGTCGACACCATACGACTTTAACAGGTCCTTGGCCAGGACTTCGACGTAACCGAAAAAATCGATGTCGGCCAAGTCGTCGGATTTATAGAGATTCTGGTGGATCAAGGCCATCGACCGGATTCGACCTTCGCTTTCTTTGAATATCGCGAGGGCCTCCTTATCCTTGATATATTTCGATTGAATCCGGAGCAGGCTCGACACGATCTGCAGGTTGTTCTTGACTCGGTGATGAATTTCGCGAAGCAGAATCTCCTTCTCTCGAAGCCCTGCCTTGATTGCCTCCTCCGCCCGTTTGCGCTCGGCGACTTCGGTCTTCAGTTCCTCATTGGCACGCAGAAGTTCGTCGGTCCGTTCGCTGACCTGACGCTCCAATTCCTCACTATACTGTTCGAAGTGATAATGGAAGGCCCGGTGAACATGAGCCAACAGTTCCTCGACATCCCCCATCTTCGTCACATAGGCGAACGCCTCTTCATTGACGGCGGTCACCGCCGACTCCAGCGTCGGATATGCAGTGTTGATGATGGCCTTTAGGCCGGCGTTGTGTTCTTTCAATCGTTTCAAAAGTTCCAGGCCATCTGTATCCGGAAGCCGAAGATCGAGAATGACGACATTGACCTCCTCGTGTCTGCAGGCGGTCAATGCCGCAGCACCGGATTGGCAGCAGATCGGCCGCATGTCTTCGGTCTCGAGAATGTCGGCGATGGTCTGAAGCTGGGCCGGATCATCATCAATGACGAGGATCGGCGCTTTCGTGTTGGAATTTTGAGATTCAGTCATAGGTCATCAAGTCGATACGATTCGTTCGGTTGGCAACCGGATCGATACTGTCGTGCCATTACCGACCTGATTATCCAGATCAATTGTGCCGCCGTGACTTTCAATGATATTTTTGCAGATGCTCAACCCCAGGCCGGTCCCCTTGGCTTTGGTCGAGTAGAGTGGTTCGAACACTTTATCCAGGTTCTTGGCATCGAAGCCATCGCCCGTATCCTGAATGGTGATTTCACATCGACCTTCGGCCGCTATCGACTTAGCACGGATGGTGACAGCACCGCCGTTGGAAATCGCCTCTTTTGTGTTGGTCAATAAATTGACAAAGACTTGCCTCAAATGCACGGGATCCGCCCATAGTAACAGAGGATCGGGAACGATTTCGACTTTGCATTCCATGGATTTGTCCAATTCACAGCGCTCGACCGCATACCTTATCTCAGTTCCAAGATCGATCTCGGTCGGCTGTGGGCGGGGCATCCGCGTCATATCCAAAAGGTCGCTGATCACACGGTTGGTGACCTCGATCTCTCGTTCCATCAGTTGCAGGTGGGATTGAATTTTCTCGGGATACGTATCCTCCTTGCGTTTGAGGAAGAAAATGGACTGCTTCACCGCGCCCAGCGGGTTACGCAGTTCATGCGCGATGCTGCCGGCAATCTGACCGATGGTAGCGAGTTTTTCCTGGCGTATCATGCGTTCCATCAGCGTTTCCATTTCCCGGGTTTTTTCATGGACCGCCTCCTCGAGCAGAATATTCTGATTCCTGATTTGCGCCTCAGCCTGTTTGCGCTCGGTGATGCCACGCACAATAATGATCACCTGATCTTTCAGTAACGGCAGAACTCGAGCTTCGTACCATTTCTCGCCGGCAGGCGCATCCACCGAGTATTCTAGAATAGCCAGCGGCTCGCCGTCAATGACTTGAGCAATTGCCTCCTCGTACCCCTGTCTAATGGCGAGTGGCAGTACGTGTACGTCCTGCACGCGTTTTCCCAAAAATTCTTCCGGAGGAACGGATAGATCCCATGACCGACTGGTTTGATAATCCGTAATCGTCCCGTCGGATTTAACCCAGAAGAACAGGTCGGGCGAGGCCTGAAAAATCGCCGCCAACTCGAGATTCCGTCGCAGCAGCTCTTCCTCGCTCCACCGGCGCTCCGTCATCTCACTCTGCAACTCCCGGTTAACGGTCTCGACAACGCCCGCACGAAGCCGCCCCGTTTGAGCCAGGTGGACGGTGAGCGCCAATAGCAATGCCGTGAGAAATCCCACCACCAATGTCACTTCCGGCAGCCGCGACTGCTCTTCGGCGAGCAACGCCGGCGTCGGCCAGGACCGAACTCGCCAGGCAACATTGTGCATGCGAATTTCTCTCGCCCGCGCCCATGTCCCTTCGTGCTTCTTGATTTCTGCATGGCGCGCGTAAACCTCGAAACCATGATCGTCCAAAATGCTGATCGCGTAGCCGGATGCGATGTTCGCCAGAGTTACATTCAGCAATTCCTCGACTCCGAAGACGCCTCGGATGAAGCCGTCAAAACGGTCGCCGGAAAAAAGGGGAACATAGACCAGGAATCCGTTGCCATCGGGCCCCATAGGGATTGTCCGCGTGACCATGATGCCAAGCCGCGAAAGCGGCGTTTCCGAGGGTGTCTGCCCACCATCATGGCGCAGCTGATCCGGAACGGCAGGATACAGATATTGACCGGAACGAGGGTCGCCAGGGTCCAAATCCAGGGCAGATAAGCGGTGGCCGGATGATGCCGTCCAGCGCACCTCGAGCGTCGAATCGACCCATTCCACGGCCAGCAGACCCGGCTGCTGCGCGATGTAAGCCGTCGCATCGGCTTCCCACTCAGCCCTGGGCGTTCCGCCACGAAGCTGCCACCGTCTGGCCATCCGATCAAGCGCCAGAATCCGCGATTCCATGCGCACCTTAATTTCATTTTCTACATTCGCGACTTCGGCATCAATCGCACGTATAATGATTGCACGCTCGTGGACAACCAGTGCCTGCCACAAAAGTATTGAAATTATCACAACGCCGACGCCGATCAGGACGTGAAGCCATCGCGGGACACCGGTCTCCTCAATCTCGCTCGCTCGCCATGCGAAGGCAATGACCCCGATTCCGAGAACGACGAAGCCGGCTGCGGTATGAACCGCCATTCGCGTGAGCTGCCCCCAACCGTACGATGTCGTGATGCCGCTTACGTAGCCGAAGAACGCGACCGTGCCAAGAGCGAAGATGATTGAGCCCAGCAGTCCGAGAATCGGCAGATGCCGCTGGGGTTGCGGCAATGCGCTCATCAACAGCAGAACGATCCCGGTGAGGGTAAAGGAGAGGGCCGTATTGGGCGCCATGCGACCGGGGTGGGACGTCTCGACCGTTATGTAATGCTCCATCAGGAACTGGTCAATGCCGAGGTCAATGCCGACGGTATATTCGATCAGCGTCAAACACCCGATGATGGCGGCAATGCCGCCACAGAGTGTCGTTGTCCGCCACCAGCCAACGGCAACCGCCAGAAGCCCCGTGCCGCATAGGAGAAATCCCAACGCGGTGTTGTACTGCATCGGCACAAATGCCGAATGGACCTGGACCAGGGTAGTGTTGTGTGTGTGCCAGCCCGCCAGGACCAGCAGCCCGAGCATGCCTGATGCGACCCCTGGCAGCAACACCTCGAGGCGCCACCAGCCCATCGGCGCGACCTGCCCGTTTACGTCCTTTTCCGACACTGCCTACACCTAATTGGTTAGTAAGTAGCTACGTATTTTTGCGGAGTCCGCAAAAACACCCCGATTAATTTAGTCGAGATAACTTTTTCAGCAATCGACGGACTTACTTCTGAAAAAGGATGTCAGCGGCTCGAAGGAAGCAAAAGACTCGATACATCTGCGGCGGCCCATTCAGGCGGTTCAGGATGGTAACGTGATCAAGAGACCGGCGGCTGAACGATCGCTTGTACTCTATCCTGAAAATGTTGGACGAGCCGATCCGTTAGTGTGTGTGGCACAGGACGGGACCGTCTGTCTGTTCAGTCAGGGCTGACCGGAGAGAAAAAATCACCCAAAGAACTGCGTCGACATGAGAACGGGAGAGTCATGCTGATCACCTATGATCGCGGACTCCGCATTTTACGGTCCCCGCTCAACCGCGACGCAGAGCACGTCCAGCGTGAGCGATGACGGGTATCGAGAAAACGAGCTGGCGGACGGCGGCACGATTTTCCTCGATGAGATATCGGCGATCTGCCGCTGGACTTGCAGGGGAAGCTCATGCGGGTCCGGCAGGAGCGGGAGTTTGAACGCGTCGGCGCCGCCGAAACGAAAAATGTGGACGTCCGGCAGATACCAGCAACAGTGGTAGAACAGATCGGTCAACTGCTCTGCGCCGCGAAAACCCGGGTAGAAGGACGGTCATGCGAAACCTCGAAATCTTGCCCAGACGTTCAAACGGTCAACCCGGTCCCGACATCGCCGGGAAGGGAACAGACAAAATTGAAAACACTCACCTTGCGAAACGGGTATGCGTCATAGTCATCGCCACGATGGCATCGCCAGCGATAACGGGCATCGGGTGACAGCAGCAACGTCTCAATATCCTGCATCGCGTGCAGTCGCATGCCTTCGGGGTCTGCGTTCAGTCCATGGACGTCCGGACCTGCGTGAATACAGTCATGGTTCTCCATGAATCCATCCAAACCTTGAATGGTGTAATCAATCGAGTGGATCGACAGCCCGCCGGGTCGCAGATCGTCGAACGCGACCGCGAAATTCGACGCCATCCGCTCGGCAGGAATATGCACCAATACCGAGACGCTGTAGACGCAATAGAAAGTGGTAGCGAACGACAGTGCCGATTATCAGCGAATCCAACCGAGTTTTGCGGGCATAGATGTTTCGTTTACTTGAAACCACTGTAAGTTATTGACCTGAATGCGACTGGGGGACCCAATGGACAAGTTCTCATATCTGAACAACGCCAACGCATCATTCCTGCAGGATCTTTACGCCAAGTACCGAAGCGACCCGCAAGCCATCGATAAATCGTGGCAGCGGTTCTTCGAAGGCTACGAGTTCGGCCGACAGCGCGCTGACGGTGAACTGGCATTCGACACCACTGATAAAGAGGTCGCCGCGACCAAACTGATCAATGCGTATCGCGACCGTGGCCATCTCGTTGCCGACACCAACCCAGTCCGGCGGCGCCGCTTTCATGTGGTCGATCTCGACCTGGAGTACTTCGGCTTACACGAGGCGGATCTCGATCTCGAGTTGGACGCCGGCAACCAGATTCGCATCGGCCGCGCCACCCTGCGCGACATCCTTTCCCATCTCCGCAAGACATATTGTTCAGCCATCGGAGTCGAATTTCGCTACATCCCCGACTCGCGAATCCGCCGGTGGCTCCACGATGAAATGGAGACCATCGCCAACGAACCGGAATTCTCGATCGCCCAACGCAAGCAGATCTTTACGAAACTGGCCGAAGCGTGCGGCTTCGAGAGATTTCTCCACGTCAAGTATGTCGGGCAGAAGCGCTTTTCGCTGGAGGGTTGCGAGGCGTTCATACCGGCGCTGGATGCAGTCTTCCGCCAGGGCGCCGGTCTCGGCGCTCGTGAGTTTGTCCTCGGCATGGCCCACCGTGGACGGCTGAACGTGCTGGTTAATCTGTTCGGAAAAAAATACGAGAGCATGTTCTCGGAGTTCGAGGGCAGCGTCCTCCCCGACGATGTTTCCGGCGATGGCGACGTCAAGTATCATCAAGGGCATTCGGCCGACATCGTGACCGACGACGGTCACCCGTTGCATCTCAGCCTGGTCGCTAATCCGTCACACCTCGAGGCTGTCCATCCCGTTGTGCTCGGCAGTGTGCGCGCCAAAGGCGAACGGATGTTCGGCGGTGATTTCAGTAAAATTATCCCCGTCCTTGTCCATGGCGATGCGGCCATTTCCGGACAGGGCGTCGTTTACGAAATCGCCAACTTCCCGCTCCTCGACGGCTTCGGCACCGGCGGTACGATTCATATCGTCATTAACAATCAGGTCGGCTTTACTGCCAATTACCGCGAAACGCGTTCGAGCTTGTATTGCACCGACATTGCCAAGGTCATGGAGAGTCCCGTGTTCCACGTCAACGCCGATGACCCCGAGGCCGTCGTCCACGCCGCAAATATGGCGATCAAACTGCGGCAGCAATTCGGCATTGATGTTTTTATCGACATCCTCGGCTACCGCCGCTACGGGCACAACGAAGGGGACGACCCGAATTTCACGCAGCCGCTTCTCTATAAGGCCATCGCCACACATGCCACGGTGCTCGACATCTATAGCGACAAACTCGCCGGCGACGGCGTCATATCCGCCGCCGAGGCGACGAAAATGGTCACAGAGTTGCGCCAGGAACTTCAGGAAAGCCTTAATCTGGCCCGGGAAACCATGCCGGATATCGAGGTCGACTTTCTCGGGCGGCAGTGGAAGGGCGTGCGGACCGCAACCCAGGAAGACTTTGAGGACTCTCCCGAAACCGGGGTGCCGCACAAGACGTTGAGAAAGGTCGCTAACGCGCTGATGACGATTCGCGACGGTGTTACGATTTATCCGAAAATACAACGTATCCTCGACGGCCGAAAACAACTGTTCTATGAGGAGAAGAAGGCGGACTGGGGGCTGGCCGAATTGCTTGCCTACGGGTCGCTCCTGGTCGACGGCGTACCCGTGCGCATCTCCGGACAGGACTGCCGTCGCGGCACCTTCGCCCACCGCCATGCCGTGCTCATCGATTATAACACCGAATCGGTTTACAGCCCGTTGAATCACATCCAGAAGGACCAGGAAACATTTCATATTTATAATTCGCATCTCTCCGAACTTGGTGTCCTCGGGTTCGAGTACGGCTACTCCCTGGCAATGCCCCAGGCCCTCGTCGTCTGGGAGGCGCAGTTCGGCGATTTCGCCAACGGTGCGCAGGTCATTATCGACCAATTTATCAGTTCTTCAGAGTCCAAATGGCAGCGGATGAGCGGCATCGTCCTGCTCCTGCCGCACGGTTACGAAGGCCAAGGACCCGAGCACTCCAGCGCCCGGCTCGCCAGATATCTCCAGCTTACCGCCGAGCTCAACATGATCGTCGTTAACCCGACGACACCGGCCAATCTCTTCCATCTGCTTCGCCGGCAGATACGGAACGAGTATCGTAAGCCACTTATCGTCATGACGCCGAAGAGTCTTCTGCGCCACCCCCTAGTCAAGTCAGAGATCGCCGAATTGACGACCGGGCGATTCCAGGAAATACTCGATGATCCCGTCGTTCGACCGGACAAGGTAAAGCGGCTGTTGATGTGTTCGGGAAAGATCTATTACGATCTTCTGACGCGTCGGGACAAAGAAGATCAGGATGACGTCGCCATTGTCCGCATGGAACAGCTGTTTCCCATACCCACACGACAGGATCAGCAGTTAGCCGCAAATTACGAGACCTGCGATGAATGGTGCTGGGTCCAGGAAGAACCGGTGAATATGGGAGCCTGGGATTTCATGCGAAAACGCCTCAGCGGCTTCCGCGACATGCGCGTTGTTGCCCGTAAAGAGAGTGCGAGCCCGGCCACTGGCTCACTCAAGAGGCATCTGGCGGACCAGCAAAATCTCATCGACGAAGCGTTCGCCGGGCTGTAAGGGGTGCAAACCGGTGATTTTGATTATCGCCGTAACCGCGGAAAATTCAAACTTAAGTGATATTTGGTTTTAGGTTTCGGGGATCGGCATCGGACAGGGCCGACAGGGCAGACCTGAAACCTGAAACCTAACTCTGACAATACGCTCATAGGAGCGTACCCCGGCAGATTTCAGTCTGAAACGACGCAATCCAAATTAAGGGGTTGCCTCCAGACTGTAACTCGGCGGACAATTCTAAAGGTGTCTAACATGCGCATCGAAATCACCATCCCGACGGCCGGCGAGTCGCTCACCGAGGGCGATATCGCGCACTGGCATAAGAAGACTGGCGACCCCATTCAGATGGACGACCCGCTGCTGGATTTCGAGACGGACAAGGCATCGCTCGAGATCGCGGCCGAGGCGGACGGCCTCCTGACCATTACCGAAGAAGAAGGGGCCACTGTCCGAATCGGACAGGTCGTCGGCTATATCGATACTGACAATGGTGATCAGCAGACGCGGACATTGCAGGCTGATGAAGTCGGCCCGCTGCCGGAAGCGGCAACCCATAAGACCGCCGAGACGGCCGCACAGAAGACCCTAAAGGAAAAACTCCATGCCGGAGCGAAAACGGAAGAGAAAACCGAAACAGACGCCGAACCCCCGGATGAAAACGACGAACCGAACGCTGACAACCTTTCCCAGGTCGGTGCGCCTGCCGTGCGCAAACTCATGGCGGAGCATGGGATCTCAGCTCAAGACATCCACGGTACCGGCAAAGACGGTCGCATCACCAAGGCCGATGTTCGGCACTTCATTGAAGAAACAACGAAGATCCAGGAATTGACGCCACGCGAAACGGACGATGTCGCGCCAGCGGCAAAGACGCCGGATTCCGAACCAGCGCGCCGCGAAGAATCCGAAACCACCGCTCAGGCGCCGGCGGCGAGGCCGCAACCGGACGACGCCGATGCGGGGCGCGGGACACGCGTCGAGAACATGACGCGGCTTCGTCGCACCATCGCGCAACGGTTGGTCGATGCACAGCAAACCGCAGCCCTCCTGACCACCTTCAACGAAGTCGATATGTCGGCGATCATGGACGTTCGCAAAGCGCACAAGGAGGAGTTCAAGGAAAAACATAATGTCGGCCTCGGCTTCATGTCCTTTTTTACCAATGCGTGTACCGGCGCGTTGCAGCAATTTCCGGTTGTCAATGCTGCTGTTAAAAGCGATACCATCGTTTTTCACGACTACTGTGACATCGGCATCGCGGTGTCGACGCCCAAAGGTCTCGTGGTCCCGATCATTCGCAATGCGGAAATGCTGACCTTCCACGAAATCGAATCGACAATCGCCGAGTTGGCCGGTCGCGGACGCGATGGTGAACTGAGTATCGACGATCTCACCGGCGGCACGTTCACCATCACCAACGGCGGCATCTTCGGCTCCATGTTATCGACGCCCATCGTCAATCCGCCACAAAGCGCCATTCTCGGCATGCACAACATCGTTGAGCGTCCCGTGGTTTGCGACGGTGAGGTCGTCGTCCGTCCAATCATGTATGTGGCCCTCACCTACGACCACCGCATCATTGACGGATCCGAAGCGGTGACGTTTCTGGTGACCGTAAAGAAAGCGCTCGAAGATCCGAACCGCCTGCTGTTGAATCTGTGAGGGATGGCGGATTGGAGAATTCAGGCGGAAGAGGCGGCGGGTTGATGTCAGTGGAAATACTCAAGGGCGTGACCAGGAGTTTCTTTGCGGAGGTCACAAACCTGATGCAATTGCAATTGTGAAATTCAACCGAGTCCTCAGAATTGCTCGGTTTTCTTATCCTTGAGCCATTTCGTAGTCGATCCATTCGTAGTCGATGCTTGGCTTTACGACCGATTACGAGTACCCCTTCTGTCTTCCAAAACTGGCAGCGCCAGACAATCCCTGGCACCTTCCATGTCATTCGCAATGGTCCGCCTCTGGCAAAAACCGTGAACCCTGGAATGTACAACCTCATCGTCATCGGCGGCGGCCCGGGCGGGTATGTTGCCGCCATCAGCGCCGCACAGCTCGGCATGAACGTCGCGGTCGTTGAGAAACGACCGACACTCGGCGGCACCTGTCTCAACGTCGGCTGCATTCCCTCCAAGGCGATGCTCGATTCGTCCGAACTCTATTACCTCGCGAAGGAAAAATTTGCTGTCCACGGAATGGCGAACGGCGGCCGAGAATGTCTACGCCATCGGCGATGTAGTCGCCGGTCCCATGCTTGCTCACAAAGCCGAAGAAGAAGGTGTCGCCGTTGTCGAACTGATCGACGGACAGAAGCCCGAACTCAACACGGACCTGATTCCCGGCGTCGTCTACACGTGGCCCGAGGTCGCATCCGTCGGTAAATCCGAAAAGCAACGATGAAATCCTCGGCGTGCACATGATCGGTCCGCGCTGCTCCGACATGATCGCCGAGGCCGTCGTTGCCATGGAGTTCCGCGCCTCGGCCGAGGACATCGGCCGCATCATTCACGCCCACCCGACCTTCACGCAGTCCTTCAAGGAAGCGGCACTGATGGCGACCGCCGACCGCGCGCTTCATATCTGATTCGGCCCGTGACGCCCGTTATCCGTTGTTATCCCCGGCAAGATAAAGATCTCACCACGGAGACACGGAGACACGGAGACACGGAGACACGGAGACACGGAGACACGGAGACACGGAGACACGGAGGCACGGAGAAGAAAGCAGAATGGAGACCGTTTGATCTCAACCTATCCGGGTATAGCCATGCTGAAATCAACCGCTACCTTTTATATTTGGAGATCACAGAGTTCGAGAACAGCGATCGGCGTTTTCTCCCCGATAAGATAATGCGGACCGACCCAGTATCCCGCGTAGTTGATGCCCTCCATTGTCGAGCGTATCCGGCGTCATATCACAACCCAGCAGAACGCATCGGGATCGCGCAGATTCCGGCTGGTCGTCGCCAGCCAGTCGTCGCTCCGTGCGATGTTCGAAACCCGAACCTCGCCGACGGATCCCCGGAATGAAGCGGAACCGCCCGGCAAACTGCCCACAGTCACATCACAATCACTTGACTGAATCCAACCTGATGCCGGCTGTTTATTGACGAGTTCGCCGTCGATAAACAGCTTGATAGATCTGCCGTCAATAAACACCGGCGATGTGATGCATGCCCTTCTCCGGGATGCGATTCAACGTGATGCTAATGACACCGCCATCGAGGGCCACGATGAAACGCGGTCCGGGCAGGGACGCGCAGAGTCCGCCGTTGTGCCCGCAATCAGTGTAGCGCAGGCTGAACGTCCCGAGGGCGCCGATGGTGTCATAGCGGAGTAGCGCACGGCTGCTTCCGTTTTGCCGTACGGCACGAAGTAGAGGTAGCGCCCATCGAAGATCACGCCGACATTCCGGGTGAGCCCAAGCAGCCGGGTATTGTAAGCGGACCAACTGGAGCGGTCCGTGAACTCGTGGCTCGTGTCATACCGCAACACGGCACCGTAGCTCAGGGGCGCGAAGTAGACGTAACGCCCATCGAAACAGGCGCCGTCAAAATCGCGGGTGTCCAGATTGTCGATACCCGAGACGTCAA
>Ga0310123_10003839_pt1 | contig 11494 bp, 11 predicted proteins | sample CB6_AW_1057_MG_FD_203505 | JGI IMG/M metagenome (GOLD analysis project Ga0310123, IMG submission 203505) | Marine microbial communities from Western Arctic Ocean, Canada - CB6_AW_1057 | ecosystem: Environmental > Aquatic > Marine > Oceanic | place: Canada: Western Arctic Ocean | collected... | reverse complement strand
GTAGCGGATGTGATAGCAGTGAGCTTCATCAGGGGTGAAGACAACGACGTCGGACTGAAGCACTTCAAAGAACTGATCGGTCTGCGAGTGCTTCGACTCGACGGCACCAGAGTCACCGACTCCGGCTGGAAAATGCTCCGGAAGGCACTACACAATTGCAGGATGATCCGGTAGCATTCCGAAACAAATTGTAGAGTCGAGAGGTGGCGCGGTGGTTTAGGTGCTGGCTTGGTCGGTTGCCGACCTTTTCTGTTACCGGTTCCCTCATGTTCTACACCATGCACCGTTTTCACGCTGCCGCTCATCGAACCGGACGGGCCACCCTGCGGGCGGTGCCCGTTTTTCGGCATCCGGCTCTCGGACAAAGTATCACACGTTCGCACACGCAACACGGCGCAGTCGGAGCAGGCCCCACTGTTGGTACACGTAGGCACTGAAGAATCGTGAATCTCTCCGGTTGCGTACCCCATGCTTGGCGCTTAGTCTGAAAAAACTGGCCGATATAGGATGCATTGATGAAGAAACTAAAACTCCGTTCATTATTGAGGTTCAAATGGGTGGCGCTGACGGTGGCCATCCTTTCCGCCGCCTGGATTGCGTCCGATGCTGGCGAGCCGCCGCCCTCCCGAACGCCGCGGGAGAAACTGATGCTGGGAGACAAGGATGTCTTCGAAGGCCGGCGGATCCTGCTGGACGAAGACTCCTATCCGCGCGAACCGGCAATACTGGTCGAGGGACCTGAAATTAAACGGGACAACGGAAAGCTGACGATCACCTTCGCGTTAAACAAAAACGATGACGTGCTGGTGCGGGTTGTGGACGCAGAGGGCAACATCGTGCGGAACCTGGCCTGCGGGGTCTTAGGCGAGAACGCGCCAAAGCTGTTTCAAAAAGGCAGCGTCAAACAAAAGATCGTCTGGGACGGTAAGGATGATCAAGGCAAGCCGGTCCTGGCGGGCTGCAAGGTCTGTGTGGCCGTGGGCCTGAGGCCGCGCTTCGAGCGGTTCGTGGCTGACGATCCAACTCAGCTTTTGAATCACATTTGCGGCATGGAGGTCGATCAGCAAGGTCGGGTATACGTCACGCAGTTCACCGAGCGGCGCGGGGAACCCGAGGTGCGTCGTTACAATCGTGACGGAGAATACCTCGAGACGGTCTACCCGCCGAATCCCAACCACCTTCGAGGAGAACTCGCAGAGGTCTTCTCGCACGTTGACGACGTCGATGGCCGAGCGATCCCGCGGCGGCGGGGTGCCTGGCCGTTTTTCATCTACAAGTATCACAGCCCCTACGAGTACGATCCCACAAGATATCCGTTTCCGTTGCGAGTCACCTCGGACGGCCGCGCGTACATTGCCGAGATTGCCAGCGCGCACAGCGACCTGACACCGGCAGAACTTGCGGCATTGGAACCGGTCAAGTGCAGAATCTTTCCCGTCGATCTCGACCCGTTCTGGTTCCTGAAGCGGATGGACGTGGGCGTCGGAGCCTGGGCGATTGATGACAAGGGATACGCGTATCTCTGCTGTACCAACCGAGCCGCGATCGGAGAACTCAGACGCATCAGCGCGCTAAAGGACGACAAGTTCATCGGAAACACCGTGCTGAAGCTCTCCCTGGAATCGCTGAAGCCCGCGGCCGATTTTCAATACAACGGGCGCGAGAAACTCTCCGACAAGAGACCCTACCTCGGTACGTGGAGAATCGCGGGCGACGGCCCAGAGTTCTTCCAGAACGTCCACGATTTGACCGTCGATCGAAATGGAAACATCTACGTCGTCGACGGGACGCGGACCAAAATCTACCGGCCCAATGGCCAGTTCATCAAAGTGCTGGACAAGTTCACGCTGGATGGAAAAGAAATGGAGCTCGGTGCGGTCCACGGCGTGCGGGCGGCAGGTCGGGCCTTATATGTCGTGGCCCGATTGGACCAGATGAAGAGCGAGGGGCGATTGCGAATCAAGCGCTGGAGAACGGCTCAGTTGGTGAAGTTCCAACTCGCACCGGCAGCCGAACCCGAAGCGGTTTGGACGATGCCGTTGGACGGTCTCGCCAATCTGGTCGCGGTCGACCAGGCTGTCGATCCGCCGATCGTCTGGGTGGGCAACGGCGGCGGCCCGGCTACGTTCACGCGTATTGTCGACGAGGGAAAGAAGCCCGCCCAAGTCCGCCACATTGGCCGCACTGGCAAGCGGGCGCTGATGGATCCGTGGGCTGTTGCCGTCGACGGCCAGGGGCGCGTCTTCACCTTCGACTACGCCCGGCGACGCATTGTCCGCACGAACGACGACGGTTCGGACTGGCTCGAATCCGAGCCGGTAGACCGTTTGGTTGCGCTGAAAGTCGACCGGCTGCGCGGGCGGCTTTACCAAAGTTCGTTTCAACGCACTATCTGCACAGACCTCGACTTCAACAATATTACGGACGTCAAGCTGCCGCCTGGTCGGAGAAACCTGGGCGCGGTTGATGCCGCAGGGAACCTCTTCGTTTCCCGCTCTGGCAAGACGAGTTTAGGACAGCCCGGCAGCCGCATCGTCGACCGCTTTGGCCCGGATGGTCTCAACGGTTTGATAGACCGCTATGGCCCTGACGGCAAACTGCAAGAGGCGGGGATGATCGAACTCTTCCAAGGAATGGGGGGGCTGGCCAGAGACTCGAAGGGGAGCATCTATGTGATGGACACCTGTCGTGAACAATTTCAGTATGTCGCTCACGACGTCGGCCGCCGACTACTGGGAAGCTGGCCGCTCTGGAAGCGCGGTCACCGGACAATCCTGAATCAATCCGAGCTAGGTTATCTGGTCAAATTCGCTCCGGGCGGTGGCAAGCGGGGCACGCAAGCGGAGCTTTGGGCACACCGGGGCGCATCGCCGATCATGTCTCAGTGCCGCTGCCCCGTGGCCACAAACTGCGTGGCCGTGGACGAGGCAGACAGGGTCTTTGCCACCGACTACCTGAAGTACCACGTCAAAGTCCTCGATACTGCCGGCAACCTGATCACACGGATCGGCTCTTGGGGAAACGCTGATTGTCGGGGCCCAAACAGCCGCTACGCGGACCCAGAAATCCCCTTCGGCTGGCTGCACAGCATCGACGCCAATAGCGATACGCTTTATGTGAGCGACAAGGACATGCGGCGAATCGTGAAAGTGCGACTTGACTACCGCGAGGTCAAAAAGGTCGCTGTGCCGTAGGCGGGAACAGTAATTTTCTGGGTGATGTAGCAGTCTGTTGAAAAACTGCTTCGCCGGCGAGAGCTGACGGATTTCGACCGCGCGCAGCCAGAATGGGTTTTTCAACGGACTGGTAGGGCCGGCAGAGTGTATAGACCGGACAGATAGGTAACAGTCGTTCGGACACGTAGGTAACACATTTGTAGACTGACATTCTGACCTGGAAAGTAAGGAGCATGTCATGTCTTGGAATGAGTGTGATCAAGTGTCTTTGCGGCAAGAATTTGCCTGTTTGGCATCCTCGACGGTCCTGCTTAACTCACCGACTTCGAGGAAAATGGGGTAACAGGTTCTGGCGGTCCGAGATCAACACCCGAGTTGGAGCGGTCACAAAATCCGGCGTCGTTTGCAGAACTTGCGAGACAAGTCTCCGCCGGCTGCGAATACGATTCAGGCGATTCTCGTCGATACGCTCTACCGCAAAGGCTGTGCCCTGGGTTACTTGGAACTACCCGATGTCATCGCGAAGCATCCGATTGCTGATCCCACAGCGCACGACAAGTCGTTCGAGGAGAACTTCGGGGAACTGGCGCGCTGGGTCGATACGACCGACAGAATATGTCTTGCTGCACATCCGCCGTGAACGTCGCCACGTTCGGTTTGGCAATGCACTCGAGCTGCCGAACAAGTACATCCCGACATCGGCTCCGAATTACTGGTACATCAAGAAATGCCGCGACATCTACGAAAAACTCGATTGGTAGCACTGATGGGAGCAAGAGTGGCGGCGACTCTTGCTCCAGTTCCCGAAACATTATGAACCGTTTTGAGATTCTGTATGAGCTACCGGCAGCTCGCGGAAGGCACGTGTCAAGGGTTGCCTGGCCGCTTGACATCGGCGGTGCTGCTATCGATTATCGAAGCCCGCTTCGACAACCAGCCCGGACCAACAGGAGACATTGCCGTGACACGCACCCTTTGGTACTTTCCTACAGCCTGATTAGTTCGGCGCTGTTCTGTAACGGCGCGGTAGCTGCCGATTGGCCACAGTTTCTCGGTCCGAACCGTAACGGCATCTCGAAGGAAATGGGTCTGCTGAAATCATGGCCCGTGGGTGGGTTGAAAGCGGTCTGGCGAGTGACAGGCGGAGCCGGCATGTCGGGCATCGCGGTCAGTGGCGGCAAACTGGCAACAATGGTGCAAAGGGGTGGAAAACAGCAGGTCTTGTTGCTCAATGCGAAAACCGGCAAGACCGTTTGGGATTCCCCGGTGGCAACCGCCTACCGCAACTCCATGGGCCAAGGCCCCCGCGCGACGCCGACCATTGACCACGGAACGATTTACGCATTCACTGGAGAAGGGATTCTTGCCGCGCTCAACATGACCGACGGCAAAATCATCTGGCAACATGACGTCGTCGGAGAAATGGGAGGCAAGACGGCCGACTACGGGATGGCGTCATCGCCGCTGATTGTCGGCAATCTGGTCGTCGTCACCGCTGGTGCGCCCGGAGCAACAGTCGTCGCCTACGAGAAGTCGGCAGGCAAGATCGCCTGGAAAAGCGGCAACGATACGGCGGGGTATTCGTCAGCGTCGCTGTTGACCGCCGGCGGCAAGAAGCAGATCGTCGCCTTCACCGGAAAGTCAGCTTGGGGGCTGCACCCCATATCGGGCAATCAACTCTGGCGATTCCTGTATGAGACCGACTTCGACTGCAACATCGCAACACCTTTGCAGTGGAGGGGGAAGGTCTTTATTTCCGCGGGCGAGAATCATGGCAGCACGTTGCTTGCGCTCAAACCGGACGGCGAGCAATTCGTTGTCGAAACCGCGTGGGCATCGACCGGACGTGGGAGCGTGCTCCGTAACGAATGGCAAACGTCGATACTGCTCGGCAATTATCTCTACGGGATGGACAACGTCGGCGGCGCAGGACCGATTACGCACTTGACCTGTGTCAGCATCGCCGATGGGAAACGCGTTTGGCAGCAACGCCGATTCGGCAAAGGGAACATGATTGCCGCCGATGGAAAACTGTTTATCAGCACTCTCGACGGCGAGTTGGCAATCGTTGCTGCTTCATCCAAAGCGTTCCACGAAATCGGCCGCGAAAAGATTCTTCGCTCGACACGGCAGGCGCCGGCGCTTGCTGACGGCTTGCTCTACCTACGCGACGACCAAAAGATTCTCTGCATCGACGTCAGAGCGCGTCCGAATCAGTAGAACGACCGCCCGCCCGTCGACAAACGAGCCCCGTTCGATCGTTTAGCTGCGGCCCAGCGGGAAACGCAATCCGCCGGGCGAGGTCTTCGAATTCCCGTTTCTCGTCGCCGGGCAAAGCGGCATGTTCATCTGAAAGTCATCGACACCGCACTGCCTGATCTACTGCAACCGCTCATCGGTAATTTCATAGAACTGACCCAGACCGACACGGATCGAAAATTTGTCGAGATTAATTATGCATCGAATTTCTCTTGACAGCCATTTCAGAAACGAAAGTCGGCAAACGCCGAGACGGACTCGTGTAGATCAACCGAGTGTAGATTATCCGATCGGCGTGGTAAAACAACCGCGACAATTCACACAGCCGCTCAGCGGTTATACTCTTGTGAGCAATCCAGCGTATTTCTCAAACGGATGATAACATAACTGTAAATTGTGGGAGTGGACAATGCGATTGTTTGCGGGAACGCCGTTCGATCGACCGCCGCGATGCGGACGGTGTGGAGAACTGGAAGAGGATTGCACCTGCCTGCCGGAACCACCGTCGCGAATTCCACCCGAGCAGCAAATGGCACGACTTACTGTCGAAAAACGAAAAAAGGGGAAACTCGTCACCGTTGTGCAGGGGTTGAATGCCGAAGGCAACGATCTGCCTGAATTACTTACGCTGCTCAAGTCCACTTGCGGCGCAGGAGGCACATTGAAAGAAGACGTTCTCGAAATCCAGGGGAATCAACTCGACCGCATCCACGAGGCGCTCGGCAAAATCGGCTATCGCGTCCGTGATTAGAGTCTCACCTTGTCACAACTGTGCCCCGTGCGCGAATTTTGTAGAGAGTCCAGAGCCAGAAAGATCTACATTGATAGATTCTGGCTCTCCGCTCTTGACTCTCGACTCTTGGCTACGGCCGATAGGCCGCGTTAGGCAACTCTCAGAAAAAAATCTCCCAATTGCCAATTTTTGTAAGTTTGCCATCCTGAATGCTATCGTCGGCGCAGGAGAAATCGGTCGGCCGTCTCAGCCAGGCTGGACGTCCGATCTACAATTTCGCGCCGATGCAATACAAATACCGGTCGCTGCGCAGAAACAGATTTCCATCCGAGATGGCCGGACTGGCATTGAAGGTGCTGCGGTCGTCCAACGTGTTGTGGGCCAACTCCTTGTACTCCGGTTTCGCGGCCAGGACGTAGGTGCCCCCGCGACGTGTGACGATATAGAGCTTGTCGTCCGCCTGCACCGCCGATGCGTACGGTTGCGACGGAAACCGTTTCCGATACACAATTCTTCCGTCTTCCAAATTCAGGCAATAGGCGGCACGGTTGCGGTCGCTGATCCAATAGAGGTGACCCTTGTGGATGACCGGCGAGCACACGTTGGAGCCGGCAGTCGTTTCCCATAGTTTGTGCGTGTCGGTCACATCTCCGCGTCCGCCGGCGCGAATGGCCATCGAGACCGAACGGCGTCCGCCGATCGCGTAGACAATGTCGGCCTGCGAGACAACGCTGGGGCAAACGTAGTCGGGAACACCTTCGCACGTCCACAACTGCGTGCCCGTTGCGGGATCGAATCCCAAAATGCTGCTGCGCACGCTGACGACCAACTCCTGTTTCCCGTCCTTCAGCTTAACCAAGTGCGGTGTATTCCACGACGCCCGCATGCCGGGCGACCGCCAGGCTTCCTCGCCCGTTATCTTGTCAACGGCCACGAGCGATCCGCTTTCAACGCTGGCGTTCACAATGACCAAGTTCTTGTAGAGCACCGGCGAGGTGCCGCAGCCCCAGCCGTGAGTTTGCGTGCCGACGTCGGCGTTCCAGAGTTGGTTGCCTTGCAGGTCGAAGGCGAACAGGCCGCTCTTGCCGAAGAACACGTACAGGCGTTCGCCATCCGTCGTCGGCGTCGGCCCGGCATAGCCGTGATCCCGCACTCGCTGCGATTCGGGCAGACGCGGCTGAAGTTCCTTATCCCAAATGATTTTGCCATCGGCTCGATTCACGCAGACCACGTGCAGCCGCAGGTCTTGCATGCCGCCGGAATTGCGTTGGCCGTTTCCGTAACCACTGTAGCACGTCACAAAAACGCGATCCCCTAAAACGATCGGACTCGACGACCCATCACCGGGCATTTCGGTTTTCCAAAGGATGTTCTGATTCGGACCCCATTCGATCGGTAGATTTTTCTCGTCCGAAACGCCCAGGCCGCCAGGACCGCGGAATTGCCGCCAGTTTCCGGCCAAGCAACTGGCAGTGAATAGAACCACGATGCACAGCACTCGCAAGTAGGTCGAGTGAAACATGTGAAACATAGGGAGGCCCTTGGGCGGGAGGATTCGGTAGGTTCGTTGTCCAGGTCGTTCTCCATCTTGGCAACGACAGCATCTGATGGTAAACGAATTGCACCAGACTTTGAAGCAACCGGTCCTCAGATCAACTCGTCACGACCGATCTCGACCGGGCTGGCTTATTGAGCAGTTCGACTCGCAACTCGCGGCCTGTATCATCGATGATTACTCCAGAGCGATCCCCGTGACTGCGAACGGCCTGGTCGAAAGCCGAAATCCAGTCTTCGGTGGCTTGAGCAGTCAATTTGGCTACCAAAAGATCCAGAAGCTCAGCGTGCATCCAATCACGACTGCAATCACTGCCAGCAGGGCCGGCAGCAGATCAATTGAATGGGTTTGAGCCTGTGTCACCGGTTGGAGATTCCGGATGGTCAATTGGCTAGAACGCAGCCAACCTGTCTTTTCTTCGTGCAACAACTCGCCGTGCGGCTCCCAGCCCATCAGCAGCGATACGATCACCATCGTGCCGGCGGTGATCAGAATGCTGAAAACGTAAGCTGCAAAGGTATTCGCCATGATGCTGGGCAGGATTGCGATGCCATAGCTCTCCGCGATTTGGGACGCGACCAGCCACATCACACCGTAGGCGGCGCCCACGAAGATGCCAATCAAGCCTGCTCGGCGATGCACCCGCGTCAGCACACCCATTAAGAATAAGGTGAGCAACGGAATGACGAACACACTGGTCAGATCGATATAGAACAGCAGCATGCCACCTTTCATAAAAGGAACATATAGGAACGAGCCACCGATAATGAGTGGCGTCAGCCATTGACCGACACGCATGTAGTGGTGGTCATCCTATTCGCGAACGATCAGCCGAGCATACACGTCACGGGTCAACAACGCCGAAAGTGTCGAGCCGATCGAATCGAAGGTCGAGAAGGAAGCAGCCAGCACGCCTGCCACGACAAGACCTTTCAGCCCTTCGGCGGAGAACTGGTTGACCAGATACGGGTAGATGGCATCCTGGGTTGCATACGGCAAATCCCCCTTGTCGGGAAACAGTGCCCGCCCCATCACTCCCAAGGATAAGTTGAAGAAAGTCATCACCAGCATGGCCACACCTGCGACCCAGACCGCCATCTTCATGTCCCACTCGCTCTTGGCGGCAAACATCCGCATGGTCTGTGTATGGTTGACGATCGAGTAGGCAAAGCCGACGATCACCCAAGCACTCACGACAAGCCACGCCGGACTGCGTCGCGTGATGACGCCCTGCTCGGCATCGTACGTACCGCCCAGCAGTAGCTTGCGGCGGATTTTCTCCGGCGCGAGGTCGCGGACCTGCTCCCGCTTGATGTTGTCGTGACCAACGTGGAGCAATTGGTCGGACAAGCTTGCGTCGTGTTGGGTCAACCGCTGCGTGATGCCCTCCCAGTGGCCGACTTGATTCCAAACCAACACCTAAATGACGAGCCCGGCGACCGTCATCACAGCGAATTGCAGCGAGTCAGTGACTGCGACCGACCGCAGCCCGCCCAGCGCCGTGTATACAGCCGCCAGCCCGGCGATTGCGGCAACCGCCCACCAAGCAGGGTCCCCCCCCCACGCCCACCAAGCGGCCACGTTCCAATCGCAAACGATGGACAACGTCAGGTAAAGCGTCGTAGCAATGATAGCCAAGACCAGCGTCCGGTATTGCACCTGGATCAGTGCACAAATCACTCGAGTCGCGGGGCCGAACCGCGCTTCCAGATACTCGGCATTCGTGTACATGCCCACCCGGTACATGCAGGGAAAGATCACGAAGGCGCCCATCCGCCGACGATCCCGACCCAGTTGGTGACGAAGTAGCTAAAGCCCAACGTGTATGTACCGCCGGAATCCGCAATGAGGTCGCTGGCATCGATGGCCGTTGCATACATCGACACACCGACCAGCCACCATGGCAAACTGCGCCCGGTCAGAAACCAATCTGCGCTGGATTGAACGCCACGACTCAGGTAGAGCCCGTACACGATAATCGACCCGTTGAGCACGAGCACGAGCAACCAATCCCAAAACGTCACGCTGCGTAGATCCTCACGAGAAACAAAATGCGAATCGCTACTTGAATTGCAATTCCCACTGGCCGAAGTTGTTGAATCGGTCCTCACCGCGTGCCAGGACAGCGGGCCAAGGCTTTCCCACGGAACTGGCTTGAACCGGTTTCACCGAAGGAGGACAGTATCGAAGCGTCAAGCCGCACCGTCGTCGGTCTGATTGGTTCGGATTACTGCCGTGGATCAGGTGCCCGTGGTGAATGGAAATCTCCCCCGCGTTGAGTACAAGGTCCACCGCCTGGTTTTCATCGACGTCGGTCTGGACGGCTTGGTTGATGCTCAGCAGGTTTCCTGGTCGAGTTGATTGGCCGTGCTCCATGATGCCCCGGCGGTGCGAACCGGGAATCACTCGCATGCAGCCGTTTTCCACGTCGCTATCATCGATCGCGTACCAAGCCGTCAACGCAAAGGGGGGTTTCAGCCCCCAGTAGGTGACGTCTTGGTGCCAGGCCACGAACTTTTGTGTCGTGGATGAGGGGTATTTACAGAAGAAGTGCGTCGAGAGCACCATGATGTCTGTTCCCATCAGCGCTTCGATGCAATCAAGTATCTTGGGCTGCGAGGCCTGTTCCCAGACAAAACGCACGTCGACGTGCCGTCCCAGTAAACCGGTCTCGCAGTTCTCTTTGCCTTCCCGAGCTTCGAATTCATCGAACGCCTGGCGAATCTGCGTCACCTCGGCTCGGTTGTGGACAGGCAGGCCAGTCAGGTAACCATGTTCCTCAAAGAACCGAATCTGCTCTGGTGTCAATGACATGAGAACTCCAGGTTCAGGGTCATGCCACGGTTCCGAAAAACGGGTCCGATACGGTTTGGATCATGGCGGGGACCGCATCAGCAGTATATAGTCACGCCGGTCGCGTGTTGAGTGAAACGCGGCTCGCGCGGGCAGTTTTGGCGGAAAATATCGAACGACAGAGGTTTGCAAGACATGAAAATCGATCGCGTCGAAGTTCTGGCCGTTGCTGCCAAGGTGCAGCGTTTCACCTGGTCGTACGACATTCCCGAACAGCACATGACCAACACGCTCGTTCGCATTTACACGGACGACGGCGTGGAAGGCGTTGGCGGAGTTTCTAACTACACATCCTTTGATTTCGACCGCTACACCGCTGAAACCATGCGACACATGATTCCGGCCCTGGTGGGTCAGGATCCGCTCCAGCGGGAACAGATTTGGAGCCTGCTTGAGTCGCGGGTTTTTCCGATCGCCCCGGGGGCCCTCGCCGCGATCGACATTGCGCTGTGGGACTTGCTGGGAAAACACGCCAATCTTCCTGTGTATCAACTTCTGGGCGGCGTCTGCGATCGGATGCCGTCTTATGCAAGTACGCCGTTGTTCGACGATGTTGCAACCTACCTGCGGTTTGTGGAGCAGATGATCGACCAAGGATTTCGCGCCGTCAAGTTTCACTGCTGGTGCCTGCCGGAGAAGGATCGGAAACTCGTCCGTGCAGTCCGCGAAGCTTTCCCGGACTGCGACGTCGCGTTTATGCTTGACGTTGAAAACAACTACGACTGGCAAAGCGCATTTGAGATGGCCCAAGAACTGGAAGATTTAGCGTTTACGTGGTTCGAGGCGCCCTTGATGGATTACGACCGCGAGGGTTACCGCAAGCTGACGGACCGTGTAAACGTTCCCATTGTCCCTTCCGGAAACTGGATCCAGGACCTGTCTGCCTACGGACATGCACTGCAGAGCGGCTGCTGGTCG
>Ga0310123_10003837_pt1 | contig 11496 bp, 7 predicted proteins | sample CB6_AW_1057_MG_FD_203505 | JGI IMG/M metagenome (GOLD analysis project Ga0310123, IMG submission 203505) | Marine microbial communities from Western Arctic Ocean, Canada - CB6_AW_1057 | ecosystem: Environmental > Aquatic > Marine > Oceanic | place: Canada: Western Arctic Ocean | collected... | reverse complement strand
GGCGGAGGCGGCCGGCATGGAGCACCTCTACCTGATGACGGACCAGACCTACGAGTTCGCCACCGGCGAGCTGGCTGCATTCCGGGACAAGATATTCCCCGCGCTGGGTAGGTCCAAACAGCCAGCGTAGTTCGGACTGACCAGCACGGTTTACGTAGGGGCAGGTTTCTGACCTGCCCCATTTATTTGCCCTGATGTTTGTCAAAAGCCTGTGTCTAAGACAAATACGTTTGACCGAATGCATGACCAATAGCTTGGTCGGCAGCTACCCCGCCACTTCCCAGTAGACTTGAATATCGACCCAAGACGCATCCGGGGCTGTAAACCTCGAACGGCAATTCACCGAGATTGTAGATCAGTATTCCGACTTGGCCTACAGCGTTGCTTTCCGCTTGCTACAAAATGACGCGGATGCGGAAGACGCAGTCCGAGAAGCCTATATCCCGGCGTTCAAGACTCTCCACCTTGCTATACCGCATCGTCGTCAACGTTTGTTAAGGGTACTCAAAGATAAATCCAGGGCCAAGTACATCTCGGAAGATCTCTTTGACGACGCCTTGGTCTACGATTGGGAAAATGACCCCGAAGAGGCCGCTGTCAACAGCGAACTCAGTTCCACATTAGAACCCGGACTGGACATATTGTCCCCCGACCTCCGCGCCGCAGTCGTACTGAGGGACACCCCACGGAAGAGGCCGTGAAGCCCTTGAACATCTCCATCGCTTCCCGCACACCCCGTCTTCACTGGGCTAGGATCCTACTCCACAAGCATCTGGATGAATATTCCTTATTGGCGTGATTGCCCGCTCTGACCCCGACTCTTAACCTCAGTTAAACCGTAGTGCGATTCTCTGGCGGTTTCTGGACTGATTTCCATCTTTTTCACCAGCCAAACTTACTAGTGACAACACTCTCTAAGCCCGTTACCATGATCTCGAGAATCTGCGTGCCTCTAGAATCGGAGCTCGCAGATTTAAAAATGACGCCATCGATTCCTTCATCACATCACACAGACGTTTAGGGGGTTCCGCCTTGCCTGACCAGTCCCTTGACCAACTCTGTATCAACACCATCAGATTTTTGGCTGTAGATTCCGTCCAGAAAGCTAAATCAGGACACCCAGGCGCACCTCTTGGAGCGGCGCCCATGGCTTATGCTCTGTGGGACCGCTTCCTCAAACACAACCCAAAAGACCCAACCTGGCCCAACCGCGACCGCTTCATCCTTTCCCCCGGCCACGCGTCAGCATTGTTGTATTCTCTGCTGCACCTCACGGGCTACGACCTACCCATGGATGAATTGAAGCGGTTCCGCCAATGGGGCAGCAAAACACCGGGCCACCCAGAGCACGGCCTGACTCCAGGAGTTGAAGCCACCACCGGCCCTCTGGGACAGGGATTTGGCAACGCTGTCGGCATGGCATTGGCCGAGCGTTGGCTGGCCGGACAATACAACAAACCCGGTCACGCGATCATCGACCACCATACCTACGCGATCGTCTCTGATGGTGACCTCCAAGAAGGAATCTCGTCCGAAGCAGCATCCATGGCAGGCACATTGGGCCTTGGCAAGCTCATAATGCTCTACGACGACAACAACATCTCCATCGAGGGCGACACTGGCATCACCTTTGGCGAGAATGTCGCCCAACGGTTCCAAGCCTACGGCTGGCATGTCATCAGCGGGATAGAAGGGACTGACATAGGCGCCATCTCCTCTGCGTTGACCGATGCACAGACCGAAACCGGAAAGCCTAGCATAATCGTCTGCCGCACGGTGATCGGTTACGGCAGCCCTAACAAAGCCGGCAAAGCGTCGGCCCATGGCGACCCACTCGGCGAAGAGGAAGTTCTCTTAACCAAAGAGAACTTGAAATGGGATCTGTCAGAAGGGTTCGCCGTGCCTGCTGAAGCGGGTGTCCATCTAGGACTGGCCTCCGAACGGGGCAAGGCAAATCAGAGCGAATGGAACGCGGCGTTCAGCGAGTACCGGGAGGCCTTCCCCGACGAAGCGCAGCAACTGGATGATGCCCTGCATGGAAGATTGCCTGCCGGGTGGGAGGACGGCCTGAACGGGCTTTTCGCAAAACCCGACCCCATCGCGACCCGCTCGGCTTCGGGCGTGGTGATGAATGCTATCTCAAAAGGCCTACCGGCGTTCATCGGCGGTTCAGCCGACCTGGCGCCGTCAACTAGGACCATCCTTGACGACCGTGGCCATATTGGTACTGGCGATTTCGCGGGTCACAATCTGCACTTCGGGGTGCGGGAACACGCCATGGGCGCAGTGGCCAACGGCATGGCCTTGCACGGAGGTGCTATCCCTTACACCGCCACTTTCCTGGTTTTTTCAGACTACATGCGCCCATCCATCCGGCTGGGAGCGCTGATGGGCCAACACGTGATTTACGTATTCACCCACGATTCAATCGGCGTAGGCGAAGACGGACCCACACACCAACCTATCGAGCATCTGATGTCTTTGCGCGAGATACCGGGTCTGGTGGTCAGCCGCCCGGCCGACGCCACCGAAACCGTGGAAGTATGGCGTGCGGCGATAAACCGCCAAGACGGCCCCACGGTAATGGCCTTCACACGGCAGAACCTGCCGGTGTTGGACCGTTCTGTATTCGAACCGGCTTCCGGCGTCCTAAAGGGCGGTTACGTCCTCTGGGAGAGCAACGATTCACCCCAGGTTGTGATTATCGCCACCGGGTCCGAGGTCCACATCGCATTGCAAGCAGGGCAGATGCTGGAAGGCGAGGGCATTGCCGCCCGGGTAGTCTCCATGCCGTCCTGCGAGGTATTCGACGACCAACCCAAAGAGTACCGAGATAGCGTATTACCACCGGGTCTCCGGGCCAGGGTCTCGGTTGAGGCCGGCGCAACCAAGGGCTGGGAGCGGTACGTTGGCCTCGACGGGGCTTCCGTGGGCATGACCGGTTACGGCGCGTCGGCGCCCATCGCCGACCTCTACAAGAATTTCGATATAACAGCCGAACGGGTGGCCGAAGAAGCGCGAAAACTGGTCACGTAGGCCAGCTACCTTCCGGCCCGAAAACGTTGGCGAATCGGCTTAACCGCCAATAGGCTGGAGGATTTGATGCGGGCGTTGGACCTTATCGTGATCGGTTCCGGCCTGGAAGTGTCCGCGGACGTGTCGGACGCCGGCCGCTCTGTAGCGGTGATTGAAGAGGGTTCCTTCGGAGGCACATGCCTGAACCGTGCTACATCCCGTCCAAGATGCTGATTCACTGCGCCGACGTGATGCAAACCGATCAGAACGCCACCGCCTTCGGCATCCACGCTAAGTTTGAAAGCATCGATCGGCAGTTCGTAGTCCAGCCCGCATTTGAAAAAGTGTATGCCGACGCTGCGATGATTAAAAAGGGCTACCGGCAGAGTGAAAACGTCGAGGTTTACAAGGGCCATGGCCGGTTCACCGGACCGAGGATTCTTGCCGCCGAAGGCTTTGATGAAGAATTAACTGCCGAGACCATCCTCATCGCCGCCGGCACCCTGCCATGGTTGCCCGACATTCCCAGTCTGGACCAGAGCCCATATCTAACATTTGATGAACCTCTGGGCCTGCCGGAGCAACCCAAACCCCGATCGGTGATCGGAGGAGGCTATATCGCGGCTCAATCGCCCCATTTCTTCGGCGCACTTGGCACCGAAGTCAATATCATTCACCGCCGAGGCCAGATGGGCAGCGAAGAGGACAACGATGTTGCCCGCCGGTTCACCAAGGTCTACCAACGCCGCCACAACATGATCCTGGACGCCCAGGTTAAAAGGGTACCCGCTCAAGGCGAGGAGATTACGGTCGAAGTCACCACGCCCGACGGCAAGCGACCGATCCCATCAGACGCTCTGCTCATGGCCGCTGGCCGAGTCCCCAATACAGACATCCTTGAGGTGGCGCACACCAGCGTGGCACTCAACCAACGCGGCTACATCAATACCGACAAGTATCTCCAGGCCAGTGTTCCAGGCATCTGGGCCCGGGCGATATTGTGGGGCCCTACCTGTTGAAACACAGCGCGAACCTTGAGGCAGATTATGCACCTAACAACATAGTGGACCGGGAAAACCAGGCGCCGGTGGATTACCATCCAATGCCCCACGCAGTTTTCGCCTCGCCGTAGGTGGCTCTAGTGGGCCTTATCCAGCAGAAGGCAGAAGGCCGGGCTGAGGCCTACATAACGTCCACCCATAACAAATCGGACACCGCCTAAGGCGCATCTATCGAGGGCCATGACGGGTTCGTGAAAGTGCTGTCCGACCCCGAAACCGAGGAGATTCCGGGTTGTCACATCATCGGCACCGACGCCCCCACTCTGATCCAAGAAGTGGCGAACGCTGTCCGCTCCCGCGCGGGAGCGGACGCGATCCTTCAGTCAATCTACGTGCACGCATATCTGCCTGAGGTTGTGCAGCGCGCTTTTGGCGGATTGCCTGTGCGACCGGCGGCGGTCATTTATACATGAGGAGTTGAACTTGTGGAATTGGGAATGATAGGCCTGGGACGAATGGGCGGGAACATGGCCCAACGGTTGGTCAACGGCGGACACCGGGTGGTGACCTACGATCGCGACTCCGAAACAGTCATAGCCAGTGCAGGCTTCGGCGGCGAAGGTGCGTCTTCTCTCGAGGAAGTGGTATCCCGTCTATCGGCGCCCAGAGCGTTGTGGATCATGGTGCCAGCGGGCCAACCCACCGAGAACACGATTGACGCTCTAGCCTCTCTTCTCAGCCCCGGCGATGCCATCTTGGATGGCGGAAACGCAAACTATAAGGACAGCGTGCGCCGCGCAGAGAAATTGGAGACCCAAGGGATAAACTTCATCGACGTAGGCACCAGTGGCGGCATCTGGGGACTGACCGAGGGATACTCGCTGATGGTCGGCGGAGACAGGGCCGCGGTCAAACGTTTGGAGCCCATCTTTCACACCCTGGCCCCGGCCCCGGACAAGGGCTATAGCCGGGTCGGGCCCAGCGGGTCTGGCCATTTCACCAAGATGGTGCACAACGGCGTGGAATACGGGCTGATGCAGGCCTACGCCGAAGGATTTGAGTTGATGGCGGCCAAGGCAGAGTTCGGTCTTGACCTTGCAACCATTGCCGAGACCTGGCGGCACGGCAGCGTGGTCCGATCGTGGTTGTTGGACCTGGCCGCTGACGCTCTAAAGGAAGACCCTAATCTTGAGTCCCTGGACTCATATGTGGATGACTCTGGCGAAGGCCGTTGGACCGTCGAGGAATCGGTGGAACTTGCCGTGCCAATTCCGGTGATCACCTTGTCCTTGCAGGCCCGATTCCGGTCGCGGCAAGGTAATCCGTTCGGCGGACGGTTGCTGGCGGCGCTGCGAAACCAGTTCGGCGGGCACGCCGTGCGGAAGTCCATAAAATGACCTCCGGTTCTTCTTGGATAGACCAGAACACAACGGTCGTCATCTTCGGTGCGTACGGCGGCCAGACGATCTCCGACGCCTATGAGCGTTGCTGGACGCGTTAAACGGCGACGCCTCTCTATTTCACCCGCAGCGATGAGATTGAAGAGGCCTGAGAGATAATCGGCCCAATCATCCAGGGTCTAGCCATGTCTAACATCTCACTTCTGGGCAGATACGACAAAAATACCGCCGGCCCCGGAGGGGCTGATCGATTCATGTCCAAACACGGACGGGAATGGCTTCACCGTGATTGACAACGCTGATTATGATTTAGGCAATGTAACCGCGAACAAATCCGTGAACTATAATCCGATACACGATTACGGCCTCATTGGAGACATGCACGGCTCGGCTTTGGTCGGGACGGATGGATCCATCGACTGGTGCTGCATACCCAGGTTCGATTCAGCGGCGCTATTCAGCCGGTTGCTCGACGCTAACAAAGGCGGTTTCTTCAAGCTAGCGCCCGCCAATATCGGTAGTACCAACCGCCGCTACCTGCCCAACACCAATATCCTTGAGACAACCTTCGTCACCAGCACCGGCACGGGAGTCCTTGTGGATTTCATGCCGGTTCAGCGCCACGCATCGTTGCCACGGGAGGCCCTGGAAGTAACGGATTTGCAGCGGGTGGTGCGTATACTGCTTTGCACTCAAGGCCGCCTGGAGTTCGAGATGGACTGTTATCCCCGTTTCGATTATGGGACGATCATTCCCCACGCGTCGTTGAGCAGTCCCACCACCGGCATGGCCCACGGCGGCGCGGATGCTATTTCCGTCTACTGCTCGTCCCCGCTATCGGTTGTCAACGACGGCTTCCGTTCCAGAGGCGTCATTTTCGAAAGAGAGAAGCTCTACGCGACTATCTCAAACCAGCTCTCGTTTTCGCATCTCACAGAACCCCTGACCTCGGCGGAACTGGATAAGGAGTTAGCGGACACCGCGACTTTCTGGGAGTCATGGTCGGCCCAATGCACCTTCCAAGGCGAGCACCGGGAGGCTGTCCTCCGTAGCGCCCTCACCCTGAAAGCCCTGACCTACGCACCCTCCGGAGGACTGGTGGCGGCACCAACCACATCGCTGCCCGAAGCGATCGGTGGCGGGCGGAACTGGGACTACCGCTACACTTGGATCAGGGACGCAACTTTTGCCCTCTACGCCTTGTCTATCATCGGCTACACGGGAGAAGCCAGGGCGTTCAAGGACTGGCTGGAATGGAGCACCTCAGGCCGGGCGCGAGACTTACAGGTGATGTACGGCTTGGGAGGCGAGAGAAGACTGACCGAGATCGAGATTCCAGAATTGGATGGTTACAAACAATCACGCCCGGTGCGCATCGGAAACGGGGCCTATTCCCAGTTCCAACTCGACATCTACGGCGAGATCATGGACTCGGCTCACATCTTCCGGAAGTTCGGAGGCGCCGTGGACGCGGAGTACTGGGAGTACCTGCGGCGGGTGGTGAACTTCGTAATGGCCCACTGGAAGGAACCGGACGACGGCATCTGGGAGACACGGGGCGGTCGGCAGCACTTCGTGTTCTCGAAAGTCATGTGCTGGGTGGCCATGGACCGCGCCATCAAAGCAGCCACGGAACTGGGACTGCCGGGCGACATCGATGTGTGGCGAAAAGTGCGGGAAGAGATCAAGACCGAGGTCATGGATCGAGGTTATTCCGAAGAACGGCAGGCCTTCGTCCAATGCTACGGCAACAATAACCTGGACGCCGCCAACTTGATGCTCCCGTTGGTGGGTTTCATACCCGCCACCGATCCCAAGATGCGCTCAACCATAAAGTCAATCCAAGCGGAATTAACCAGCCCAAAGGGGTTCGTCTACCGTTATACAAACTTTGACGACGGCCTGAGCGGTACTGAAGGGGCTTTCACCATCTGCACCTTCTGGTTGGCCGACAACCTGATACTACTCGGAGAATTGGACGAAGCCCGCAAGCTGTACGACACAGCCATGGGGTGTGCCAATGATTTGGGCCTGCTGAGCGAGGAATTTGACTCGGCCACCAAGGAAATGCTGGGCAACTTCCCCCAGGCGCTCTCCCACCTCGCCATGATCAACACCGCAGTGCAGTTGCAGAAAGCTTCCGGCGGCGCACCCTCCGGCCCCGACCGGGCTTAGAGACTCCGTTACCCTCGTTCGGTGCTCGTTGAGGGACCCGCCTGCGCTTGCCACCAAATACCCGCCACAGTATCATGCCCAATAACTAACTGATTGCGAGTGAAAGCGTGCAGAAATTCCGGGTTGGCATAGATATTGGCGGCACATTTACAGACATCGTTTTCCTGGGTGACGGCGGACAGGTGCTAGCCCGTAAGATTGCCAGCACCCCTGACGATTACAGCGAGGCCGTCTTAGACGGAATCAAGATCGGTGTGGCGGAGCTGGGGATAACCGCGGAGATGGTGTCCGAGGTTAGCCACGGTTTCACTGTTGCCACCAACGCCATCATCGAACAGAAAGGTGCCAAGACCGCCCTGATCACCACCAAGGGTTTTCGGGATATCTTGGAGTTCCGCCGCAACCGCATCCCACGACTATACGACCTCCACTATGAGAAGCCCCCGCCTCTGGTCAAGCGCCAGTACCGATTGGAAGTGGGTGAACGGCTGAATTTCAAAGGAGAGGTCCTTGAGCCTCTGAACGAGGTCGACGTTGACCGCGCCGTGCAATACGTGCTCGACAGCGGCGTGGAGTCGGTGGCAATCTGCCTGCTTCATTCCTACGCGAACCCCGGCCACGAGCAATTCATCGCGCAGGCCCTTGCCGAGAAGGCGCCGGAAGTGAACCTGACGGTCTCCTCGGAACTGCTCCCTGAGATGAAGGAATACGAGCGCACCAGCACCACGGTGATTAATGGGTACGTGCGCCCAGTGGTTGAACGATACCTTTCTCTGCTCACTGACGGACTTACTGAGATGGGGGTCCAGGTGCCTTTGACTGTGATGCAGTCCAACGGCGGCCTGGCCACCGCTGACATCGCCAAGGAACGCCCGGTCTACTGCATCGAGTCAGGCCCGGCCGCCGGCGTGGTCGGCGCTTTCCATCTGGGAAAACGGCTGGGCATGCCGAACTTGATGACACTCGACATGGGGGGTACCACCGCCAAGGCATCGATAATCGAAGACGGCGAGATGCTCCAGGCTCCCGAATATGAGGTCGGCGGCGAAATTAGCGTGGGCCACCGGCTTTTGAGGGGTTCCGGCCACATACTTCGTGTCCCAGCCATCGATCTGGCGGAAGTGGGGGCCGGAGGCGGTAGCATCGCGGCGGTTGACCGGAGCGGGTCGTTGCGCGTCGGGCCCCAGAGCTCCGGGGCATCCCCTGGACCGGCCTGCTATCGGCTAGGCGGGCAGGATGCCACTGTTACCGACGCCAACGTGTTATTGGGGTTCCTAAACCAGGAACACCTGCTGGCCGGCGCCTTTGAGATCGACGCCGACCTGGCACGAAAGACCATCAGAGAAAACGTGGCCAAACCCTTAGAGATGTCCGATATGGAGGCGGCCTACGGCATCCACACCCTAGTCAACTCCAACATGGGCCGAGCCCTACGCGCTGTCTCCAGCGAACGGGGCCGGGACCCACGGCGGTTCGACCTGATCACTTTTGGCGGCAGCGGCCCCGTGCACGCCGTAGGCCTGGCTGAGATGCTGGACATCTCCCGAGTGGTGGTTCCACCTTTCCCCGGCGTGTTCAGTTCGTTCGGCCTGTTGGTGGCCGACGTTGAACACCATTTCGTCCAGACCCATTTCAAAACCTTCGAAGAACTTGACATAACGGTGCTATCGGTGCTCCTGAACAGCCTTTGGGAGCAGGGTCGGACGCAACTTCGGGCGGAAGGTTTTGACGAAAGCCGTCACGAGATATTGACCCAGATAGACATGAAGTATGAAGGGCAGGTTTCCGACCTGACCGTCCCCTTCCCCGGCGGAGAGGTCAACCGGCAGACGGTCAATGCTGTGATCGCCGCCTTCGACCAAGAACATGAACGCAGCTTCGGCTACAACAGCCCGGGCACCGGATATCAGTTGGTCAATGTACGGGTCATTGCCCGCGGTTTGCCGGAGACTCTCCGTATGCCGGAGCGGCTCGAGTTGCCTGTATCAGGCAACGGTTCAACCCCGGCGCAGCGAGACGTGTACTTTGGACCCAATAGAGGCTGGGCTAGCGTGCCCGTCATCGACCGACAAGGCCTGAGCGGAGAGATCTCCCAGGGGCCGCTGATTGTTGAGGAATACGATTCCACTACTGTGGTGCCTCCCGGTTGGAACGCCACAATTGACCGGTGGAGCAACATCATTCTGGAAAAGGTATTTTCATCGTAGGCGTGGGGTTTTAACCCACCTTCCCACGCTGAATCAGTTCATACCGCGAACTCTAGATAAGGAGACCCAGATGCAACAGGTCACCGACCCGGTCACCAGAGAAGTAATCAAGAACGCCCTGATGAGCATTGCCGACACCATGGCTTTGACCGTGGTGCGCACTGCCCGGTCGGCAGTGATCAAGCACGGAATGGACTTCTCCACTTCGCTGTTCAACGCGGAGGGCTTGCAGGTAGCCCAGGGCCTGACGCTGCCTCCCCATTTGGGTTCCATGGCCCCGGCTCTTGAGGGCGTGATGAATGCCTTCGGCGATGATGTCGAACCGGGAGACATCTTCGCCAACAACGACCCATATGAGGGGGCCAGCCATCTCCCAGATATTTTTCTATTTAAGCCCATCTTCAAGAACGACGTGCTGGTGGGCTGGAGTTGTTGCATCGGCCACCAAACGGACATAGGCGGCCGCGTGGCCGGTGGAAACGCGTGCGACAACACGGAGATATATCAGGAGGGTTTGATCATTCCCCCGCTTAAGCTTTACGCCAAGGGTGAGTTGAACCAAGCGGTCTGGCGCATCCTGGAGAAGAACGTCCGGGTGCCCGATAAGGTCCTTGGAGATGTACAGGCCCTCCTGGCGGCGGTACGTTTCGGCGAGCGAGACCTATTGCGGCTGGTGGACGACTACGGTCTAGAAGAACTGAAAAGTTACATGACTGACATTCTGGACACCACCGAGCGGCTGACTAGGGCCGAGATTGAACTGCTGCCCCAGGGAGAATGGGAATTCACCGACTACATAGACAACGACGGTATCGACCCTGAGCCGATCGCGATCCACGCAAAGGTCAAGATCAAGGGCGGAGAGATTTTCGTTGACTTCGACGGGACATCACCCCAGGCCAAAGGGTCGATCAACCCCAATTTTGCTTATACCAAATCCAACGTATATGCCGTGATGAAGTGTCTTATCGACCCCGCCATACAGTCAAACAGCGGGTTCTTCCGGCCATTCAATATCACTGCGCCGGAAGGGTGTTTCGTGAACCCTCAGCACCCAGCGCCGGTGGCGGCCCGAGGATTGGCCGGGTTCCGGATCTGCCAGACCATCTTTGGCGCCATGGCCCAAGCGTTGCCCGGTAAGGTGCCGGCGGCCTGGGGCGGCGGCGAGATTGGCGTTAGCTGGGGCGGATATCACCCCAACCGCAAGGCTTGGGTTTACCTGGAATTCGCTAACGACGGGCCCAGGGGCGGCGGACCTGCCTTGGACGGGGCCGACGGCCTGGCCGCGCCCATTCTGAACATGGCCAACACGCCCATCGAAAGCATCGAATCTGAGCAGCCCCTGCTGGTGGAACGTTATGGGTTTGTGTCTGACACCGGAGGCGCAGGCAAATACCGGGGTGGACTGGGCATCGAGCGCGAATTCCGTCTGCTGGCTGAAGACGCGACCTTCCAGTTGCGGTCTGACCGGTCCGACTTCACACCCTGGGGCGTTCAGGGCGGTAAGCCGGGAACTCCCACTGAGAACTACCTGAACCCCGGGACCGATCGGGAAGAGAAACTGCCTGGCAAAACCTTGCGGCAACTAAAGAAAGGCGATCTTTACCGGGTGGTTCAGGCCGGAGCAGGCGGTTACGGAGACCCATTAGAGCGGGACATGTATGCGGTAGCGGACGACGTGGAACAGGAGAAATTATC
>Ga0310123_10003836_pt1 | contig 11497 bp, 8 predicted proteins | sample CB6_AW_1057_MG_FD_203505 | JGI IMG/M metagenome (GOLD analysis project Ga0310123, IMG submission 203505) | Marine microbial communities from Western Arctic Ocean, Canada - CB6_AW_1057 | ecosystem: Environmental > Aquatic > Marine > Oceanic | place: Canada: Western Arctic Ocean | collected... | reverse complement strand
ATATAGGATGGCATTGACGATTCTCCTCCGATCGATCGGTCGACGGCCTCGCCGGTTGCGAGGTGGAAACAACTGCCGGATAACTTGCCATTGCCTGTCTGTCAAATCGCTGGGATACTTCTGTCCGGTTTCGAGGTTATAGCTCCCTCCTCCTTGAGTGCATAAAGAGAGGGCTGTAACTGTTTTTCCTTAATCAGGCAATTTCAAAACACCTTCTTAGAAATATAGATGGTGATTGTTGACGCAGAAGCTGTTCTTGCTTCCCAGGATTGGATGAGGTATTTTCAGTGAGACCTTCAGGAGATTCGATGATGCGAATATCGAGCGCGTTAGTGACTTTGTCCGGCCAATGGCTGCGTTGCGCGCTGCAGGTTCTGCTAATTACCTCAGTTCTGTTTGCCGGCGCATCGCCTTCTGTGGCTGGGCAGGAGTTCGCCGGTAGTGAAGAGAAAGACTCTCCCTTTGAAGAGCAGGAGGAAGAGGTTGCCAAGTTCTCAGAGCGGCAGGCACGCTACTCGAAGGGGCACCTCCGGCGATGGCACCACGGGAACCGTGGCTCATCTGCGTACGGTAGTGGTGTCCGACGCGCCATTGAAGGGCACTGCCTCGCCAACGGACTGAGGGCGCCGCTGCTGCACTAGTCAGCGCTGCGTTTGCGCCCAACTGCAGAGCCATGGTGCGCACCTGGACACTGGCCGAACCATGCTCGGCTATAGCCATTTGCGTGGTTCGACGGCGCATTCGTGAGAGCTCGCTGCTTCCCTGATGCTGCGTGCTTCTCCCCCTCTGATCCCCGTCATCTTAAGCCTCCGGTTTTGGATACACATGAACCTCTCCGCGCCCCGTCGTTCCGTCGAAATCATTCAAAATCTTACGGCTGGCCTCACGGTCAGTTTCGTGGCGATCAGCCTCGGCGCCGCCTTTGGAATTCTTTCGGAACGGGGGGCGTTCGCGGGAATTTTATCGGCCGGAGTGATCGCCTTCATCACGGCGTTATTTGGCGGCACGCGGATCCAGTGTTCCGGTCCGACGGCCCCGATGACGGCTGTGACCGTGATGCTCGTCGCGTTTGCCTCGGAACAACTGAGCCTTAAGTTACCCGAGGCGGATGTGGACCCCGATCGGTTTATTAACATGGTGTTTGTGTTGACCGGTGCCATCATGGTGTTAGCCGCCGTGTTGCGGCTGGGCCGGTTTATCATGCTGGTGCCTAAGACCGTGATCTCCGGATTTATGAACGGGATTGCCATCCTGATTTGGATTGGACAGCTAGAAACATTGTTTGGAGTGAAGTTGGAGTGGGTCGGGAACTCCTGGTGGATCCGGCTGGTCGAAACAGACCGGATCGAAGGTCTCCTGGTGCTCAATGTCCTGGTCGCTGTCGCGACGCTGGTGCTGGTGTTCGTGGTTCCCAAGCTGGTCAAGCGGTATGCGCAAAACTGGCGATTATTGTTTCCCGGTACGATCGTCGCGATTGTGGTGATGACTGCCGTGGTGCATGGGGCAGGTTGGGCTATCGAATTCATTGAACTCAATACCCGCCTGGCCTCCTTCGGGGATTTGACAAAGCTGGTGGAGAAGCAGATTCCCAACCAGTGGTCCTGGGAACTGGTCTGGCTTGGACTCCCTTTTGCCATCCAATTAGCCATGCTGGCCTATCTTGATTCGTTGCTGACGGCCCTGGTGGTCGACAAGAAGCTGCAGGAAAAAGTCGGTGGTTCGGAACGGACCAAACAGAATCGCGAGTTGGCGGCGCAGGGGGTTGCCAACGCAGCTGTGTCTCTGTTCGGTGGTATCCCGGGTGCACAAGCTACAATTCGCTCAGTGCTGATTCTCAACGAAAACGCGACATTACGGCTGGCAAGTGTCTCAGTGGGCCTGTTCGTAGTGGTGGAAATGGTACTGTTTCAGGACTACTTGAGTTTGATTCCACAAGCCGTGTTTAGCGGGATTCTCTTGAAGGTCGGTTACGACGTTTTTGATTGGCCGCCGGTTGTGACCTACCTGAAGGGTAGATCGGGTGCCGGTTCGGCAAAACGACCTGCGCAGCAAGACGTGGGTGGCCTCCAGGTAACGCGGTTAGACATGCTGTTCATTGGTGGTACCACGGCGATAACGGTCTTCGCCAACTTGAACATTGCGGTAGTGAGTTTCACGGTGTTGTTCTATTTGCTCCGACTCAAAATGCGGGTACCCGACTTGCACGTGGCAGGCGAGGAGGCCAGTCGTGGGGACGAGCCGCAGGAATTCATAGAACTGACCCAGCCCCCTTAAACGAGTCCACGCCCTGATAGACAATCGGGGTGTCAGGACGCATTTCAAGGAGGGCAAGCGATGCCACGAGGTAAGAAACACGGTCCGGAAGAGGTGATCCCGAAGTTGCGTGAAGCTGAGGTGTTGATCTCTCAAGGGAGTACACAAGAGTTAGCCGCAAAGCAGATCGGCGTTACGAAACAGACGCTGATCCGCTGGCGGAAGGAATACGGCGGTTTCCGCATGGACCAGGCGAAACGGATGAAGCAGCTGGAGAAGAAAAATGCCTATCGCAACCCGCTGCGCGGCTGTGAGCATTTGCCTTTTGACGACGCAATCCGCGAAGCAGCGAAGGGCCGCATTTATTCCTTCGCACGGGCGAATCAACCTGAGTTACTTCTCAGAGGTATGCGCCAAATATCGCCTTTGCAGCAGTAACGTAACCGAAAGTTGAATGGAGTCCATCTTGAATTACTACCCGATTCTCATTCCTCTAGCGCCGTTTGTGGCAGCGGTTTACAGCGCTCTTTTGAGTCGCAGGGCGGACGACCAAAACTACAGCGTCGGCGTGTTTGCACATGTCGTGGCAGTGGTGGTAGCGATTGTGACACTCGGCCAGGCAGTCACCTCCGGGCACGTCGCCACTCGCCTCGTGATCTGTGAAACACCTTGGAGCTTCCTGCCGACGATTGAACTGTCCATCGACCGTTTGAGTGCCGTGATGATGGTGGTGATCGCCTCGATCGGCCTGGTTCTCTATCGGTACTCCGTCCGCTACCTGCAGTCGGAACGTGGCCGGTCGCGGTATCAATCCTTGTTGGCGTTGACGATTTCAACGTTGCTGGTGATGGTCTCGAGTCGTGATCTTGTGTTGCTGTTCCTGGCCTGGCAATTGTTGAGTTGGTTGCTCTGCCATCTGGCTTATAACTACGCGCATCTACTCACAGCACGCAGTTCATTTCGCACCTTCATTATGTTACGTGTGGGTGACATCGCATTTCTCGCGGGCATCGTTCTGGCGTACCAACTTTGGGGCACCGTCGAGTTTTCAGAGCTATTTAAGCGGTCTGCGGCGAATCCGATCACGTTGCTGCCGTTCGGCGGTTTTGAGATCAGCGGGGCCACGGCGGTGACGTTGCTGATCTTCGTTGGCGCCATGAGCAAGTCGGCCCAGTTCCCACTCCACATGTGGCTGCCGGATTCGCTCTTCGCCCCGACACCGATCCACGGGCTTCTTCATGCTGGGATCATCAATGCAGGCGGTTTCCTCATGACACGCCTCGCGCCGTTATACGTGCAGAGTCCTCTGACATTGCACGTCGCGTTTGTTGTCGGTCTGGTGACCGCAGTTCTGGGAACAAGCATGATGTTGGTCCAGAACGATATCAAGAAGACGTTAGGATACTCAACCATAGGACAGATGGGCTACATGATCATGGAGTGCGGGGTAGGTGCTTTCTCTCTGGCGATCTTCCACCTCATCGCGCACGGCCTGTTCAAAGCCACGATCTTTCTCAACTGCGGCAACGTGATTCACGAGACGCGGCACGAGCCAAGGCGGCCGGAGAAACCGGCAGATGGACCGTCATTAAGTGTCGCGAGCTGGGTGGTCGGGTTTATTACGTCTCTTGCTTTGCCGCTGCTCATTCTATATGGCGCGCACGAGTTGCTGCACGTTCCACTCCGCGACTCCCAGGGGCTGATAATCTTCCTGTTCTTCAGTTGGGTTACTGCGTCGCAGGCAATGTTGACGTTGTATCGGTTGCGTGGCGCGAAGTCGATCAAGGCGCAAGGGATCATGTTGGTCGTGGTGACAATCGTCACGTTGATTTATCTGTTCGCGGCAGAGCAGTTTACGGGCTTCCTTTATCCGACGCCGGAAACGGTAACGACGTACTACCAGGCTGCCTCTTTGCCCAGCGGCTTGTTCGTGGGAATCCTTGTGGTTGCTGTGGTACTTATCGTCACTGGATGGGCCATGGCATACACGAAGCGACTGGGGCGAACGTTCAATCGCCCGCAGACGATTACCGACGTTCAGACGACGCTGTATCTGTTTTTCATGAACCGTCTTTACCTGGACGGCTTGGCGCTCAGGCTGCGGCACGCCGTCAAAAAAACGGCGGAGGCGTTGGACCGCAGTCGGTTGTTCCTTCCGATCGCGGCTCTGGTCGCATTCGTTCTGTCGGGGCGTGAAGTGACTTCGCTCACCGATGTGTCGATGCCGCCACTCGCGATGCTGCTTGTCACGGCCCTGCTGGTGCCCCTCTTTCCGTTTCACGGCGTCTATGTCCGCGCGCTCACCAGGCTTCCCCGCGCCGGGGGCATTGTACTGGCCGCACTGATGCCAATCGCCGGTGTGTACGGGATGACGGTGCTGATCCCCGGGCTGCCGTCCACTCTCCTTGCGGGCTTAGCCGTGCTGGCCTTGTTTGGAGCGATCTACTCCTCGATTAAAGCTATTGTGCAAACAGATGTTCCGCATCTGATTGCTTACACGGGTGTTGCCTTCTACTCGATTCTTTGGTGGCACATCGCGAGTGTCGGCAGCATGGCCCCAGCAGCAGTTGTGTATGCCGGCGCGGTGCTGCTAGTTATCGTGGGAATGCTGCTGGCCTGGGATCGAGTGCGAGTACGCTACGGAAATCTCGATCTAACAAAGATTGGTGGGCTTGCCCAGCCCATGCCCAAGTTTGCGTTGTGTCTGGCGTTGCTGGTGATGGCGGGAGTGGGTTTGCCGCCTTTCGGATTGTTTTTCGGCTACGCCGGACTGTTGCTCAGTTCGTCCGCCATGTCTGGCGGGATGGTAATCGTCCTGTTGACGTGGTTTGGCGTGTCCTGGTTTCTGTTCAAGCTGATGCAACGAGTCCTCTTTGGGCCGCACCGTACCGACCTCCGCTATGACGATCTTCGTCCGGCAGAGATTGCGGCCATTGCGATGATACTCTTATTGTTGGTTTCACTTAGCGTAGTGCCTCATGGATGGCTCAACGCCGGAGTGAACGAAGTGGCACGCACCATCGTGGAGATCAAATGAATCTAACTTCCAAGAACGCATCGGACTCTGACACCCAATGCCAGGAAATCCGGGAACTGGTTTCGCGGTCTGCGGATGTCATTGCTCACTACTGGCCGATGCCGACCTTCGTTCATCACAATCCGTTGCACAGCCTGGAGTCGATTCATTTCGAAGAAGCGGTGCGGCTGGGACGACGCTTTGTCGGCGGAAATGGTTATCTGCCAAACGAGACCTTTCGAGAATATTATCGATCGGGCAGGATTCGACCCGAACATGTCGAAGCGGCTCTTCGAACAAGATCGCACGACCAGCACGTGTCGCTGAGCGAACGTACCGTGAGCCACTTCGATGTTTTGCGAGCCCATCTTTTGTCCGGCATCACGGCACCCGCCGATGAGACGCTCGAAGCCCTTGTCGATCGCTCCCCAGATGCAAAGTTGCTGCGGGATCTTGCGGCCCGGCTCGCTCCCGTATTGAAGCCACGCGAGGAAGAATCAGACCCGCTCGGCGGAAGTCTGACTCTTGCGGCGTGGTGCGACCACACCCTACACACTCGGTTAACTGATCCGATCGACCGGGAACTGATCAAATGGTGCGAAGCGTTCCTGGACGAAGGCCACGCCGTGTGGTCGATGCCGGATAGGGAAAGGGGCTTCTATCAGGCATGGAAATCCCTTGCGGCGAGAGAATGGTCACCGTGCGGCATCAGTCATAGTGGTCGGAAGATTGCGAACCTTCCCGCATCTGCGGAAGATGCGTTGCTTGAACATTTGGATGTGCTTGGCATTCCTGAGGAAATCCGGCAGGACTACCTGTCACTTCAACTGACCGGATTGTGCGGTTGGGCGAGCTTCATCAACTGGCGGGGTGAGTTGAGTGAGGGATATGAGTGGCAGGAGGCTCACCCCGTCGATCTGGTGCAGTATCTAGCGGTTCGCGTCTGGTACGAGCGAGAGTTGGTCAAACAGACTTGTCAGAGCGAGCTCGGCATTGAGGGAACGTACCCTGGCATCGCGGCCTGGATTCGGCGCGAAAAGAATGCATCGGATGGGGAACGCCCGGTTCATGCAGCAAGCCTATCGGCGGCGGTACGGTTACATGATCTGGCGAAGTTTTTGCAGATCGATCCCACACGAATGAAAGACGCGCCGATCGAAGGCTTGCAGACACTTTTGGAATGGATCGATGCATTGCCGGAATCCGAGCATGGACCCGTGTGGTTGAAAGCGTTTGAGGCGGGTTATCAGGAAGATCTGCTCAGCAAGATCGCGGCCAGCGTCAATGATTCTCCGTCGTCCGCTGCCACAAAACCCCGCCCGGACGCTCAGGCGATGTTCTGTATCGATGTCCGCTCCGAGACATTCCGGCGCAATCTGGAGGCTGTCGGGAACTACGAGACTATCGGTTTTGCCGGATTCTTCACGGTGTTCATTCGCCACCAGGATCACGGGAGTCATCACTTAACCGAGCAGTATCCCGCGATCGCTGAGGCCAGGCATACCGTATTCGAATTGGCCAGAAGCAATCAGGACGAGTTGCTCGCCAAACACGAAGCTGGAAAGAAGTTCTTTCACACAACCCACGAGTTGATCCACGATCTGAAAGCGCACGTGCTGACACCGTATATCACAGTCGAGTCGGTGGGATGGTTGTTCGGTGTGCAGTTGTTCGGTCGTACGCTTTTCCCGCGTTGGTATCGCAAGTACCGCGAGCGGTTCGCGGGCATCGTGGCTCCCGCTGTCGCCACCAACATGACGATTGACAAAATGACAAAGGACGAGGGCATCGAGCTGGGACTAACACTGAGCGAGCAGGTGTCGACGCTCGAGGCGGCGCTGCGCACGATCGGACTGACCAGTAACCTTGCCCGCCTTGTACTGGTGTGCGGGCACGGAAGTTCATCGGATAATAATCCGTTCGAGGCGGCGCTTCACTGCGGAGCCTGTGGTGGCCACCCCGGCAAGGCGAATGCCCGTGTCTTCGCGGCCATCGCTAACAAGCCAGAAGTGCGATCACAACTAGCGGACAACGGGATCGTCATCCCCGAGGATACCCATTTCATCGCGGGACTCCACGATACCACCACCGACGGTGTCGTCATCTTTGATCAGGAGGACATTCCCCCAAGTCATCAGGAGGACATCGCGCGTTTGACCGAGGGTCTTCGCGATGCGGCCGTTAGAACCAATCAGGAGCGATGTGCACGGTTGCCACTCGTGAAGAAGGACCCGACACCATCGACGGTCGAGCGTGAGATCAATCGCCGCGCCGGAGACTGGAGCGAGGTTCGGCCGGAATGGGGATTGTCCGGAAACGCCGCGTTCATTATCGGCAGCCGCGAACTGTCCCGGAAAATCGACCTGAAGGGTCGCGTTTTCCTGAACAACTATGACTACCGTGGCGACTCATCGGGTGCTCTGCTCCAGGGAGTATTGGCCGGTCCAGCCGTTGTTGGGCAATGGATCAACAGTGAGCATTACTTCTCCGCGACGGACCCGGAGGTCTATGGCAGCGGCAGCAAGATTTATCACAACGTGGTGGGCCGTTTCGGAATCATGGCCGGGCCACAGAGTGATCTGAGAACCGGCCTGGCCAGGCAATCCGTGATGAACGGCCCCATGCCATACCACGAGCCCCTCAGATTGCTCGTCGTGGTCGAAGCCCCGCGCGATCGAATCACCCAGATGCTGCAGCAGTTGCCCCACGTACAGCAACTGTTTGACAACGAATGGATCCATCTTGTCGCCGTGGATCACGAGGCCGAGAGTCTACTGTATCGCTACGAACCAACGCAGAAGTGGGCGAGGATTGCATAATCCTTTTGCAGCCGCATCACAGCGCGTTCCCATCTTCGAGACTGAGAAACATTTGTTCGAGCAGCTTTCGCATGCACAACAGCCATTGGCGTTGTTCATTGCGTGTTCCGATTCACGGATCGACCACAGCCTGCTGAGTCAGACATAGCCGGGTGAGCTGTTTATCCTGCGAAAGGCGGGAAACATCGTGCCACCCTTCAGTGCCGTTTCAGGTGGGGAGGCAGCAACGATCGAATACGCAGTGGCTGAATTGAAAGTGAAAGACATGATCATTTGCGGACACTCTCTCTGTAACGCAATGGCCACCCTCCTACATCCGGGCCACTTGGATGGGTTCAGCGCAGTCAACAACCTGCTAACATACGCACAAGCAACCGGTAGGATCATCGAAGACGATTACGGCCACATCACGGATAAGGCATCCCGGCTGACAGTAACGGTCGAAGAAAACGTCCTGGTACAAGTCGAAAACCTGCGCACGCTCCCTGGTGTGGCCGCGGCTGGATCGCGAGGTGACCTGAAACTGCACGGCTGGACATACGAACTTGAGACGGGCCAAGGTTTTTCCTACGACCCCACCGAAGGACAGTTTCTGGCCATCAGTGTAGTTCCAGTGTTTTACTGCCGCAGGATTGCCAAGCATATTGGGCACCCGCATGTAGACTACATGAAAACCCTTGTTGAGCAGTGCGATATCGGGGGCAGGTTTGTGGCCGAAGAATTCACCATGCCAAACCCAGGGGACACCAGGCGCTGGTTCTTTGGGCGTCACCACCAGAACGGGCTTTGTATCCACCTTGAAGTCGTAACGAGTAAACCCTTGCCACTGGGATGGTTGGCCGGGGAATTCGATGGCAACACCGGTGGCTTGCAGCATCAAAACAAACGTAAATACCGTTATCCAGGCAAGAGGCTTCAATTTGGAACAGCAGAACCACATGAAATGTTATTCACCCAGTAGTTTTGCAAGCGGTTTTTCAATGGACTCGGCCCAAATCGTATATCCTTTGGGACTGAGATGTAGCAAATCCGGCATGATTTCGCGGGTTAGTGTACCGTCGGCCTTCAGGAAATGCGGGCCGATGTCGAGATAACGCCGCTTGCAGAGCCACACATAGGCGAGGTCGATCACCTCGTCGGAGGCAATTTCGTCCATCAGGTGAGTTAGCATGGCTCAATGGTAACGAACCGCGTCGTGAGCGGCAGCAGCGTCGAGCAGTTGGGAGTCACGGTTTCCGAATGAGCGGCACGGTTCAAAATTCCAACTGAATTTACACGAAATCCCTTGAAGTCACCCAGCTAGCGCCTACTAAAAACTGACCATCGAGCACCACTAAAATAAAAAAAAACCTGCTAACGCTATTAAAGTCGCCGGAGGGGATTAAAATCACGATCAGTATCAGTCTCCCGGTCCAGCTCAATACCATGTCCAGGTCGATCCGGGGCAATGGCCAGTCCGTCACGAAACTGTACTGGCTCCACGGCCAGATCGTTCCAGCGAATATCGGAAAATTCAAGGAACAGGCACTCGGGCAGACTGGCTGCCAGGTGCACGCCGATCTCCATGATCGTATTGCCCAGCGAGACCGGGACCCCGTAGTCCGCGGCCAGCCGGGCAATATCACGTGAGACACCAATCGAACCATGCACGTTGACGACATCCACTGCCTGGGCTTCAATCAACCGGCGTTTTCCCGAGTACCCCAGGTACTCTCCCGTGTTGACCCGTGTGAACGGTAATTCCCCGCAGAGCCGCGCATAACCTTCATAGTCCTCCCGCGTGATCGGGTCCTCGATCCAGTAGATCTCGAAACCAGCATCCCGGTAGGCATGCAGTCGCAGCATCGCTTCCTTGACCGACCAGGCCTCGTTGGCATCCACCATCAGGGGTTCTCCCTGTCCCATCACGTCCACGGCAATTCCCATCCGCCGCAGGTCCCAGTCAACATCGGGATGTCCCACCTTGATCTTCACGGCCCGGAAACCGAGCTGGTAAAAGTTCTCCAGCTTTTTGCGAAACTCCGCGTCATCCAGGTGAAAATCAAGCGTGCTTGCATAGGCTCTCACCTCGGGATCCTGGCCGCCGAGCAACCTGTAAAGAGGCAGGCCCGCCTGTTTTGCCGCCAGGTCCCAGAGGGCGGTCTCCACCGCCACGCTGCGGAAACCGACTCCCACATTTCCACCACGAGGACGAGTGATTCGCAAGCCCAGCGAAAGCGGCGATTCACCTTCCAGGCTAGGCCAGTTGACGTGCTCGAAGATCGCTTCCTGGTCAGCCAGGCTGGCAGTGGGAATGCCCTGCTGAATATCGAAGCCAACACCTGTCTGGCCATCATCCCCTGCCAGTTCCACGATTGTCATCCAGTGTTCATCGAAATAGACCTGGGAGTCACCGATCGGTTCCCGCAGCGGGTAATGGAGGCGGTGCAGCTTGTAGCCGGTAATCTTCACGGTCTCAAACTCCTTTTTGTTGATCATCCTGCGATCGGTGAAAAATAGACGATCAGTGTCCAGATCCCAAGCCCCGTCATCACAATTCCTCCCAGCAGGGTGGCGGTCCAGAGCGGCCAGCGCATCTGCAAGGGCCTGGGCAGGCGGGCATGGTCTGTCCAGAGCATCGCCAGGCACCATAATCCACAGGAGGTCGCACCTCCCACGATCGCCCCGAAAGTCATCCGATCGACAATACCACCGGCCACGGAGAGGGGGAGCCACATTAACAGCATGCCCCCCAGGTAACAGTAAGCCATCATAGCCCAGCGAAGACGCTGGCGGGCACGATCGGTCAGCTCGGTCTTTCGAAATGCACGGACACTCTCCACCATGGTCTGCTGGTAGATCGCAAAGGCGCCGTAGAGTGTCCCCACAAAAGCGAGCAACACGCCGGTCCGGTAAATCCACTTGAGCGACGGGTGCAGCACCGTCAGGAAAGACTCCTGCCTGGTAAGCAGGTCATTGTTATCGACAATCAACTGTCGCTCGTGCAGCAGTTCACTTCCCAGCACCACGAACATCAGGGTCACAAGCACCACGGCGGAGAAGGAGATCGTGGTGTCGATCAACGGTGCTCGCGTCCATTTGCGGGCCCGCTCAAGCTGGCTCTCTCCGGCCTCTCCCGGTTGCCCGATGGCCTCGGAAATGGTCTCACGGCTGGTAACTCCTGCCGCGGAAAGACCCCACTTCTTTTCCCGCATTAACCCAACATATCCCACGTAATCATAGGTACCCCCTCCCACGGCAGTCAGGTAGAGCGCCACTTCCAGCCAGGGGCTGCGGCCGACAAATTCCGTTGAGCTGGCAGTCACCCAGGGCTCGTACTCTACGACCCGTGGCACGAACAGTCCGGAGAGGATCCCCCCCAGGTCTGGCTGGCATATCACCACGGCAATCAGTACGCAGCAGAGCAGTA
>Ga0310123_10003835_pt1 | contig 11498 bp, 10 predicted proteins | sample CB6_AW_1057_MG_FD_203505 | JGI IMG/M metagenome (GOLD analysis project Ga0310123, IMG submission 203505) | Marine microbial communities from Western Arctic Ocean, Canada - CB6_AW_1057 | ecosystem: Environmental > Aquatic > Marine > Oceanic | place: Canada: Western Arctic Ocean | collected... | reverse complement strand
GTTTCGTCCCCCGCCCTTGCTTGCCAAAATCACGTCCACGCTCGATCACGTCAGTAATGGGCGGCTGGTCCTTGGCCTGGGAGCAGGCTGGCAGCAGGCCGAATACGAGGCGCACGGCTATTCCTATCCCTCCAATGCGGAACGTCTGGCGCAACTGGCCGAGGTTATCCAGGTCCTCAAGGCCATGTGGACGCAGGAGGAGCCGACGTTTCACGGCCAGTATTTCTCGATCGATAAGGCCTATAATCATCCGCGACCAGTGCAGCAGCCCGGCCCGCCCCTCATGCTGGGTGGCTCTGGCAGCGGACTTCTCAAAATCGCGGCAAGGGAAGCTGACATCCTCAATATCATCCCACCAATCTTTAACGGGAAGGACTTTGTCAACGACCCGGCCATGACGGTGAAATTCGACATGGCAGAGCTCAAACGGCGTATTGGCATGTTGCACAGATACGCTCGGGACGCGGGACGCGATCCACACCAGATCGAGCTTGGTGGGATGACCCTGCTGAGTTTGTCCCGTGATCACAAAGACCCCGCGCTGGGCCAGACGGCGTCCAGCTTAGGCTTTCCTGATCTGGACACCGCGCGCCGCTCGCCGTTGCTTTTGATGGGCACGCCGGACGAGGTCAAGCGTGATCTCAGGGCACGGACCGAAGACACGGGTATCACCTACCATATTGTTATTCCGGCGTCAGCAGAATCCCACGACCTGTTCGTCAAGGAAGTTATGCCGGAGTTCGTCTCACACTAGTTGGCTTTGCTCAGATGTTGTTATGAAGACAAGAGTAAGACTCTTCCCGCACCGTTGAGACAGGTGATACAGGAGAAAACTTGATGGCCACTGTCGAAACTACCACCCCCACGGCTTATGGGGGTAAATGGCATGGCCACTATCCTGAGCTGGGTACGGGCCCACTGCCGCTGGAGGTCTTTACCTCAGTTGAACAGTTCGCACTGGAGCGGGAACATATTTTCCGTAAGGTCTGGCTGAACGTGTGCCGCATCGAACAGCTATCCAAGCCAGGCGATTATTTTGTCAAAGACATCGGCGTCTGCAACACCAGTGTGATTGTTGTCCGTGGCAAAGATGGCCAGATTCGCGCCTTCCACAACATATGTTCCCATCGGGGTAATAAAGTGGTCTGGGATCAGCACGGTAATGGTTCAGGCTTTATCTGCAAGTTTCACGGCTGGATGTATGGCTTGGATGGCACGCTGAAGTTTGTGCCAGACGAAAAAAGATTTTTTGATCTGAAAAAGGATTGCTTGGGCCTCACCCCAGTCCATGTGGATGTTTGGGAAGGCTTTGTTTTTATCAATATCGATCCTAACCCACAAGAAACACTCCAAGAGTATTTGGGCGAGCTGGCAACCGAGTTAGCTGGTTATCCCTTTGCTGAGAGTTCGGCTACTGCCTTCTCCTGGCGCGCCGAAGTCAAGGCCAATTGGAAAATCGTCAAGGATTCGTTTCAGGAAGTCTACCACGTGGGTTGTCTGCACAAGCGGTCGCTGCCGGATGCGTTTGTCAGTAGCGACAACCCGTATACCCATATGCTGGACATGAAACTCTTCCCCCGCCATGGTCGGGCGTCGTTGTTCGGCAACGCGGCCCACCAGCCAAGTCCAGTACAGGCGTTGTCCTACAAGCATGGTTCTATCCTCGTGCGGAGCGGTTTTTCCGAAAATACGTTACCAGTCGGGGTCAATCCCACGCGGAGCACAGACTGGTCATTCGAGTTGCATGTAATCTTTCCCACCTTCTTTGTCGTTGTCTCGGAAGGCACGTATTTTACCCATCAGTTTTGGCCCCTGGCTGTTGACCGTACGATCTGGGAATCGACTACCTATTTCCCCACAGCGACGAATCTTGCTCAGCGCTTTAGCCAGGAATACAGCAGGATCATTTTCCGCGACATCTTCCTGGAGGATGCTAGAACGGTGGAGGAAACCCAGTCTGTCCTGTCATCCGGTGCTAAAAAAGAGTTTCTCCTTCAAGATTACGAACTCCTCGTGCGGCATAGCCATAATGTGGTCCTCAATATGATTAGAGGCAGCGACGGCAAAACCATCGGAAGGGCAGTGTAAGTCTATGCCGAGGCCGTACCTGCCTGAAGCCTTTCGAGACCTTGAGCCCTGGCTGGCCTGGTCGCTGGCAACTGAACGTGAACGTAGCGCCAAACGGCAGTCCAGTACGATGGAAGAGCTCAAGGCGTTTTATGACGTCATGCTGGCCCGGATGGAAGCGATCCTGCCCTATTTGGAACAGTTCCCGCCGGACAACATCCCGCCACAGACCGAGCGCTTGTTTTATCTAACCTTGTCCTTAGCCGAGATTGCTCCAGCAGCTGAGCTATACGATCAGCCTGGTGTGGTCGATGGGTTCGATGTCTCCCGGTTTAGGCCGGGCAGCGAGTAAACGGCACAGTCTCTACAATTCTCCCTGAGAAATTACAAAAGCCCAGACGCTATCACTATCCTGCATTATTCTGTCTGTCGTCGGATCAGCTCCGCATAACAGTAGACCAACGCTAGTCCGCGGTAAGGATGCCAGCGTTTGGCAAAGGTGCGCATTTCGGATTCGGTGGCTTTTCCCTTTTTGCCCAGCATGCCTTGAGCCAGATATTTGACCACACTGAGATCGCCACCCGGAAAAGCATCATTCCGGGCCAGGCCTCGCAGGAGCGCCGTCTCGGCTGACCACCGGCCTATGCCCTTTATTTGGGTGAGTTGTTCAATGGCTGCTTCATCCGGAAGTTGAGCAATTTCTTTCTGCTTCAGCGCTCCGGAAGCAAACGCTACCCCGAGACGGACGAGGGTTCCGGCCTTTGCTCCGCTCAAGCGAAACCGACGTAGGCCGTCTTGGGTCTCTTGCGCAAAACGTTGAGGCTCCGGAAAAGCGTAAAACGCCTGGCCCTGAGAGCTCCACTTTCTGCCGAAGGTTTCAACTAGTTCCTTTTTGATCGAATAGGCAAAAGTAAGATTCACCTGTTGTGCCAGAACGGCTACCACTAACGCTTCAAACAGAGTCGGACTGGAAGTAATACGCAGCCCTCGAAATCGTGTAGCACCCTGCGCCAGAAGATCGTCTTTACGGGCGAGCCGATAGAACGGCTTGAGATCGAAATCGGTACACAGAATGTGGCGGAGTTGGACTGCGAACTCTGGCCGTTTGAGATCGGTCTTTGGTGGTCCCGTCAGTACGACGTGAAGCTGTGGTTTCGCAACCGTGCCCGTATTCGTTACCGTCGCCAGGGCTAATTGTCTGCCTACTGCTAACAGCCGCTGATAGCGATTGCCGTCAACGAGATCGATGAGTTCAGTTTCAAATCGTAGGAAACGGGCGACAGTCAGATCAAAAGAATAGGGCGCTTTGGGGCTGATGGTGAAGGATTGGGTCATAGCGCTGCGCCCAATCCCCTCTTAGATCACTTCCCCTTCTCTGAGCTTGGCTACGTCTTCCCACGAATAATCGAGCAGTTCAGTGAGAATGAGTTCCGTGTGTTCGCCAAATTCCGGAGCTGCCCCTTTGGGGTCGCCTGGAGTTTTACTCAAGCGCACGGGCACACCCACAACCTGAGTCTTACCGATACGCGGATGGTCATAATCGACGATATACTCATTGGCAAGCATCTGTTCATCGTTGGGCAGGTCAGAGATAGTGTTTACGACAGTGTAAATGAAATCTCCGCCCTCCTTGAGCGCTTTCATCCATGCGTCCCGAGGCTTGGAAGCAAATGCCGGGTCCAGAATGAGCATCAAGTCTTTTGCATTCTCAGCCCGACTGCCCATGGTCGCAAAGCGTGCGTCGTCTATGAGGTGCTCAACACCCAGAACCTTGCAGAAATCTGACCAGTAGCGATCCTGTTGTGGCATGGCCAGACAGATCCACTTGCCATCCTCACATTTGTAATGGTTCCAGAGTGGGCTGGGCGCGGCTGCACGCGGCATGCGTTTAAACTCTTTGCCTAAGATTGTTTTACACGCCACGTTGAGTCCCTGCAGCGCGGTCATACTGCCAAGATGGGAGGTGTCGACTTCTTGGCCTATACCATATTTGTCGCGGGCGAGCAGAGCTGCCATGACACCATAGGCCAACATGATAGCGCCCATCTGATCGGCGATGCCTCCGGCAATGCTGAGTGGTTCCATATCGGGCTCACCAACTACAGTCATGATGCCCGAGCGAGCTAGGCCCATATAGTCAAACGATGGTTCGCCAGAATCTGGTCCAAACGGGCCGTAGCCGGTAGCACTGGCGTAGATGATTTTAGGGTTGTACTTGGTAAAAGTCTGATAATCGAGACCGAGTCTTCCCCCTACGCCCTTACGAAAGTTCTGGACAAAGACATCGGATTTTTTGATCAATTTGTAGACGATCTCCTTTGCCTCGGGTTTTTTGAGATCAAGGGTCAGACTTTTCTTATGCCGGTTGTTGGCCTCGAAATAAAAATTGGGACCACTCGTCGCCCCAACTAATGCCCCGGCAATGCTGAGGACTCCACGGCCTGGGTCGCCTCCAACGCGTTCTTCAATCTTGATGACTTCGGCCCCCAAGTCAGCCAACATCATGGTTGATACGGGCCCCTGCTGCCAAATTGTCCAGTCAATAATGCGGACTCCATCCAATGGTTTATTCATGGCTTCCTCTCCTATGGAATGCTTGAGGTGAGCGGACTGTAACACAGGCCGGGCTCCGAACAAAGGAAGCGCATTGGCGGGAGAGGCTAATCTGAACGAACGTTCACTCCGTTTACTCTTGCCCAGCCATACAGAAGACGGTATAGAGAAGCGATTTACGAAACACGGGAGTATACACAACCATGCGTATTGATTTTCATGTTCACACTACACGCGGCAGCTCTGACAGTAACCTGGATCCCTTTGCCATGATTGATCAGGCTCAGAAAGTCGGCCTCGAAGGCATTTGCATCACGGAACACGATAACGCCTGGGCGGATGCGGAAATCGAAGACTATGCGCGTGAACGTGGGGTCACTTTGTTTCTCGGCATTGAAGTCACGACGGAATGGGGTCATGTGGGGACCTTCGGCCTCGACCGCTATGTTGGTGGTATTTATAAGGTCAAAGAACTGCGTCGCATCATTGACGACGTCGATGGCTTTTTGATTGCGAATCATCCGTTTCGTTACAAGCTCGATCCGCGGTTTCAGTTCATCCATAAAACGCCTCCCATAGACCTGGACGATCCGCAATCGGGCAGCAAGGCGCTTGAAGTGCTGGAGTATGTTGATGCCATCGAAGTCGTCAACGGCGGCTGCTCAGAAGAAGAAAATCGCTACGCCCAAGCGGTTGCCGAGCTTGTCGGATGCAAGCGGGTTGGGGGGAGTGACAGTCACTCGGCACCCTCGATCGGTTGTGCGGTGACCGTCTTTGAACGGTCCATTTCCACGACACGTGAACTGATCGATGAATTAAAGGCCGGGAACTATCAGACTGGCCAGGGTTTAAACACCGGTCAGATGCAGCTATTTCCATAGAATCTATTGTAAAATCTACGACGCTCGCTCACGACAATTTTCCAATAGCTGCTCCGTCGCTAGGGGCTCCTTATCCAGAGTTGACACGGCTGTGTCTCCTAGCCGACAATAAACCTCGGAAACACGACGATGCCATGACACGACCAAAAGCCTTAACCATTGCTGGATCCGATAGTGGTGGGGGGGCCGGCATACAAGCCGACCTCAAGACCTTTATGGCTCGCGGGGTTTACGGCATGAGTGTGCTGACTGCAGTCACGGCCCAAAATACGCTCGGAGTCCAGGCTGTCGTAGAACTAGCGCCAGACTTTGTCAGCCAAGAGTTTGACAGTGTCCTCAGCGATATCCAAACTCATGCGGCCAAGACCGGCATGCTGTCCTCAATTCCGCTCGTGGACATAGTGAGTCGGAAGGTCGAGGAGTATGCCGTCCGTCAGCTCGTCGTCGATCCTGTCATGGTTGCCAAGGGGGGTCACGCCTTGCTGCGCGAAGAGGCTCGGCAAGCGCTTACCGATAAATTGCTGCCCCTGGCGCTTATTGTGACACCAAACCTGTTTGAGGCGGGACTGCTTGCTGAAATGGATGTCCATGATCGTCCAAGTATGGAAGAGGCGGCTCGTCGGATTAAAGCCTTAGGTCCAGCGTATGTCGTCATCAAGGGCGGTCATCTCGAAGAAGACGCCTGTGACCTGCTTTTTGACGGGACGGTCTTTCGCGCATACTCGTGCCGGAAAATTGAAACGGTGTGTACACATGGTGCTGGGTGTACTTTCTCCGCAGCGATTACTGCCGAGCTAGCCAAAGGTGCAGCGGTGGAGGACGCCGTCGCTCAGGCAAAAGATTTTGTGACCCGTGCGATTACGGCCGGGTTTCGAATCGGGCAGGGGCATGCTCCGCTCAATCATCAAGTCGATTTGTGATTTGTCTGATCTGGTTGATCTGGCTCAATTTGGCACAATAAGGTGCTCATTCCAGTCTTACCCATGACATTCGTGCCTTGTGGCCTGCCCAGGTCTCAGATATAATCCGCACGGCGTAGTCTATGGATGGAGTTCCCAAAACATCTCCGGCGAAGCGGCGCCCTACGAAAAAGCGGACGAAAGCCGCCGCACGGCCGGAACCCCGTTCCGAAAAACAGGCTGGCCTGCGTCTGCTGGAGGATATTGATGTCCTGCTGTCTCGATCTCACGATCTGCAGGACACTCTCCAAGACATCACAAAGATTATTGCGCAGCGGATGGGCACGGATGTCTGTTCTCTTTACCTCTTAGATACAAAAGGTGAACGGCTGACCTTATGGGCGACGATGGGTCTGGACCAGACCGCAGTCGGTAAGGTGAGCATGGATAAGCATGAGGGGCTGACTGGGCTCGTGGTCGAGCTGGGCGAGCACGTTGCGGTTTTGGATACCATGACGCATGCGCGGAATAAATATTTTCCGGAGACCGGAGAGGAACGCTTCCATTCATTTCTTGGTCTGCCCGTGATTGAAAAACGAAACGTACTCGGTGTGCTTGTCGTCCAGAGTCGGAGCCGACGCCGCTTTTCCCGCACGGAAATTCGTTTACTCAAAACGATCGTGACTCAGGTCGCTGGGGTGATTGTTCAAGCCCGACTGCCGGAAAAGCTCGAAACGAAAGAACGTGAACGCCAAGACTATCGGGCGCGCATGCTTGAAGCCATCATGCGTCCCAGCGCGTATGAGCGTAAACGTGAGCAACAGACGCACGCAAAAGGGCGCACGAGTCGTCTGCGTCTCACGGGGGTGGGTGCTTCGCCCGGAGTCGGATCTGGTCAGGCACATCTGGTGCATCCGCCTGTGCGTCTTGACGCACTCGAAGAGCGCCATCAGGATGATCCTGATGCGGAACTCCAACATCTGTCTAAGGCTATCGAGCAGTCGGTCGCAGAGATTGATGCACTGAAAGAGCGGGTGCAGGAACGTTTGCCTGAGATTGATCGGGCGATTTTTGACGTCCACCGTATGATGCTGGAAGACCCGGAGTTTATCGGAAAAATCGAGGCCCGGATCCGGCAGAACTATGCGGCTGACACCGCGCTCAAGAAGGTTATCGAAGGCTATGTCGAAACGCTGGAGCGCGCAGGCAGTGAGCACTTGCGTGACCGGGGGACGGATGTGCGGGATATTGGCCAACGGGTGCTGCGCCATCTGCTTGGCCTTGAGGAGAAAATAGGACCAAAAGGCGAGAACTTGATCCTTGTTGCTGACGAACTGTCCCTGTCTGACCTCTGCCGTGTAGATCACAGCCAGCTCAAAGGGGTGGTGCTGGCCAGCGGGGGGGCTACCTCGCATACATCCATTCTTGCGAAATCATTTGAAATCCCAACCGTCGTCGGTGTCGAACACGCGGCATTGATCCAACAAGGTGACGCTGTGATCGTTGATGGCAACGCCGGAGTAGCCTACGTGAATCCCGACGCCGAAGTCGTGCGTGAATACAGTCGTTTTGATCGTGAGTATCGTGCGTTTAATCGTAATCTCGAAGAGATTCACGACCTGCCCGCTGAAACGCTGGACGAGGTGCGCGTCACTCTGGGGGCCAATGTTGGGTTACTGAGCGACATCGACTTTGCCCATCGTCATGGAGCGGAAGGCGTCGGGCTGTATCGGACTGAAGTCCCATTTCTCACGTATAGTGATTTCCCCAACGAAGAGGCCCAGTTGGCACTCTATCAACGGGTCTTGACTGGGATGAAGGGGCAACCGGTCACGATCCGGACTTTGGATCTCGGGCCGGACAAGTATCCCTCCTATATGAAGCTTCCCCAAGAAGATAATCCATTCTTAGGCTGGCGTTCCATTCGCATCTCTTTAGAGATGGCGGATCTCTTTAAAGTCCAGCTGCGGGCTATCCTCCGAGCGGGGGTGCATGGGCCGGTCCACATTTTATTTCCCATGATATCCAGCGTCGAAGAATTGCTCCAAGTCAAAGAACTCTTGGAACAAGCTAAGGATGAGTTACGTCAGGAAGGCAAGGCATTTGATCCCTGGATGCCTATCGGTATGATGGTCGAGGTACCCGCGGCCGTCTGGTTAGCGGATCGTCTGGCCCAAGAGGTCGACTTCTTTAGTATTGGTACGAATGATCTGATTCAATATCTGCTGGCAGTCGATCGCAATAACCGCAAAGTGGCCTCTCTGTATGAGCCACTACACCCTGCCGTGTTGATGGCGATTTCTGCCACCGTTCAGTCCGCCAAACGGGCCGGCAAACGGGTGAGCCTGTGTGGCGAGATGGCCGCTGACCCGCTGTGCACCTTGCTTTTACTTGGGATGGGGCTTGATGAACTCAGCATGGAAGCCTTCTTTGTGCCTGTTATTAAGCGTGTCATTCGTTCGTTATCCTATGCTGAAGCCCAGGCAGTAACCCAGGAAATCCTGGAGTTGGGCACTGTTCGTGAAGTCAAAGGGCGGCTTTTCTCAGCGCTCAAACAACTTGGTATGATAGAACTGGTCGAGATGTATCATTAGATTTTTACTATTTATGCCTGATTTTATTGACAGTTTGGGGTGTGACGGATAAAAGTTGAATGGTGGAGAGTATAGGGGTCCGCATGGCTTATGTTCGGGGTGACAGCGGCCGCGCGTCTAGCCTGAAGTAGCTGTGGCGCGAGGTCGAAGCCTTCAACGTTCCTAATGTGACCTGATGTGACACAGTCAAGGAGAGCGCCTGGTCTGATATTGATCCAATCCTGATATGCCCCTGATGCTCTCCGATATCTCTAGTGTTAGGAAGATGTTGTCAATGTGGAGGTAAAGAGAGGAGGCTGTCAAGAAAAGAGGTGACTTAGAGGAGTAGGTAGGTGGCGAGTCGTGGGGCTTCTGGTCGACAGATCCCTAGGCTCCTCGATGTGGGACGCAATACAGAACCCTATGAGGTAAGGAGGTTGGTATCATGACAAAATCGGAAATGGTCAAAAAGCTTGCTGAGACGTGGGGCGACATCCCGAACCGCCAGGCAGCCGAGAACCTGGATAATTTTGTCGCGTTTATTACCAAGACGGTGAAGAAAGACAAAGAGCTCAAAATCCCGAATTTGGGCACCTTCCGGCTGCGCCAGTTAAAAGCGAGAACCGGACGAAACCCGCAAACCGGGGAGCCGCTCAAAATCCCGGCTCGAAAAAAAGTGGCCTTCACCGCAGCAAAAGTTTTTAAAGAGTCAATTCTTCCTGTAAAAAAGAAAAAATAGCGCGCCCGGAGATAGATATATCTGGTGGATGGGTAGTCCCCACCTCCTTTCTCTACCCTCTTCTAGGTCTTACAAGGGGCGTCATACGACGCCCCTTCTTTCTTGCACGGTCCGTGAGAGGTGCAGTGTTTGCGTATGGGCTACGCGGTAAAAGAAATTTTTTATACCCTGCAGGGCGAAGGGGCTCATACCGGCCGACCGGCCGTGTTCTGTCGTTTTGCCGGGTGTAATTTATGGTCCGGTCTTGAACAGGACAGGGCTTCAGCTGTGTGTCAGTTTTGCGATACTGATTTTGTCGGTGTCGATGGTCACGGGGGCGGCCGTTTCGTCTCGGCTCAGGAGTTGGCGGGTGCCGTTTCTGCCAAATGGCCGGTACAATATGCGACAGTGGCGTCTCCGTTTGTGGTGTGTACGGGCGGTGAGCCGCTGCTTCAGCTAGATGAAAATCTTATTGAAGCATTGCATGCCGAAGGATTTGCGGTCGCGATTGAAACAAACGGCACGATCTCTCCTCCACCCGGAATCGATTGGATCTGTGTCAGCCCTAAGGCCGGGGCGGAACTCGTGCTGAAGAACGGCAGCGAACTCAAGCTTATCTTTCCGCAACCGGGAGCAGAGCCGGAACAGTTTGCACACCTCCAGTTCCAACACTTCTTCCTCCAACCTATGGATGGTCAGAATCTGGCATACAACACGCAAGCGGCGCTCGGCTATTGCCTCGAACATCCGCGTTGGCGGCTCAGTCTGCAAACGCATAAATTGCTAGGAATCCCGTGAGCGAGAGTCTCATGCAAGCCACTGTTTGAGGGCCCATAGTGAAAGACGATCAGACCCCACAGGAAAAGCTCTTACAGCTCGCTACACGCCAAGCTGCGCGACAAGGAAAAAGCGTTGCCCGATATTTGCGAGAGCTGCAGGCCGCGTTCGCTCGTCAAGAGCGCGACGAGCGGGAAGAGAAAGACGCGGCACAACGCACGGCGTTCTCGCAACAAAAGACACGTGAGAAATATGTGACCCTGACACGTGGAGAGGTTGCGCGGCTGTTTGCCCAGATGACCGATGAGCGTGATCGGGTGCTGTTTGCTGCGATGTATTATTTCGGACTGCGAGCTTCAGAGGTAGGACTCTTACGGCGCGAGCACGTCAACTTCGCAACGCGCCAGATTTACATTCCTCGATTGAAGAGTGGCGTGGCTGGGGAGAAAGTCATGACCACCGAGTATCTGCGGCTCCTGCGCGACTATGTCAGAAATCGGACGGATGGCCTGCCTTATCTTTTTCCTTCGCGCAACGCGCGGCCGGTGAGCCGCCAGCGTATTGATAGGCTGTTTCGTATGTATGCCGAGCAGGCAAACATCTCACTCCATAAGCGTCACAGTCACTGTCTTCGCCACTCGATCGCGGCTCATCTCTTGGATGCCGGGCATACCCTTGAGGACGTGCAAGATCATCTCGGACATAAATCCATCCACTCAACAGTCGTGTATAGCAAAGTATCCTCATTATCCTCGCCTAAGCGCAAACCCATCACGATTTGCATTCAACACTCTCGGATCTCTGGAACGGTCGTGCGTGTGACAAAGAAGCCGGAGCACAGCTAAGAAGCCGTTGAAAAACCTATTGCGCTTGGGATACCGGCGTTGCTCGGCCCCTCGAAATCCTCATGTACTCGTCCGTACGCACAGGTTTCTTACCCGCTTGCGTCTTGGTCTCCCGGCGTTCGCGACAGGTTTTCAACAACTTTTAAGACGCTGGTGCTCTAGAGCCGTAAGCATCCGCAATTTTT
>Ga0310123_10003832_pt1 | contig 11503 bp, 9 predicted proteins | sample CB6_AW_1057_MG_FD_203505 | JGI IMG/M metagenome (GOLD analysis project Ga0310123, IMG submission 203505) | Marine microbial communities from Western Arctic Ocean, Canada - CB6_AW_1057 | ecosystem: Environmental > Aquatic > Marine > Oceanic | place: Canada: Western Arctic Ocean | collected... | reverse complement strand
AAGTTACCGCTCTTAGGGATAGAACATTTTCGTATGTTCGAGCATCTCCCATCACACCCACAGACTGAACCGGCAATAGGATGGCAAACGCTTGCCAAATTTCATCATAAAGACCAGCTAATCGGATTTCTTCGAGATAGATCGCATCCGCCTCCCTCAAAATATCGAGACGTTCCTCTGTAACTTCACCGAGAATACGGATCGCCAGGCCAGGACCTGGGAAGGGATGTCGCCCTACAAATTCTTCAGAAAGACCCAATTCACGACCGACTTGTCGGACCTCATCCTTAAACAACTCCCTCAGAGGCTCAATAAGTTCAAATGGAACATCTTCAGGGAGCCCTCCTACATTGTGATGGCTCTTGATCGTAACTGAGGGGCCACCTACAGAAACTGATTCTATGACATCGGGATACAGGGTCCCCTGCACAAGGAAAGTGGCTCCAGTACCCTCTCGGCGAGCCGTACTTTCGAACACTTGGATAAAGCGATTTCCGATAGCTCGCCGCTTTTCTTCAGGATCAATGACTCCGGAAAGGTCTTCTAGAAATGGGACAGAAGCTTCCTCGACCACAAGTTTCATTTTGTGGTGTGTTCGGAACATGAGTTCTACTTGTTCACGCTCTTGCTTACGCAGCAGTCCATGATCCACAAAAATACAGGTTAGTCGATCTCCAATGGCTCGATGAACGAGAACTGCTGCCACCGAAGAATCAACGCCCCCAGACAGACCGCAAATAACTGTGGCTTCACCAACCTGTTGACGAATCTGCGCCACGGTATCTTCGATGAAAGCCCCAGCTGTCCACGTTGGGCGACACTCGGCAACCTTGAAAAGGAAATTCGAGAGAATCTCATCGCCTCGATCTGTGTGTGCTACTTCAGGATGGAACTGGACTGCGTAGATCGGACGATCCACTGCGCGGAAAGCAGCAACACGGAGTGTGTCAGTAGAGGCGAGGCTTTCGTAGCCGGGAGGAGGTTCATCCACATGGTCCCCGTGAGAGCACCATACAGTTGTTGTCTTCCCCTGATGGAAGCCTTTGAATATTCCGTCAATTACTTGAACCTGAAGCTCAGCACGTCCGTATTCCCGTTTCCCCTGTTCAACTTCAGCTCCTTCAAGATGGGCAATGAGGTGGAAGCCATAACAAATCCCTAGAATGGGTATACCTGCTTCCAAAAGCCCGATATCTGCAGTCGGTACATCTTCATCATACACAGACGAAGGACCACCACTCAAGATTACGGCTGCCGGGTTCCAGGCCTTAATCCATTTAAGAGATTTATCGGGGGAATGGATCTCACAATACACGGATTCTTCTCGAATCCTACGAGCAATCAATTGTGTGAACTGGGAACCGAAATCAAGAATCAGGACTCGATCATGCGCGTGGCTCATTGCTCTCCTTTAGCCAAATCAGCAAAGGAAAGACGTGCTCAGTAAGCTCTGGCCCAAACCACTTCCGTAACAGAATCTGCATCACCTGAGACACACTTTCTAGGGGGGCTTTCAGAGAGGAACTCTTCGCCAGGGAGGACACGAATAGTCGCTTTTAACTGCTCCTTTACTGTTTCCTCTACAGCCGGATTTCCACTCCATCCTGTGTACACGAAACCCGCCCCTGAATCGAACGCCTCCTTAAGTTCACCAAGACTATTCACACCACGTATCGTGTTGTCGTCACGCCTCGTTAGGGCAGCTTGAAGTAAATCGTCTTGGAAATCCTCGAGCTTCTCTGGAAGTTTCGTGATGGCTTCAGTTTCGGGAAGAAAAGCTTTCCGGTTTTCTCCTTGAGGTGTGAGTCGACGCACGAGTGCAAGTTGTTCATTCTGGAGATCCTTAGGCCCTATTTCCACGCGGAATGGCACGCCCTTTCGCTCCCACTCAAAGTACTTTGCTCCTGGTGAGAGATTATCACGACTATCAATCTTTGCCCTAACTCCCAGCTTCTTCAATCGACCGAGCACTTCATCGGCTTTCTCTAGCACCCCTGACGTCTCTTCACCTGCTAGTATAGGAATGATCACTACCTGAGTCGGAGCAAGACGTGGAGGGATAACTAGCCCGCTATCATCCCCGTGAGTCATCACCACCCCACCGACTAAGCGAGTGGAGACCCCCCAAGACGTATTCCAAGCGTATTCCTCCGTGCCATCCTCTGATTGGAATGTTAGTTCGAATTGCTTTGAAAAATTCTGACCAAGAAAGTGTGATGTACCTGCCTGTAGTGCCTTTTTGTCCTTCATTAAAGCTTCGCAAGAATAGCTATTTACCGCCCCAGCGAATTTCTCTGAATCAGACTTTAGGCCAGTGATTGGAGGCATCGCCAACCATTCGTCCATAAACTTTCGGTACAATTCGAGTATCAGAAGTGTTTCTTCCTCAGCTTCACCTGCGGTCGCGTGCGCGGTATGTCCTTCCTGCCATAGAAATTCAGATGTGCGGAGAAAGAGACGAGTCCTCATTTCCCAGCGTATGACATTCGCCCACTGGTTCAGAAGCACGGGTAAGTCTCGATAGCTCTGGACCCACTTTGCATACATCGAATAGATGATCGTCTCTGAAGTGGGACGTATGACGTAGGGCTCTTCCAACTCCTTACCGCCTGCCCTTGTTACAACCGCCAATTCGGGAGCAAATCCTTCTATATGCTCTTTTTCTCTCTCAATGAAGCTCATGGGAATCAATAGAGGAAAGTATGCATTCTCATGGCCTGTTTCCTTGAACATGGCATCGAGTGCACTCTGCATACGCTCCCAGATCCCATAACCCCATGGCCTGATCACCATGCTCCCACGTACCGGAGAGTGATCCGCCAACTCAGCCCTTAGAACTACTTCATTGTACCAAGCCGAGAAGTCCTCGCTCTGTGATGTCAGTTGCTTATCGTTACCCATCTTTCTCTTTGATCTTCAGTTTCGATATCACGGTTGATGTGCTCCCATCTCTCCTCGACCGAAGGATTACGATCAGCCCAGGAACAGCTAAAAGAAGCATTGATAGACCGATCCAGGTTAACTGGAAAGAAACCTTCAACTGCGTGGCAATCAACCAGGACACCAGAGCCCCACCAAGGACGGCAATTAGTCCTGCACCACCCAGAATCACCCACTCCAAGACGTTGAGGCGACGGATAGCTCGCGCGGCTACTTCCTGGGTCACTCTCACATCTTCTTGATCGGTTCCATTCGTTTGATTCACACGAGGTCCGAGAGCACGACCTCCCGCTCCTCCCCCGATGTCATATCTCTAGCAATGAAACAGCCCCTCTCTAGCTCGCCTGGGCCTATAATAAGAACGACGGATGCACCCTCACGCCCTGCAACCTTCATCTGCTTCAATAAAGACTGATCACGTAAAGAATAAGCGACGCTCTTGCCGGACTCACGCAGGGCCTGAGCAATCCTCAGTGCCTCCGGGCGCTCCTGTGCTGAGACGACAACGACAAAGTAATCGAGTTCTCTTTGGTACGTTGGAACGAGTCCGCGATCAGCAAGGAGCTCGCCTAGCACTACGTCGCCCATCCCGAATCCGGTCGCAGGAAGTGGTTCCCCTCCGACAAGTTCAAGCAGCCGATCGTAACGCCCTCCTCCGCAAATCGCTCGGAGTTCTCCCTTCCGGTCAAAGAGTTCAAAGACAACTCCGGTATAGTATGCTAGGCCTCGTACGATCTTTAGATCGACCTCCACATACTCACCCAAGCCCATCGCACTTAGTCTTGCTACGAATTCACGGAATGATGTAATCCGCTCCAAGACCCGGCTGTCGGAGAGAACCTGTGCATCAAGGTCTTCAAGTGAGGGGGCAAGAAATACCGCAAGAACTTGTTTTGCCAAATCGTCCGAAAAACCCACATCTGTTACAAGCTTCTCTCGCACAGCCGCTTCCGGTGTTCTTCCTAGCTTATCGGCTATAGCAAGGGTACCAGCGACTGCACCTTCAGGTACCCCTAATACCTCGAGAAGTATTTGTACTAGTCCCCGATCCGATACTCGAGCGACAAAATCTTCAGATGTCAAACCAAGTTCACGAAGCCCATCAATTGCAACTGCAAGAATCTCTGCATCAGCAGCTAAGCCAGCCTCTCCAATAACATCCACATTCCACTGGAAGTGTTCCTTTAGTCGGCCGCGTTGTTGTCGCTCGTACCGGAACAGTTGCGGGAGACTAAACCAACGGATCGGCTTACTCATCCCCCTGCTCCTCGCCCCTAGAATGCGAGCGAGTGACGGTGTCATCTCTGGCCTCAAGGATACCTCTCGGTCACCCTTGTCCCTGAAGGAGTAAAGCTGGTTAACAATTTCATCACCGCTCTTCTGAACGTATAACTCAATCGGTTCGAGGGGGGGGCCATCATACTCTAGGAAACCATAGCGATGAGCTACCCGGCGCCAGGCCTCACAAATATGAGTCCGGAGCGCAAATTCTTCCGGTGGGAAGTCTCGGAACCCCGGAAGTCTCGGAAACACTGAATTAGCCATGGTGGCGCGCAATCTAGGAGGCCAGTCCAGATCTACAATGGGGTCGCACCAGTGAATTGGGGAGTCCAGTTCAACATGACTCACCTCTCAGTGGTTCCCTTTTGAGAATCTTAAGGGCACTTCCTACGGTGTGCACCGACCCCGTAACAAGCACAGTGCCCTGCCCTGCGTCACTCCGGGCTTGTATCAGCGCTTGTTCGAAATCTTCCTCAATTCGAAGTTGTGCGATCTTCTCCAGGGTCTGGAACGCATCCTCTGGTTTCCAACAACGGCCCAAAGGCGCAGAGGGAGGTTGGGTCAAGAGTGCCGAATCCATTCGAGAGAGGAGGGGGGAAAGCATGCTTCTCCAATCTTTGTCGCCCAAGACCCCAACCAAAGCAACAAGCGGACGCGGAAGATCAAGACTGTCGATGGTATCAATAAGGGAATCCATCCCCGCCACATTATGCGCCACGTCAAAGAACCACACTCGTCCGTCAATGACTTCAATCTGATTCCGCCCGTGATGCTCAACAGTAGCAATCCCCGCTCTCAATATCTCTAACTCAGGCCGTAGATCCTCAGGCATATGCTGAAGCATTTCGACCGCCAGGGCAGCGTTGGTCGCCTGGTGGCGTCCGACAAGGGGTGTCTCAATCTCGATCTGTCCCCAAGCATTCGTCTCCAGAGTGAAACGAGTTCCATCGGGACTGACTCCAATCCTATCGGGTGCAGGTTCAGTTGCCTTCAGACAGGGAGATCCTACATCCCTTGTCACCTCACGGAATATTTCTAGTAAGCCTTTGTCAGATTCTGTTGTTACGAGCGGGATACCTGGCTTCACAATACCCAGTTTTTCCCGCGCTATCCCTATTAATGAGTTACCTAGGTAGTCTGAATGATCGAGTGCTACATTGGTGATCGCGGTAATCTCAGGGGAAATGACGTTGGTAGCGTCAAGGCGCCCTCCCAACCCAACTTCGATCACTGCAACCTCGACATCCTCACGTTCAAAAGCATACAACCCAAGTACTGTGGCTGCCTCAAAGAAGGTGAGTCCACAGATTTCGGGAACATTCATTAGCTCTTCGGCAAGACCTAACGTTCGATCTTGAGTCAAGGGATTACCAGCGACACGAATCCGTTCTCTGAACGAACACAGGTGAGGTGAGGTGTAGCAGCCAGTGCGAAAGCCAGCCGTCTCAAGGACTGCTGCTAAAGTGGATGTGACGGAACCTTTTCCATTAGTGCCGCCTACATGGATGGTGCGGTAACTTCGATGGGGGTCACCCAAACTCTTCAGGGCCTTTTCAGTTCTCTCAAGACCCCAACGAACACCAGAGGCAAGCGACGGGAACAGGCGATCAGCTAGATCGTCAAGAAAAAAGCCGCCGTCTAGCCTAGCCTGAAGTTCTTGGGCGCCCGCTATTCCGTCCACCCAGCTCGTTGATGTCTGAGGATCAGGGCGATGGTTTCCTTAAGGTCACGTCGGTCTACCACCAGGTCTATCATCCCGTGTTCCAATTGAAACTCTGAGCGTTGAAATCCCTTAGGGAGTTCCTGCTTGATTGTCTTCTCGATCACCCTCGGCCCAGTGAAGCCAATGAGGGCATTTGGCTCGGCCAGGTTCACATCCCCAAGCATTGAGTGGGATGCAGTGGTTCCCCCAGTTGTGGGGTTTGTTAAGACTGAGATAAACGGAAGGGATGCCTCATGCAGCCTCGCTAGTACTGTGGAAGTCTTAGCCATTTGCATCAACGAGTAGATGCCTTCCTGCATGCGGGCGCCACCTGATTGGCTTACGATGATAAAGGGTACACTTCGCTGAAGAGCTGACCGACCTGCTCTCGCAATTTTTTCTCCGACGACTGATCCCATCGAACCTCCGATGAAGGAAAAATCCATTGCCGCAATTGCGATTTCAATTCCATCAAGTCGTCCGGATGCAGTCACCACAGCCTCACTCTTTCCAGCTGACTCTGCTGTCGCAATTCGGTTCACATAGGGTTTAACGTCCACGAATGCCAAGGGATCACTAGCTCTAAGGTCCCCATCGAGTTCTTCAAAGCTCCCTGGATCCAAAAGAATACTTAAGTAGCCCTCAGCCGAGATCCTGAGGTGGTAACCACACGACTCACAAACGCTGAAATTCCTTGCGAGTCGCTCTCGATAGAGCACCTCTCCACAGCCCGGACATTGCTCAAAAATGTCCGCAGGCACATCCCTCTTCTTTTGAGCCTTAAGAGGCTTTTTGTCCTTCCTGAACCAAGCCATCAAAACTGTCTTTTGGTGTATGTGAGTGGGCTGGGCAAGTCATACATCATTCGAGTCATTGAGAGTGAATAGGTGAATGCCAGGGATAATCTGTCCGCCTAACCCTCAGTTGCCGATGCCCTTTGTCGATGCGGTCCATGTTTATCCAAGCAGCTTGCCTAGCCTTCGTGGGCTACACGAACAGCAATAGCCAAGGAGATCCAACACATTAAAAGGAATGTGCCTCCGTAACTCACAAATGGGAGTGGTATACCGGTGATCGGTACTACACCGACGGTCATGCCGATATTTACGAAGATATGGGCAAGCCAGGCACCGAAGATACCAAGCACTACCAAGCCGGCAAAGGGATCTGGCGTCCGTGTCGCCATGTGCACCAGACGTCCCAGGATGAAGGAAAAAGCGAGGATCCCGAGCGCAGTGCCGATGAACCCAAGCTCTTCCCCCACAACACTGAAGATAAAGTCAGTATGCTGCTCGGGAAGAAAGTCATACCGCTTTTGAGAACCTAAGGTGAACCCTTGACCCATGACCCCGCCGCTTCCAACTGCGACTTTCGATTGGATGAGCTGGTATCCAGCTCCACGGGGGTCTACTTCCGGATCAAGAAAAACAAGGATGCGATTTTGTTGATAGATGGCAAGTCGATTCCAGAGGGGTCGAGCTACCGTGCCAGCTGCTAGATTAGCAAGAACTACTCCAACAGACTCAAATAAAAGAAGTCGATAGCGGAAGAGATACAGGAAGCCAACTAATGCAACCATGTAGCCGGACCATATAATCGTGTCATAGGAAAGCATTAGGCCAAGGACAGGACTGGCTATAAGGAGAAGTAGGATCACTGGGGTACCCGCCCAGAAGAACATCGCGAAAAGGATCCCCCCAAACGCAATCGCGGTACCCAAGTCGGGTTGGAGCATGACGAGTGCCAGTGGAAGCCCAACCAAGAGTGCAGGAAGCAGAAGATCCTGAACTGAATTGAGTGGGTCCTTCCTCTGTGATAAGAATCTTGCTAGAAACAGGATAGTCGCAATCTTCGCGATCTCGGATGGCTGGAAACTGAATGATCCAATCTGAATCCAACTTTTCACACCTGCAGCTGTCCCCACCCCTGTCCCGACTACAAGAGTAGATACCAAAAGTAGAATACTAAGCGTATATGAGGGCAGGGCGACCCATTCGATCCAGCGCACCGGGACCCGAACCACAACAATGAACACTGTCACTGCAAGTACGAACCATGTCCCTTGGCGGATCCATGCATTCTGAGTTACATCGTTTGGGATATGGACAACTCCTGCGGAATAGATCATTGCCACCCCAAAACATGTGAGAGCGAGAACGGCTAGCACCAGGGAAGGTTCCAAGAGCCATTTCGTCAATTGACGCATCATCGGATAGCACCAATTACGGCAGGATAGCGCTCTTGATACCAAGTTGGCACAGGCCCAATCTGCACATGATCCAAGTACGTTTGCACACTGTCCGTTGGGATACTGTGCTTCTTTCGGAGGTAGTAGTCAGCTGTTTTTGCCATGATGGGGGCAGCTATCGCGGAGCCACTCTCCCCATATTCCACAATCACTACCACCACAATGCCCGGAGGTCCACCGAAAGGGCCGGCCATCCCAGCGAACCAAGCATGTGGCTCAGCGAGGCCGGCCTGACTCAGTCCGTGCTCAGCGGTACCCGTCTTGCCTAGGACTTCCCAATGTTCGAGCGCTGTACCGAAGTGGGCGGTACCACCTGGGGCTGTGACCTTCCTCAACCCCTCACGGAGAGCCTGCATATGGTCAGGATCTAGATCAAGGGCCCATGTGTCCCCAATTTCCAGACCACGAGCCAGGACGGGGGTCGGGGCGGATCCATCTCTAGCAAGTGCAAGATAGAACTGAGCTATCTTAAGAGGTGTTTGGGAATTCGGGCCCTGACCAATTGAAAGCGGGAGGACCTCCCCTTCCCGAGGAGCGTACCCGAACCTCCGCTCCCAAAACTCTCTCTCAGACGGAAAAATTCCCTGACTCTCTTGGGGAAGATCAATACCACACTTTCGGCTGAAGCCAAGTTCTGTGGAGCGCCGCAGAAGCGGATCAAGCCCAATTCTAAGTCCAAGTTGGTAAAAATAGACATCGCAAGAATTACCAATTGCCTCAGCTAAGTTGTTGAACCCATGACCATCAGGGTCCCAGCACCTGTAGGATCGGTCACCGAAAACATAGGACCCAGTGCACGGGACAGGCATCTTGTCGTCCGGTGTGATCGCTCCAAGATCCAGGCCAATTCCGGCTACAGCCAATTTCCAGGTCGACGCAGGGGGGTAGAGACCCAGTACAACACGATTGAACAGGGGGTTGCGATTATCAGCGTTGAGGTCCTGCCAAAGTTCGGTCGATATCCCACTCACAAAGTCATTGGGGTCATATCCTGGGTTAGAATAGAGGGCGAGAATACCCCCGTCTTCCGGGTCCAACGCTATCACGGCCCCGGACAATGATTTGGGAAAGATGTGGTGGATCCACTCCTGCAACTCGATGTCAATATTGAGGTGGAGGCTCTCTCCTCCCTCACCGGGGTCCACTCTGAAGGCACCGAAGTCACCTACGATACGCCCACGAGCGTCTACTTCAACGTACTTGAGACCTCTTCTGCCCTGTAGGATCGATTCATATTGCTTCTCCACACCCGCTTTTCCCACGACCATACCCTGTTCATAAAGGTCCTGGGAAAAGTCAGTGGATGCTAGTTCATCAGCAGTGATTTCTCCGACGTAGCCGAGTACATGAGCTGCTGCTTCACCTCCAAAATACCTGCGCCGCGGTCTCATTTCGATGTAGACTGTCGGGAACTCTGTTCGGCGTTCTTGAAGAGCACTCACCACTGGGAAGTCAGCATCAGAGTCCACCACCAGGGGCTGTCGACCATAACGCGTAAGGAACGCTAGCAGAGACTCAATACGCTCATCCGAGATCTCCATATACTGGCTCATCTTATTGAGCGTCGCTCGGATAGAGTCTGGTGGCCCAGGTAGAAGTGTTATCGCATAGCCCGGAACATTATCGGCAATGACACGGCCATTTCGATCGTGTATAGTGCCTCGTGGAGCAGGAATTGGGAGCTGGCGAATACGGTTTGACTCCGCTCTCAGTTCCCAAGTATCTGAACGCAACACTTGAAGTCTGAAGAACGCAACAGTGAGGATACCCATCAAGATCCCCATGGTCAGATATAAACCTCGCGCTCGCTGCCTCCGAGAGTGCGGGTGATACAGGTTCATCTCACTTCTCTCCTACGCCATCCCATCAATACCATGAGTGGTATCGCTATAGCTGCAGCGTATGCACCCCCTAAGAGACCATTCAGCATCACTTGTTCAAGAAATGGGAGACGGACAGCCTCACCCACCATTATCCAGTGAAGTAACTCACGAGCCCATTTTCCGAGAATGAAGTACGAAAGCTGAAAACTTAGTGAATCACCCACGAACAGGTTCCGTGTAGTCGCCCCCAGAGCTCCAGTCATCGTCATGGCCACGCTGCTAGCCCCAAATGCCAGGACACTTAGTGAGTCTTCTAAGAGCCCAAACGCAAGCCCGAGTCCAGAGGCCCATCCTATGCCGATTTCTCTTGCAGCCAGAAGTAGCGCAATGGTGAGCATATCCGGTACCAAAGGCCCCAGCCCAAACCCCACATGCATTATGAAGTGAGCCAAGAAAAGGCATAGAACAACGAGCCATAATCTGATGCTGTGACTCATGGCTCCCTGCGCTCCACAATCTCCTTTTCTACGGTACTTAAAGAATCGTCTGACCAGAGTTGATCCAGGTTATCGGGCACGCGACTAGTGAAGACAATAACGTGTGTGACAGAACCCGGCTCTACCATCGGCCAAAGTCGATAGGCCTTCCTCCACTGTCCTTGAACTTCCTCAATACCAGCTATACGGCCTATAGGAATCCCTCTCGGAAACACGCCACCGAGCCCACTAGTCACCACCGGTGTACCGTCGGACGCGGTTTCATAGTACGCAGTCCCGTTGAGCACTAATCGGTCTTCTTCTCGGAAGGCTCCTCGCCGATTCTCTACTATACCATATGTGCGACCGTCCTGAAGCATCGCACTTACACGGAAATCGGGATGGGTCCAGTCCATACCTACTGACATTCCTTGTCGTACCTCCAGGATTCTACCCACCAATCCATGTCTGTTCACCACCGGGGCCCCATTTTCAATCCCATCCCCTGACCCGAGCTCCAAGAAAAACAGGCTCTCCGATCCAGGAATTCCTGAACGCAATACTGTCGCAGGACGGAAAAAAACCTCACCTCGCTCAGCTAAACCAAGCAAATCTCTAAGGACTCGGTTCTCATCCAAAAGACCAGCCTGGGAGGATACCGTAGCGGTAAGAGAGTCTAGTTGAGCCCTTAGGATCCCTGTCTCTGCAGCATTTTCCTTAGCGGCAACTACCCATTGCTGAGTCAGGAGGAAGGGCCGCAGAGTTGTGACTCGCATCGACCAGGCGATGCTTTGTTGCATATCGGCTGGGATATATGCGGTGACTAATGCCAGGATAAAGAATGAGATTGCGAGTAGATTCTGACGTCGTTGACCCTCAGCGTGCTCCGGCTCGGGCCTGAACGCCACCAAGACTCCTACCTCCTATTGGACTAGAACAGTACGATAGTGGTGGAGATCATCGAGGATCCGGCCTGCACCTCGCACCACACACGTTAGCGGTTCTTCATCCACATGGATTGGGAGGTTAGTCT
>Ga0310123_10003831_pt1 | contig 11506 bp, 12 predicted proteins | sample CB6_AW_1057_MG_FD_203505 | JGI IMG/M metagenome (GOLD analysis project Ga0310123, IMG submission 203505) | Marine microbial communities from Western Arctic Ocean, Canada - CB6_AW_1057 | ecosystem: Environmental > Aquatic > Marine > Oceanic | place: Canada: Western Arctic Ocean | collected... | reverse complement strand
TGCTTTGGAATTCTTTCGCACCATCGCCAAAAACATGGACGAACACGGTTGGCTGGATTATGCCACTATCATGGTAGACGAACAGTCCAATGACAAACAGTTTCTTCATTTTCTGCGAGTACTGAAATCCGATCCTCTGACTGCCCGCATCAAGATAGGTGTGTGCCTCCAGAGCATGCAATATTTGGATTACAAGGAGAAATCAAGCAGACAGAAATTTGCACACAACGAACTACTATATTTTTATATGCCGCAGTTGGATGACAACTACAACCGTTGGGAGGACTATTTCTTTGATGATTACGAAATCCGCCGCAACCGGCGCAAGCTGATTCCCTACGTGGTGGTCGCCTGTCGTAGTGCCATCGATGCGTCGGGGATCAACAACCGTATTCTCGGCCTAGACATCTTCCGTCGCGGTGGCGGCGGTTACCTGATCTAGGACACGTTTGTCTGGGACTATCCTTACGGTGACCACGATCGCATGCACGGAGTGCTGGGTAATCCATGGGCTGATCCGTATACGCGCCACGCCAATGGAGCTTTGTCTTTCTTCTATCCACCGCGCAAGGACGGCTATGCCGCGGAGCCTGATTTCACGATTACCCCGTCGATTCACGTCGTAAACTTTCGAAAGGCGGTCGATGATCTCGAGTATGCATATATTCTTGAGAAATTGATCGATACGGCCAAGAGACAGAACATCGATGCGTCGGAAGCGGCGGCGGTGCTTGCCGAGATCTCTCGCTTCTTCCATAATTTCGTCCACTGGTCACAGAACGATGCTTGGCACCTCGATCTGCGTGAGCAGATGGCAAGTGCAATCGTGCGATTGGCGGCGGCCTTGGAATAGACACCCCCGCCCCACCCTCATGGCACAGTCTCAGGCCCGCCTGGATTCAATTCTCCATTGACCTGCGCAGGCCCGCTCATTGTGAGCTTTACAAAAGAAAGTCGGCCCAAGAGGCCACCATTTCTTCAGGATCGCCCTAATAAATCTCGACCGACCGACTTGGGAATACCGCAGATACTAATTAAAACTAGAAGTCCGGTGGAAGCCGCGACAATCGGTGTTTTTATTGATTCCACCGTATGTAGAGCAATAAAAGAGAGGGATGTAAAAGGATTCTTTATGAAATCTGACTCTATGAATTTAATTAAATCTCTCATTTTCTCATCGCCTGGGTCACTGCCCACAGAAACTAGAAAGCATAGGATTCCTGAATATCTCACGGAGTCCAGCCACTTATCTAAGCATGCTTTGAGATTGCAAATGCAAAATTCCGTTTAAGTTGTTACTTTGTACTGTCATCTCCACGAAGATAGACTTTATGCAAAGGATGGTTCAGATATGGGAAAACCGAAAGGAGAATCAAAAGGTCTCGCCTACCTTCAGCAGGTTCGGCCTGAGGCTGTCCATCACCTGCTCAATTTCTTCAAGGAATCTGGCCGGCATCTTGAACCCAAGACGCGATTTCTGATCTCGATCGTCACCAAGGTCATCAATTTCTCGCCGCGAGGATTGCAGCAATATGTCGCCAGGGCACTCGAAGAGGGTGCTTCTGCCGATGAGATCCTCGATGCTGTGCTCTGTTCGTATCCCTGTGCAGGTCTCACCAGGGTAGTTGACGCTCTTGATGTAATTCTTGCCATGAACCTTCCCGGGTTTGAAGTCCCTGATCCCAAAAACGATGTGGCGACTAAAGAATCCCTGCCTTCTGAGGTAAAGGGTCAGTGGAGAGAGATTGCCTGGCGCGAAGCCTTGAACACGAATGGATGCCTCGAGGTCAATGTGGACGATAGGTGCCTGGCCATATTTGATATCGATGGCGAAGTACTTGTCATCGATGGCCGCTGCCCGCATCGAAGCGGCTCGCTGGGCCAGGGCCAGGTTCAAGGCAAGGTTGTAACCTGCCCGCTTCACCACTGGCAATTCGATCTTGAAAGCGGCAATTCTCCAGACCATCCTGGCATAAAGGTGGAAACCTACGAAGTAAAGGTTGAGGATGACGGCCGGATCCTGGCCAGATGCTGACTGAAAAACGCAGCGTGCAGGAATCGGCACAACATCCCCGCCTGCAATCTCTCGCAGATAACCTTCTCACGCACTTAACGGCAAGAGCCGAGTCCAGGGCATGGAAAATGCCGAGCGTGGATGCCCATTTTTCGCCATCGAGAAGGTGTCCACAAAAATGTCCTCGAACATGCCACCAAACGATCGGAACTGCTTAAATACGGAATCCCCGGGCCAGATCGCCCGGGGACATCCGCAAGGATAAAATTCAAACAGCATGTACGGTGGGATTGGCGTGTCCGGATCATGTATGTATGTTCTGCATGGATTGAAAGCATGTGCAAGTCGTTTTCATTGGGATTTGTCTTCCCACACCCAATGTGCACTCAATCTGGAGTACCTATGCGCATTCTCGTAACCAGACCTGCGAGTCCCAAACTGAGGAACACTGCCGTTGCAGGCTCAGGGACGGGTTCGAGTTGAGCACCAAATGAAACCGAATAGTGCACGTGGTTCTTTTCAATATCCAACTCATAGATTGGCTCCAGAGTGGTAAACCGCATGGCAATGCCTATAACCGGATAGCTTGCAACGCTCCCGGAATCGAAAGAGTGGGAATTTCCATCCCATACCCAGTTGGCAAAGCTATTAGGATCGGTAGATCCCGTTCCTGATGCAGAAATCATGCTGGACAGCCACGGTGTGGTTATCACGTTCATATTCGAATCACGAGCAATAAGGCGTAACGATTCGAAGCCAGAACCATGGTCAAGATCTCCAATCGAGATCAGTGAATGTGCCGCAAGCGTACCCGGATTCATCGCATCTCCGTTGAGACCAAAAAAATTAAATGTATTCATCCCTGAAACCGTATTTCCAATTCCAGGGCCAACCATGTGCAGAAAATTTCCCTGCCATTCATGCTGAAGAGCCATCCCAGTGGAAGTCGGGTCGAAGACCAGGAAGGTCGGATCGGTTGGATCTGTGATCCGTATGCTCGTCCAGGTGTTATTGTCGTAAAATGGATCTGTGTAGCTCGGGGCCGGTGGCGCAACGAGATGATTCCCGCTGCCCGTCAGGGTTGAATAGGCGGCTGCGGAATGATTGAATCCAATAATCAAGCAGAAGAAGGTTGAAAAGACGGTAACAAGGCGCCTCTGATTGGGCGTTGTAACCCCGTTTGCCCGCTTTCTTCGCCTTCGCGTGAGTCCCACCAGACCAAGACCCATCAGCAGAGCTGAACTGGGCTCTGGAACAATCGTCGCGATAATGCTCCCCGAGGATGCATCGGGGAGATCCGGATCACTGACCGAGAAATTGCCTACCAAGCCAACCGAGGTCAGAGCATTGGGAGCCAAGCCGAGACTGTTTGCATAGCCATCGATGATGAAAGTCCAAACCTCATTGTGCTGGAAAATTCCATCTGAAACAAAACTCTCAAAGATCAGAGGAGTGTTGATCCCGACACTATCAATCTTGAACGCTGCTTGGCCATCAACGAGCCCGTCGATGTTGCTGATCGACGTTTCCTTGTCGGAAACGTACCAGAGGTCAGAGAAGTCGACACCCGTGGTGTTCTCAATAGTCAGAATGACGCGAGGTTGATTGTGTAAATCTGGATCAAGGGTAGACTTACATGCCGCGTCTTTGGTCAGTTCCCAATTCGCAATGACCGTCTCGTCTTTCGGAAATCCGATAGTCCCTAATTCATCAACCGCAACAAGATCCGCCGCCGCACCGGCGCGCAGTCCGATCGGATCACAGGTGTCCCAATTGACAGGGGCCACGTTGACTGGAAAAGCCACTGCGATATCAGTGGCTAGAAGTATCGCGACACAGAAACCAAAAGCAATACCAAGAATGAAACGCGACGCGCGCATTCGAAAACAATTGGACCTAGATTTTTGTTTAAGTGATTTCATTTTTCCCTTTTCATAGAGTAAGTAGGCAGTTCGATACTATTTGGACATACAAGAAACCAAGCACAGAAGACTTCAGTGCGAACAACAGTAAGTACCGGATTCGCTCAAGTATCTTTCTCGCCAATATAAAAAAACTTCTCTGAACAGACCCCTTCCCCAGAGATATTTGCGTGTCCTGTCAATTAACTCATCAAATTCCTGTCACCAACGCATCCGCAGGGAACTTCCCAGATTCACACTTCTGGCCGCCACGCCGCGCATATGCTGCCCCAAATCCCCAAGCCCTCAAGTACCCATGGCCATTGAGATGTCTGTATTCGATGTAAATTTATAGTCCTAAAATTCTAATAATAATTTCGAGACAACCCGCCCTTGATATGCAAGAGCAGAATTCTCGAAAATCAGCTATTTCATTTTCCAATTGTCGGCCGGTAAAATGGGTCAGTCCTTCTTAATCCAATCGCCCCATTTACAAAGCCAAACAATGGATATTCGCCCCTACCGACTCGATGATCTGACATTTCTAAAACAAATCATGGCGCAGGTCTTCGAAGGTGTTTCACTAGATCAGGCCATGGAGCAGGAGTTTGGATTAATCTCTGAGCATGATTGGAAATGGCGGAAAACCCGGCATCTCGACGTGGATGTCAATCGAAAACATTCTGAAATTTTTGTTGCTGAAGTCGAGGGGGAAATCACCGGATTCATCACGACCTGGCAAGACAAGGATTCCGGAATCGGCCACATCCCAAACATCGGAATCGCACCGGAGTTTCAAGGCCGGGGATTGGGACGAAAATTGATCCTCCATGCGTTGAACTACTTCCGCCACAGTGGATTGACACACGCTAAAATTGAAACACTGGTTCAAAACGACGTGGGAAACCACCTGTACACATCTGTCGGATTCCGCGAGATCTCAAGGCAAATCCATTTTGTCGGTGACTTGAAAAAAATGGAGTATTCATAGGGTCGGCATGGCTTACCTGGAGCCTGCCGACCGATGAGGATCCTGGAAATAATAGCCGACCGTCTGGCGTCAATGCGTGATGCTGCAAAATAATATTTTGTGAAAAATGACAGGCATATTGTCTATTGCCGCAAGCAATGGTCGCGGATAACATTTGTCTGGAAAACATCAATTGAAAGATTATTTATGACTCGAAAAATTCGCCTCGCGATGTTTCGGGTAGACAGCCACCTGTATCATTACCTACCCGTTCTGACCCAACTTGACATGATGCGCTGGCACGAAATCGCTCCGGAATGTCATTATTGGTTCACTGATTGCTACCGACCGTTGGAAGTCGTACCAAAAATAGCAACCGGATTCGAGGTGACGAAGATCTGTGACTACAACCCAGATTGCGCTGAGAAAGCAGCCAGCGTTTTTGTAAATCGGCCGGAAGTTGTTGAAAATCCAGGGAACTTGGCCCACGACATTGATGCCGCATTCATCGCCAATTGTGGCGGTGACGGATCAGATCATCTCAAGTTGTCGGAGCCACTGATCCGCAAGGGGATCCCCACATTCATTGACAAACCCTTTGCGCTATCTACCGAAGACGCAGTCGAAATGGTACGGCTGGCCCGCCGATACCAGACCCCCATCTATTCCTCTTCGCTGCTGAGTATCACCGAACAGCCCGAGATCCTGCGGCGGCAATTTCAAAGGATTGGAGGCGTTTCGGCTGGTGTTGTAACTGGCTCACCGGGCTGGAGGACCGAAAGTGGACAGGAAGGCGTAATTCACGGAGTGTCGCTTGTGCAAGCCGTTTTTGGATGCGGTGTTGTGTCGGTCTATTGCCATGGGGATCATCCGGGACACTACGCGGCAATTGTTTTCGAATCGGGACTTCAGGTGAGCATGCACCTGGCACCGGGCATTAGAGGTTACACGGTCGAAGTCTTTGGAAACAACGGAGATCCAAATCCTCGATACCTCGCCAGCGGCATAATCGGCAACGTCGACTTCTCAGTGGGAGCTTCGGTCATCGCACATCGTTTCAAGCGGATGATCCAGACTGGAAAACCACCAAGAGATTACGAAGAGATGATTGAAAACATTGCTGTCTGCGAGGCACTTCGAAAAAGTAAAAAACTCGATCGCAAGGTGAAAATCCATGAAATTTGGAAGCAATGATTGGCAGCTCTCTGGCACCACCGTTACCTCCATTGCAAGTAGAATCTGGCTCACCAGCACGGACTTTGTTTTTGAGACACTGATGGCAATCAGGTACAGTCAATCTGAGCATCAATGAAGATTGTAACGCCCTATCTTGCAAGTTCTGGTTCCGACCTGAAGCAGACCAACCCGCACAAGCGATGTCCCTACGGAACGGGAAACGGATCGATTATGCAGTTGAATGCGACCCTAGTCCCTCGTGATATGAGATTTCACCATTCGAAGCTTGGCGATCATCTCTTCCACCCAACACCTCTTCCTGGCCAGACCCTTGCCCTTGCCTGAATGTGCCAATGAGCCCTGCATTCCCTCGAATAAAATCTGGACTGGTTGCCAAGAAACCCAACCATAAAAGGCAACCTGGTGATACACTCTCCTCTGTGAATACGGTATTCTTTATTCCTTGGGCAATGGTCGTAGTAGCTCCCTACCATAAGGGAGACGGCACGCCAGATCCCATAAATAATAGAGATCTGATCCCGAAAGGCGATCTTTCATGCAGCGTTCTAATTTAAGTTATTTCCACCAGTGAATAACTTCCCTATTTTTACAGAGATCCGGACGGATATATTTAATTTTTTTCAGTTTCGTATTGATCTACCCACCACACCTTCGCCTAGTATGTATGGATTACCCCATCGCAGGAAAGATACACCATGAACGATACCGCACCTTGGATTACCTTTCGCCCAGAACTAACCGTACTCGACTGCACCATCCGTGACGGGGGGCTTATGAATAATTCCCAATTTACTGACGACCAAGTCAAGCGGGTTTATGAGGCCTGCATTGAAGCCGGCCTAGATTACATGGAAATCGGATACAAAAACTCACTCGAACAGTTCCCCAAAGACCAATACGGCCCCTGGCGACATACCTATGAAGAGGATATCCGCCGGGTCGTGGGTGATCATTCCCCAGAAGAAACTGGACTGAAACTAACCGCTATGGCCGATGCGGGAGGGAAAAGTGACTGGGAAAACCAGATAATTCCAAAGAAAGACAGTGTCTTGGATTACATCCGGGTCGCCTGCTATGCCCACCAGATATCAGAGGCTGCCGACATGGTCCGGCATGCCGACGAGATGGGCTATAAAACGTGTCTGAACATCATGGCGATCTCCATCGTGAAAGACGCCGAAATCGATCAGATCCTCAATATCGCGAAAGACCTGCCCCTCGATGCCGTGGTCGTAGTAGATAGTTTTGGGAATCTCTACCGCGAACAGATCGATGCCCTGGTGAAAAAATATGCTTCTGCAGTAAAAGGAAGCGGCATTGAAGTGGGTATCCATGCCCACAATAACCTGCAACTCGCTTTTGCCAACACCATCGAAGCAATCATTCTTGGCAGCAACCGGGTCGATGCCACCCTACTGGGACTAGGACGTGGTGCTGGGAATTGCCCCATGGAATTGCTGATCGGTTTTCTCCGAAACCCCAAGTTCGAACTCAAACCGATCCTCAAGGCGATCCAGGAAACCATCTTGCCCCTGAAGCAGCAGTTTGACTGGGGGCCCTCTATCCCCTACCACCTCACCGGCCAGATGAACCTGCACCCCAGATCAGCCATGGCCTGGAGAGGCAGCGATGCTCCGGACGATTACACTGGATTTTATGACAAGATCATATCGGATGTTTGATAAACTTAATTGTCCGCGAGATCACTAACTTCATCGTTAACCTGGCTGTTTTCAAAAAAATCTCTGGCGTATTTCGAAAGTAAAGTAATCCTCCTAGATCAACAACCCACCCAAATGGGTGCATCCGTGGTTTTCCGCATATCATCCCAGTACATACTCGACGAATTTTGTCCAGAAAATCCGAACCCAAAAGTCGCCTCATGCAACCAATCACCAAGATAACCAACATGTCATCTGCACTCATACGCAACGTCGCCATCATCGCACACGTGGACCATGGAAAGACAACACTGGTCGACCAAATGCTGTACCAGTCCGGAATGTTTAGAAAAGAGGAACTGGACAAACTTGCAGGCGGTCGGCACGGATTGATCATGGATTCGAACGACCTCGAGCGGGAGCGGGGGATCACAATCCTAAGCAAGAACTGTGCAATCAACTACCAAGCTAAGGATGGACAAGAATACAAGATCAATATCATTGATACACCAGGCCATGCGGACTTCGGTGGAGAAGTCGAACGGGTCCTCATGATGGCGGATGGCGTAGTGCTCCTGGTTGATGCATTCGAAGGACCGATGCCACAGACACGATTCGTGACACAAAAGGCGATTGAGATCGGATTGAAGCCTATCGTAGTGGTCAACAAGTCCGATCGGTCCGACGCGAGGCCCAACCATATCGTCGATGAAGTGTTTGACCTGCTCGTTGAACTCCAAGCAAGTGACGAAACGCTGGATTTCCCCATTCTGTATGCTTCAGCCCGCGAAGGCTGGGCAACGTGCGATCACAAAAATCCTGGCAGTGACTTACGTCTTATCTTCGAGACGATCGTGAAAAACGTACCTGCCCCATCGTTTGACGCCAATGCGCCATTCCAATTCCTCACAACGACGCTCGACTATTCGGATTATACCGGACGTATTGCCATTGGCCGCGTCATGGCCGGAACGGTTCGAGAATCACAGCCGGTTCGCGTGTTTCATCGCAATGGCGAAGCAACTTACCAGAAGGCATTGCAGCTCTTTGAATTCAACGGGCTTGACCGCGAACGTGCAGAGGAAGTGACCGCGGGTGACATATGTGCAATCGTAGGCTTGGACCCCATCGACATCGGCGATACGATCGCGTGCCCGGACCATGGACAAGCACTGCCACGAATCTCTGTCGACGAGCCAACCCTGCACATGGTTTTCTCCGTGAACAATGGCCCCTTTGCCGGCAAGTCAGGGCAATACGTTACCAGTCGTCAGTTGACGCAACGACTCGAGCGCGAATTGCAATCCAACGTGGCACTGCGGGTCGAGCCGGGTGCAACGCCGGAAGAATTTCACGTCTCGGGCCGCGGCCTCATGCACCTCGGCATTCTGTTAGAAAACATGCGCCGCGAAAAATATGAGCTAATGATTGGGAAACCCGGTGTAATCCTACGTGAGATCTCTGGAAAGACACACGAACCCATTGAACGACTTGTCGTTGATTGTCCATCAGATTGCCAAAGCGCAGTAATGAGCCTTATCAGTGAACGCTGCGCTGAAATAATTTTCATGGGCGAAAAGGCAGGTACGAATGACTTTCTGCACATGGTCTTCGCCATCCCCGCACGCGGGTTGATTGGACTGCGCAGCCAAATGTTGACTGCAACCAGAGGCCACGCGGTGATACACCACACGTTTCAGGAATACGCACCACTTCGAGGTGCCGTTCCGCACCGCGCTGCTGGCGTGATGATCGCGACCGAAACCGGCCGAGTCACTGCGTACGCACTCAGTTCCCTCTACAACCGTGGCATCTTCTTCATCAAACCCGGCGATTCCATTTACGAAGGCCAGATCGTCGGGGAACACTGCAAGGACAATGACCTACCGGTCAATGTCGTCAAAGGCAAGCACCAGACCAATATTCGTGCCGCTGGCAAGGATGAAGCAGCGAGAGTGCGCCCGGTGCGCGAAATGTCCTTGGAAACATGTCTCGAATACATCCAAGATGACGAACTGGTCGAGATAGTCCCGAACGCAATACGGATGCGCAAACGCTTCCTGAAGGAATCTGACCGCCGCCGCCAATCGCGGCACCTAGCTTCGCTCAAGGCATGAGCGGCCTCAGATCACATCGTCGCATGAAAAATTTCTTTTAAAATTAAAGAAAAACCTGCTCAGTCTATCCGCTTCTGAACCTCGATGAGGCGATAGCCAAACTGGGTCTTTACGGATCAGATACCTCGCCGATTGGAATGTTTCTGAAGATCACCGCGTCAAACTCAGGAACCATGTCGCCCTGTCCAAACTCACCTAGGCTGCCACCACTCTGACCGGAAGGGCAAGATGAGTGCTGCTTGGCAAGGTCAGACAAGTTGGCCCCGTTCGTGATCTGCTGCTTCAGGTCAAGGGCCTGTACTTCTGTTGAAACGAGGATATGGCTGGCAACGGCACGAGACATACTAGGGCTCCTGTGGGAGTTAAGGACGAAGATTCCGATTCATCGATACTATTGCTTGACACGAACCAGATTATCCTCCACGCGAACGAATCACCTAGTCATGTTCCGTTCGAACTTGGCCACCCATCAAACACGGAACTGTACTCATATGCAAACGGCCTGATCCGTGAAAATGGAGGCACTCTTATCAATCCCTCCCTCCCGGCACGGGGGCAATCCGACTGGAACCGAATTTAACATGAGCAATAGGGGAAATACAGGGGCAGCGGGCATGTGAGAAGAACGAGTCCGTCGATCAATAAGGCTGGACCACTGGCCACCACCCTCTGAAAACGATGGGGATAGGTTTTTACCATGGGAAATCATCCATACCAAAAACTACCTGGCGAGTCGAAAAAACATGAGAAGCACCCTGGGGGCAGACGTCGGCTTGCATCAAGGGAGATTTATTGCTTATATCGTGTATGAGCTTCATTTCCAGTAAAGTGGCATCTCTCGTATCGAAAAAACTCTCCGAACTTCGTGTAAAATCGAAGGCCTTGTATGGTATTGAGATCGATCCAATCATCTCATATGACCTAAGAGGGTTGTCGGCCGGACAGGCCAATTGCCACGAGAACAAAATTCGTCTGAACTGTAAACTGTTAGAAAAGCATGCGGAAAATTTCGTCGACCACACCGTGCCACATGAATTTGCGCATTTGATCGCCCATCGAGTATACGGTCACCGAATCAATCCCCATGGCGATGAATGGCGTTCTGTCATGAAGTCACTCGGGGTGGATCCATCCCGCACCCACAAATATGAAGTGTCAAAAACAAGACAGATTAGAAGATATACGTATTGCTGTAATTGTCCAGACAAGAAACATGAACTCACTTCGATTCGACATAATCGGATCAGGCGAGGAGCGAACTACTTGTGTGAAATATGCAAAGGATTTTTACATCAAGATCTTGGCAAGTAAGATGTGACACTCATTTCTCAGCGTAGAAGTAACTGAAACCAGGCTAATCATGGACACCACGGCGCCTGCGTAGAGACTGACCGGTCTGCCGGGCGCAATGGAAAATTGATCCGCGTACCAACTGGAAGATCCTGTAACCACTGATCATCCATTCGGCCTCTTTTGTACAACTACGTGAAAACCATATTCTCGAACAGAATCCGATCGACTCCGGCATAGGCCAAAACCACCGCGGATAGCATTAGTGGAGAGACCGTATCCAGATCCTTCTCATTGCATAACGCCTGTCTAACAATCCGAACTAGTGCCGAACTCACCTTGTTTCCAAACGGATA
>Ga0310123_10003826_pt1 | contig 11517 bp, 8 predicted proteins | sample CB6_AW_1057_MG_FD_203505 | JGI IMG/M metagenome (GOLD analysis project Ga0310123, IMG submission 203505) | Marine microbial communities from Western Arctic Ocean, Canada - CB6_AW_1057 | ecosystem: Environmental > Aquatic > Marine > Oceanic | place: Canada: Western Arctic Ocean | collected... | reverse complement strand
CCTCGTAACGACGGATGAAATCACCAATCCCAACGAACTGGGAATTAAAACTGTACTCAATGGCGAAACAATGCAGGATTGGAATACCAACGACATGATCTTTGACGTTCCCACCCTGATTGAATTCTTGAGTGGCAGCACAACGCTGCTGCCTGGTACCGTAATTCTAACCGGGACACCCCACGGGATTGGCGGTGCACGCAAACCACCGGTATTCCTCAAGGATGGCGACCGTGTCACAATCGAATGCGAAAAGATTGGTGCCTTAACCAACCCGGTCGTGGCAGAAAAACAATAATCGTTGTGCTGTTTACCGTTCACTATGCCTTGCACTTTTCCCCATAATCGACAATCACTATCCATCGGGCCTTTCAGGACCGATCAACCGCGTCACCGATGTCGCAACCGGGATTGGTCAGCCCATCGGCGGTGGCGTGACCACCCTCACCGCGGAAAATTCTGACCCCGGCAATTTGAATTTTGCTTGTCTGGACCAAGTTGCATTTGGACCAAAGCATCTGGACCCAGGCAAAAACATCCTCATTAAGGAAATGGTGTCACCGTGTTCAAAACAACGAACCTTTTTGGGCTAATCTCCTCCTCTCTACTCGGAATGGTCGCCCTGGTCGGCTGCCAACCCACCACGACTTACAATTCACCACAGAGTAGTGGTGGCCATGATCACACCCACGAACATAGTGAGACTTACTCCGAAGCACTGGCAGAACTCGACAAACTGCGTTTGGACATCCAAACCAATTTCGAAGAGGGGACAGGTGAAATCGCTGATAAATCGATCCACGAAGCAGGTCATATTCTGGAGGAAATCCCTGCCCTGGCCAAGAAGGCTGGAATTTCCGGGGATGATTTTGAGAAGGTGAAACAAGCAGCCGACCGTGCCTTCAAGTCCTTTGGACAACTCGACACGTACCACGGTAAAGACGGAGACCCGCCTCATGAATTGGATGATGACAATCTCCGCTATCAAAAGGTTGCTGACAATATCGAATCCGCCTTCCACGATTTGCACGCGCAAGCGCCTGCCACCAAAAGTGACCACGAACACGGTGATGACCACGAACATGACGAGGCCGATGCCCACGATGATAACCCTCAGGCCAATTCGGCGGGCCAGGAGGGTGAGGAACAGGGCAACGATCAAGAATAGGATTTTCGGGAGTCTTGCGTAACGCCTGCCGTGTTCTTGTGGTCGAGTACTGTAATGGTCTCATTGGCGAGTTAACGATAAGGAACACCCCGTCCGCGCCTGGTGTAGCTTTGAAAAGTGGTAAAATGCAGATGATTCGGCTTCGCGGCGTGGCCGTGCACAATCTTCGCGATGTCGATCTTGATTTGCCGCATCATCAATTAATTGCATTCTGTGGGGTGTCGGGGAGCGGCAAGACGAGTCTTGCACTCGATACCCTTTATGCTGAAGGGCAGCGGCGGTATATCGAGAGCTTTTCTGCCTACACCCGGCAATTCCTCGAACAACTCCCAAAGCCCGATGCCGCCCAAATCGACGGTATTCCTCCGGCAATTGCGGTCACCCACAAGAACCCGAGTCGTTCCCACCGGGCTACCGTTGGCACCGCAACAGAAATTCGCGACTACCTGGGGCTTTTGTTTGCCCGTATTGGGAACATTCAATGTTTCGGTTGCGGGAATCTCGTGCGGCGCGATAGCCCGGAATCCATTGCCGACCAACTGGAAACTCTTCCCGCAGCCACACGTTTCATGATTGGCTTCACCTTGCAGGTTCCCGAAGACGATCGGGTGGACTCATGGCTGACCGAACTGATAGAGCAGGGCTTTGTGCGGGCTCTGCTGGGTGATAAATCAATTGAAATTGAAGTCTCTCGGGCCAAACAGCTTCGGCCAGGCATGACTTTGACAATCGTGGTCGATCGGCTAACCGCCGGTCAGGTGTCCCGAGAACGCCGACAAGAATCGCTTGAAACGGTACTGGCAGCCGGGCTGGGAACGTGTGTCGTGTTAGTCGAGGCGTTCGACCGATCGACCGACAACCTGGCTGAAGAGGAAACCTCAAACTCGGCAACCGAGCGTTTGGATGGCCACTCGTGGCGGCGACTTGTCTACAGCACCAGCCTCCGCTGCCACACCTGCGAAATTGACTATCCGGAGTTACAACCTCCGTTATTCAACTTTAACAGCCCGCTTGGGGCCTGTCCCGAATGTGAAGGATTTGGCAACGTTGTGAAAGTCGATATGGAGCGTGTGGTACCCAACCGTTCCTTGACACTTCGCGAAGGTGCAATTGTGCCGTGGAATACGCCAGCGTATGCCCACGAGTTGGAGGAACTGATCGCGTTGTCGGGTGATTATGGGATACCGCTGGACATTCCCTACTCCGAGCTTTCCGAACCCCACCGGAGGCTGATCCGCGAGGGAATCCCGGAACGCGATTTTGGCGGTCTTGATGGATTTTTTCGCTGGCTGGAACGGCGAAAATACAAGATGCACCTTCGCGTATTTCTGAGTCGCTGGAAGTCCTACGATCCCTGCCCAACGTGTGCGGGAATGCGTCTGAGGCCGGAGTCACTTGCGGTTCGAATCGAGGGAAAGAACATTGCCGAACTTACCCAACTGCAAATCGAAGACTGCCTGAATTTCTTTGCCCACCTGCGACTGAACGAATGGCAAGAGCAGGTCTCTGCTCAAGTATTAAGCGACATTACATCTCGATTGAGTTATCTCACGACCGTAGGAGTCGGTTATCTGACGCTCAACCGCCCGCTGCGAACGCTCAGTAGCGGTGAAGCGCAGCGAGTTGCCCTGACCGCGATCCTGGGTTCCAATCTCGTCAACATGCTTTATGTCCTCGACGAACCGTCGATTGGACTACATCCGCAAAACATCGATTCTTTGGCAAATGCAATGACGCGGCTCCGCGACCGGGAGAATACCGTGGTGGTGGTTGAACATGAAGAAGAAATTCTTCGTCGCGCGGATCAGATTGTCGAACTTGGTCCTGAGGCAGGACGGGGAGGGGGACACATTGTCTTTCAGGGAACCCCCAGTGAATTGGAAACTGGTTCCACAAGTTCAACAGGTCAGTGGCTCTCCGGAAAGCGGGGCCTGGGCTTGGGCAACAAGCGCCGTCCTCCTCAGCACGGCCAGCTGACTTTAGTGGGCGCGCGGGGAAACAACCTCCGCGACGTAACCCTTGACATCCCGTTGGGGTTACTCTGCCTGGTAACGGGTGTGAGTGGAGCTGGCAAGAGTACGCTGATCAACGAAACCATCTTTCCCGCTCTGACACGCCGCTTGAACAGTACCAACGGAAAATCACCGGGTGAAGTGCCGCTGGACTTCGACAGCCTACTGGGAACCGGTCAACTGAAGGACGTTATTCTCATTGATTCCAGTCCCATTGGTCGCTCGCCCCGTTCCAATCCCGTCACCTTTATCAAGGCCTTCGACCCGATTCGCCAGTTATTTGCCGAACAACCCGAAGCAGTTGCCAGAGGATTTTCCGCAAGTCACTTCAGTTTTAATGTGGACGGCGGTCGATGTGAAGCGTGTCGTGGAGATGGCCTCGTTCAAGTCGATATGCAATTCATGGCCGACATCTATCTGCCCTGTCGCGAATGTGGGGGAAGCCGTTACCGTAAAGAGGTCCGCGAGGTAAAATATCGAGGGATGGACATTACCGAAGTGCTGGAGATGACGGTTCGCGAAGCCTTTACATTCTTCCGGGGACACCATCGAGTGCTGGCGAAACTTAAATTTTTACTCGACGTGGGACTCGACTATCTTTGCCTGGGGCAGTCTGCTACCACCCTTTCGACAGGGGAAGCACAACGGCTTAAACTGGCAACGTACCTCGGTGCGGGAAAACGGGGACGCACGTTGTTTTTGCTCGATGAACCAACAACCGGCCTGCATTTTTCCGATATCCTCAAGCTGCTCGACTGTTTTGATGCTTTGGTCGATGTTGGGCATTCACTCGTCGTGGTCGAACACAACCTACAATTAATGACCGCTGCCGATTGGCTCATCGACCTGGGTCCGGGAGCTGCCCAAAGCGGCGGAAACGTCGTGGTCGCCGGTACCCCCGAAGATGTTGCCAACTGTCCAGAATCGGTAACCGGTTGGCATTTAAAGAAAGCCCTGGCCAAATTGAGCAGCATGCCAGAATGAAATCGCAAACCAAAATGGTCCGCAACAAATACCATCCCCTCAACCCGAATTATGAATAATCAACAGTCGCAAATCAAAGCCAAACGCAACCACCCGCGGTTTCATACCCCAGCGGCAACTTGCAGCACGTTACCATAAAGCCTTCTCTGGTGGACAGACGCTAGCCATGATCCCGAATCCTCAACACGATACGTTTGAAATTGAGGTTGCTGACGCGAGCGATGTCGCACTACGTTTGCTTGTCCACGCCCCAACACCTGTTTTCCTCGATTCTGAAGTATCTGCCCCGCATCGTTGGCAAATTACGGGAAGCCTGACAGGACCTTTTTGCAAGGATACCCATACTTTGCCAGCAACCTTGCCACTACGTGAAACCGCGGGCAGCCCCGGCTTGCATGCTGAGGTGGTCGTTCCCGATCCTTGTTTCTGGTCGGCCGAAACACCGTACCTCTATCGGTTACGAATTGAGATCGCCCGGGAAGATAAATCTTTCTCACATGAAGAGCAAATGATCGGGCTGCAACCGTCGGGAGCGGCGCTCAATAATCCTTAACCGCAATTCCCCCACGCAGACAATTTGCTTGTCAACCAACGGCGATGACAACGTACTCCACCAGCAAACCCGATCCCGAAAAACAGCCAGGCGGCGACCGGTATGCCCGCCAGATTTGCTTCGCGCCCCTCGGTGCAGGTGGTCAACAACAATTAGCCGCCGGGCGGGCACTCGTTTGTGGCTGCGGTGCCTTGGGGTCGGTGATTGCAAATACCCTGGTTCGAGCAGGCGTGGGGATGGTACGAATCGTTGACCGCGATTTTCTGGAACTGAATAATCTGCAGCGCCAAGTGCTATTCGATGAACAAGATGTGGCCAGCGGGTTGCCCAAAGCCATTGCTGCGGCTCGAAAGCTTGCTACTGTCAATTCGCAGGTTACGATCGAACCGGTCGTCGAAGATGTGACGTACGCAAATATCCGCACGATTGCCGCCGATGTCGATGTCATTGTCGACGGTACCGACAACTTTGAAACTCGAATGCTAATCAACGACTTTGCGGTCAAGGCAGCAAAGCCTTGGATCTACGGGGGTTGCATTGGTGCCGAAGGCCAAACGATGACAATTATTCCCGGCAAAACTGCCTGCCTTGGCTGCCTGATGCCGGAACTCCCGCCTCCAGGTACCACCCCCACGTGTGATACTGCCGGCATCTTGGGTCCGGTTGTCAACGTGATTGCTTCATTTGAGGCGATGGAAGCCATCAAGATTCTCAGCGGCAACCTGGCAGCCACCAATCACCAGTTGACGATCTTTGAAATGTGGCACAACCGGATTCGACAGCTTGACACAACAAAGCTTCTGGAAGCGGGTACCTGTTTGACTTGTGTAAAACACGAATTTCGCTGGCTTGATGGAAAACGCAGCAGCGCTTCGGCCATTTTGTGCGGTCGCAATTCCGTGCAGATTTCTGTTCCTGCTGGCGGCAAAGTCTCGTTTCCACAATTGGCCAAAAAGCTGGCCTCGGTGGGTGAGGTTACCCACAATCCCTACTTGCTACGGGTGACTGTTGGGGAACACCAGTTAACTGTCTTTGCAGATGGTCGGACAATCGTCGCAGGAACCGATGATGTTGGTATCGCCCGCTCCCTGGTGGCGAAGTACGTTGGCAGCTAGCATCCGCACACTCATCCTGCCCCTCCCATTCTTCCTTAGTTGGTTCAGCGGCGCGAAGCTGTAACGACAGAAGCTGCCCCTTTCAATTCGCCAACCGTTATGACCGATCCAATGCAAAAGACTGGATGACTGCTCTTTCGGGCTGATTGCCAACCCGACAGCCAAAAGATCACGACCTGTGAAGCCGGGGTAGCCATTGGTCACCCAATCTTTTCTGCCTGGCCCTGGGTGCCAGGTATTTCCCGCTTCAATTTCGAACGCGTAATACGATGGCAACGCTTGATCCCTTGGTAACTGTTGAACCTTCTGAGTCTGTGGCAGTTGCTCCCTCTGCCAATACCGCCAGTGAGGCGATCCATCCCAGCCTGGGCCGATTGGGCCCGTGGCAACTGTTACGAAACCTGAGCGACGGGCAGTACACAAGACTTTACCAGGCACGACCGGCAAACCATGGTGAAGGACAGCCAGCATCCTACGTAATCAAGGTTTTGCGCAACCAGTGGTGGCGCAACTCAGAAGCAATTGCCCGGCAACGCCGCGAGGTATGGATTGGCAGTCACGTATCGCACCCCAACATTGGACCCGTCCTCTCCGCGGGAGTTGACGGTCCCCCTTTTTATTTTGTGATGCCAAAACTGCCTGGTTCCAATCTGGCGCAGATGCTGGACGAAGGTTACCGTCCTGCAATTCCGGTCGCGATTTGGATCGTGCGGCAAATTGCGGAGGGGCTGGCAGCCGTTTATGAGCAGACTGGCATGATGCATGCCGATGTCAAACCAGCAAATATGATCGTGGCTCCCACGGGACACACGACGTTGATTGACTTTGGGTTTGCGCATTCTTCCCAGGAAGCGAGTTCCTGGACCGACCGGCCGGTCGTTGGCACGCTCAACTATATTGCCCCCGAGATGCTCACCTCAACGCTTGCCGCAGACATTCGCAGCGATATTTACAGCTTGGGTATCACGCTTTACGAACTACTGACCCGGCGATTGCCACTGGAAAGCGACGATCCACACGAGTTGGTCGATTTACACCGCCAGACAAAGCCTGTCTGCATTCGGGAAATCCGGCCGACAGTCCCCCCGACAGTTGCTGCCCTGGTCCACCAAATGTTGGCCAAAGATCCCTTGCGCCGCCCTGGAAACTATGGCGAGTTGGTATCTCAGCTTGTGCGGCTGGAAGTCGATCTGTTTGACGTGCGTTGAAGGTCTTCCTGCTCGACAAAAAGCCCCAGCGGGCTCAGCTATCGCGAGGGTCAGTACCTCGATAACTCCAGTCGAGCAGTTCCATCGGATGAAACACGTTAAGCTTGTGACCTTGTTCTCGGGCTTCCCTGGCAATTTGCAGGATACATCCGGCGTTCGAAGTGATGATATTGCGCATCTTCCGCTTGCCCAACCGCAAGGCCATTTCGGGCTCAGTCAGGTTGTAACTACCGGCCGCACCACAACAGAGTTCAGACTCGGGTAAGTCACGAATTTCCAAACCAGGTATCTGAGCGAGCAGGTTACGAGGTGCACCCTGTATATTCTGGGCATGTGCAAGGTGGCAGGCATCATGGTAAGTCGCGACGAGCCGAATCTCGCCCTGTGGCTTGATGAGTCCTAACTCGTCGAGAAACTCATTCACATCTTTCATCTTACTGGCCAGCTCGGCGCGGGCAGTTTGCCGGTCATCTGTCCAATGATGCCGATAATCTTTGAGCATCGAACCGCAACCCGCAACGTTATTGATCACGGCGTCGAACTTATCGAGTGGAAAAGCCGCGACATTTTGATCTGCCATTTCCCGAGCGGGCCGTTCGGCCCCGGCGTGAAAATGGATTGCTCCACAGCAGGCCTGGTCACGCGGAACGTGCACGTCACAGCCATTTTGTTGCAACACGCGAGCGGTAGCCCAATTCGCGTGTCGAAACATTACATCCCCGATACAGCCGGTAAACAAGGCGACGGTAGCTCGACGAGTCCCGACCGCCGGCAAGAATTCTGGCAAGGCTCCTTCGTCAGGCACCGGAGGTGGCAACATACGGATCATTTGTTGGAGCTGCTTAGGGAGCAAGCGAATCAAACCGGTTGCTTCGATCAACCGATCCAAACCGAGTCGCTGCGCGAAACGAGCGGGAATAAGTGCCTTTCGCAGTCGGTCAGGATATGGAAAGATGCGGAAGAGAATCCAACGATGGAACCAGTCATCTGTCTTCGATTGCCCGTCGGTTTGCGCCATCGCAATGCGGAACGGTTCAATCAGCTTCCCATACTGAACACCCGAGGGACAGGCTGTTTCACAAGCACGGCAATCGAGGCAGAGTTCCAAATGGCGGCGCACACCCGATGACAAGTCGAGTCGGCCGTCGGTTACAGCCCGCATCAAGTAAATACGCCCGCGCGGACCGTCATTCTCATCGGCCGTTTCTACAAAAGTGGGGCACGCGGCAGTACACAACCCGCAATGGATACAGTCGAGGAAGAGATTGTAGTCAATATCCGCACCAGGTTTTGTGGTCGTCGCTGGAGTTTTTTCGTTCATCACGCTTGCTGCAATTCTGATTGGTCTGGCAACCGGTCACGCCAGAATATAAAGTCACGGCTGTTAAAGTATGAGCGGCTTTTTTCTCGCTTCTTAAAAACCGACACTCGATTCCTCAAAACGGACCAAAAGCCATTAAGCCTGAAACATGAATCTCCCTGGGTTCAGAATTCCCCGTGGATCGAACTTCTGCTTGATTTGCTCCATGAGTCCGCTCGAAGCAACACGACCTCCCCACACAATTTGGGAAGTCAGGTCCTCAAACTCGCTCGACAGAATGCTCAGCCCACCACCTGCCCGTATTGCCGCTGGGCGCAACTGGCCAATCAGAAAGGTGGTCAAGTCCGACGCTTGGAACTTTGCGAACCGTACGATGATCACGCCAGTTCCAGCGTGTGCTTGAATCGTACAATCTGGATCGTACTGGAGCAGGCGGGCAACAAGCTGTGTCACCGCGCTGGGCAACGCCGTAATCTTGGCGGTCAATGGGGTGGAATCGCCCCCCGCAGCTATGCCACGATCGGAGAATTCAATCTGGCTGTTCAGCAGCGAATCACCCGCGATACGATCGAGGATCAACACATCTGCACGGCTGGCAGACACCAGTTCCGCCTGCAACTGGTCGCACATCGCGGAGACTTCGGTTTCGGATCCTTCAAGTCGAACGGCGACCAGGTTTGCCGAGGCCGATTCCGATAGCCCCGCCAGTTCCTTCCAGCCAGTTCCGACAAGCAAATCGATTGCAGCCGGCGGCGAGGGGACATCGACCAAAGTGACCAGGACCTGCTCGGCAACGTCGAGATCCTCACAGGGAACCAGCAACGTCACTGCTTGTTCCGATTGCGGCTTCAACTTGAATGTGAGCTGAGTAATTATACCAAGTGTGCCGAGCGAGCCCGTCAGCAGCTTGCAGAAATCGTAACCGGCAACATTCTTGACAACGCGGCCGCCCCCTTTGAACGGCACTCCCCGGCCGTCAACGGCGCTAATGCCAATGACGTAATCACGCAACGTTCCGTAGCCATACCGACGAGGGCCACTCCAATTGCTGGCTACAAGCCCGCCAATGGTTGCCTCGGTAGCACGTGGCGCATCGATGGGAAGCTGCTGCTTTTCAGTTGCCAGAGTTTGACCTAAATCGCGGACGCGAACTCCCGCTTCGGCAACGATCGTCATATCACGGGGCGTGTAATCAACAACTCGCGACAACCCGGTAGTCTCGAGCGCATACCCTGTCCGAGTCGGCGCCACTCCGTATTCGAGACTGGTTCCACCACCGATCGTATAAATCGCTTGCTTTGCATCATGGGCAGCGCGAATCATGTCGGGAACGTCAGCCACACTGACAGGCGACATCGTCTCGGTCGTCGGAAGATTTTGCATGGCGCTGATCGACTGCTTGGGGTTCGTTTTCTCACTTGCCCGCCAACGAGACGGGGCATCGCTACAAAGCGGCGCGACGCCCCGGATGCACTTGTTCCATTCCACAGGCTCCCGCCGTGGGAAGCATTTTCCCGGGACTCAAACGCCCGTGCGGGTTGAGCGCCGACCGCAAGCGTTCCATCACCTCCAAGTCACTCTCGGAAAACAACTTTTTCATATAACTGATTTTCTCGACCCCAATGCCATGCTCCCCAGTCACGCTACCGCCGCAGGCAATGCATTCGTCGAGGATGGCTTTGCTGGCTTCGAGCACCCGGTGAACTTGCTCTGGAGACCGCTCATCAAAAAGCAGGATCGGGTGCAAGTTGCCATCTCCCGCATGGAACACGTTCACGATACGAATGTCGTGTTCCGCGCTAATCTCGCGAATCTTGCGAAAAATGTGCGGCAATTGGGTACGCGGCACCACGCCATCCTGGGTACAAAAACTGGGACTCAACCTCCCAATCGCTCCGAATGCCCGCTTACGGCATTTCCAGAGTTCTTGTCTCTCCTTTTCGGTAGTCGCCAACTGGACTTCTCGTGCCCCGTTTTGATTGCAGATGTCTGTGATCCGATCCCGCTGTTGATCAAGACCGGCCTCTAGTCCATCAACCTCAATCAAGAGGATTGCCTCGGCATCGAGGGGAAAGCCGAAGTGGAAGGCTGCTTCCAGTGCCTCGACAATTCCCTGGTCCATCATTTCGAGCGCTGCTGGAATGATTCCCGCCCCGATGATTTCACTAATCGACTGGGTCGCTTCATCGACCGACTCGAAAATAGCAAGCATCGTACGCACACCTTGAGGATTGCGCGTGAGCCGCACCCAAATCCTGGTAACGATTCCCAGGGTTCCTTCACTACCCACCATCGTACCGACCAGGTCGATTCCGAGTGGGTCTTCGGTTGGGCCTCCAAGGCGAACAATTTCGCCTTCGGAAGTCACCATTTCGAGTCCCAAAACGTGATTGGTTGTGACCCCGTACTTCAGGGTGTGTGGCCCTCCGGAATTGGTTGCGACGTTACCCCCAATTGTACAGGCACTCTGGCTGGAAGGGTCTGGTGCGTAATGGAAACCAGTGCCGGCCAGGTGCCGATTCAGCCAGGCATTGACAACACCCGGCTCCACAATTGCATATCGGTCGCGAAGATGGACTTCGAGAATCTCACGCATCCGCGTGAGCACGATCATCACTCCACCCCCCACCGGTAAACAGCCGCCAGCCAGACTGGTTCCAGCCCCCCTTGGCAAGAAGGGCACATCGTACTTCCGACAACACCGGACGATCTGGGCCACATCCTCGACAGAGCGGGGAAAGACCGCAATGTCGGGTGCATTCTTTGCCACGGTGAAACCGTCGCACTCGTAAACGACAAGTTCGGAACGTGCGTCGAGCACATTCTCGGAACCAAGCAACCGACGCAATCTACCAGCCAGCGAAACTAGAGATGCAGACATGCACTTCCACGGTAAAAGGCCAAAACGAGTATTATAGGCATTGTACACTGCACCTCCAGGGCCACAAAACCGGGGATTTGCCCCGCGGGCGAGCCCAGGCGTACACACAAGGCATCAGGCGAGTCATTTCTGAACAGCGTTTAACGTCTCGACCCGTCTTGCGACAGGGCGTACGCCCGCAGATCAAAGAAGGCATGCCACCTGTCCAGGGTGCGGGGCAAAAGACATTGGACAGGCGACACGCGGCAGGGAGGCGCGGGAGTTTTTTCTGAGTG
>Ga0310123_10003825_pt1 | contig 11518 bp, 5 predicted proteins | sample CB6_AW_1057_MG_FD_203505 | JGI IMG/M metagenome (GOLD analysis project Ga0310123, IMG submission 203505) | Marine microbial communities from Western Arctic Ocean, Canada - CB6_AW_1057 | ecosystem: Environmental > Aquatic > Marine > Oceanic | place: Canada: Western Arctic Ocean | collected... | reverse complement strand
GACCGCCTGTTCCCACGAGATCGCCTGCTTCACGAGATCCCCGTGCTGACCGATCCACGATTGACACAAAAATTTAAAAATTGGCGGCGTGGACGGTAAGCCGAATTCTGTTGCCCCGCGTCGGGGTGACGATCATTTCTCTGGGCCTGCCGTTGCCGACAGGCTCAAGCAGCCTACCCGCCCCCATACCGCCGGGCCGACGGCATTTGGGGACCTATTTGGCCTTGCACGCGGTGGGGCTTGCCATGCCTCGGACTGTCACCAGCCGAGCGGTGCGCTCTTACCGCACCTTTTCACCCTTACCTTGGCCAGGCGCCAGACACCAGCGGTCATCGGTTGCTGCCGGGTCACACATCTGCTGACCACTCCCGACACCCCCAGAGCCCCTATCGCTGATTCCTGGCGCCTGGCCAAGGCGGTATGTTTTCTGTGGCGCTATCCCGTCCCTTGCGGGAGGTGGGTGTTACCCACCACCGTGCCCTGTCGTGTTCGGACTTTCCTCACCCCCGGAAACCGGGGGCGCGATCGCCTCGTCCACGCCGCCAATGCCCTATTCTATCGCCGTGGCTGGCCGCAGTTCACAACGTCCCGCTCAACCTGCTGGATACCAATAAAAATGAAATCTTTGACGATTGTGATCATCGGTGGTGGTGTGATCGGGCTAAGCAGCGCCTATCACCTTGCCCGACGAAAGGCCGGCCGGGTTGTCCTGCTGGAAAAGGGCCCGGTTGGCGATGGCGCAAGTAGCCGGGCTGCGGGGATTATCAATGGCCTGCTGTGGACCGAACCGGGTGTGCTGGCCCGCCACATCGCCCTACAGCGGTACCGAGAGCTTTCCGAAGAACTGGATGGCTATCGGTTCCAAGACGTCGGCTGTCTGAACCTGTTCGATGAATCAGTCTGGCCCAACCAGGCAGCCGTACTGCCACTGTACGACCGGTTGGATGCGCCCTACGAGGTTCTAGATGCCAACCAGGTCCACCGCCGCTGGCCCGCACTAACGCCCAGCAAGAACCTGACGGGGCTGTTTGACCCACGCGGAGGCTACAGTGAACCGGAACATTACGTGCCCGCACTGGCGACCGGGGCACGCCGACTCGGAGTTGAGATCCGTGAAAACCAGCCCGTTACCGGGTTCCTTGATCGCGGCGGCCGGATCACCGGTGTCACAACAGACCACGGTGATGTTGAAGCCGACGCGATTATCTGCGCCGCCCATGTCTGGTGCATGCGTTTGCTGGGCCAGCGCCTGGATTGTCATCTGCCTGCAAAACCATTCGTCCACCAACGATTCGTCAGCGAGCCGACCCCGGCCAAGGTTGAGATCCCCGCGGTCAATGCCAACGCCTTGGGCGGTTATGTGCGACCGGCACACGGCCGTCGTCTGCTTGTAGGCTTGGAAACCCCCGAGAACAAGCCATACCCCGCGCCCACGTCACGGTTCCGCATGACCGAACTTGCGGTTGATCCCGGCTATCCCGAACGCGCCCGCAAGAACCTATTGCCGCTGGTCCCGGCGATCAAGGATCTGCCCTGGCACAGTGAACACATTGGCCTGCTGTGCTTCTCCATGGACGGGGAACCGGTCCTGGGGCCGGTCGCTTCGCGCCCCGGACTCTACATTGCCACGGCATTTCACTCCGGCGGCTTTGCCTACAACCCGGCGGTTGGTTCACTGCTGGCCGACATGATCGTCGATGGGGAATCACCAATCGATATCACTGCCTTCTCGCCCGATCGCTTTGACCGACAGCAATCCAGTAACTATCTGCGCCGTGACCTGACCCAAGGCGAATTTATGGAGCAGGTTTTCTTTGCACGCCGCCACTGAAGCAGTGTGTTCCTGATCCATGTCAGGCCCTCGGACGGCATTGCACAAATAAGCATCCGCCATGTCCATCTGCATCGGCGGCAGTCCGAACTAGATAAATAAGATCCTGCTCTGGGCACAGTATCGCTGACCGCTCCCCCATCCGTGGTATCACGCCGACTCGTGTGGTCCAGAACCAGTGCACCGGCAGGCACCGCGGGCATGAAGCAATCTCGACCACCTGCTCGGTTATACTAGCTGGCTAAGAACCTGAACTTTACGATCCACACCCGCCGTCGGCCGGAGTAACTGGCCACGAACCCACCTTAAGAAATCTTGTCCCATGATGCTGACTGGACTGGATTGGACAATCGTAATCGTCAGTATCGTTGCCCTGACACTGTTTAGCCTGCGCACGGTCAAGTACATGCGGGGCGTGGCGGATTTCCTATCGGCAAACCGCTCGGCCGGACGCTACCTGCTGGTCATGGCCGGTAGTGCCACGGGCCTGGGCGCAATCTCTGCCGTCGCTTTATTTGAGCAGTTCTACGCCGCCGGCATGCCCACGATCTGGTGGACTTGGCTGACCATCCCGGCAGGCATCATCCTTACCCTGACCGGTTGGGTGATCTACCGTTTCCGGGAAACACGCTGCCTGACACTCGCCCAGTTTTTCGAGGTGCGCTACAGCCGAAATTTTCGCATCTACGCCGGCATCACTGTCTGGTTCAGCGGAATCCTGAACTTCGGCATCTTCCCCTACGTGGCCTCAAACTTCTTCGTCTATTTCTGCGGGCTTCCGGCCAAGCTCACGCTGTTCTCCAATGTCGTGATCCCCACCTACTGGCCGATCATGCTGCTGACCATGGGTATGGCCCTGACCTACACGGTCATTGGCGGGCATATCACCGTGATGATCACTGACTGCCTCCAGGGCATTGTTGTCAGTGCCGGACTCGTAATCCTCTGCCTATTCTTGCTGAGCCAGTACGCCTGGCCAGACATGGTTGAAGCGATGCAGGACGCGCCCGTCATCGCGGCCCGAGAAGACTTGCAGATCGACGCCCAAGTCAAGCAACTCGCTTACGAAAATGCCATGGCCCAGGGTATGACCGAAGCCGCTGCCGAATTAAAACAGGAACGCGAAGAACTTCTCCTGGCAGCCACCGACGATGCCAAGCTCCGCGAGGAAGCCAAGGGTCGGTCGATGCTGAATCCCTTTGATACCGGCCGGGTCGAACACTTCGGCATGATCTTCTTCCTGATCCTGGTGTTCAACCAGTTCTATGGCATGATGTCGTGGCAGGGCAGCCAGGCGTACCAGAGTTCGGGCATTACCCCCCACGAACAAAAGATGCAGGGGGTCATCTTTCCCTGGGTCTACGCCATTCGACTGGTGGGACTGGTTCTGCTTTCGATCGCCGCCCTGACCTTTCTGACACACCCGAACTTCCTCGAACAATCCGCCGAGGCACGCCTCGCCCTCGAACAGTTACGCAACAGCGACGTCCCACAACTTGCGGTCCAGCAGCGTGTCCCCGTGGCCCTCTCCTATATGCTGCCAACGGGACTGCGCGGGTTCTTCTGCGTCATCATGGTCTTTCTGCTGATCACCACCCAGGACACCTACATGCACTCGTGGGGCAGCATCTTCATCCAGGATGTCGTCATGCCGTTTCGCAAGAAGCCACTGACACCCAAGCAGCACGTCAACTGGCTGCGCTGGTCCATCGTGGGGGTAGCGGCATTCGCATTCGTCTTCGCCTGCTTGTACAAGCCCACCGAGTTCATCCAGATGTACTTCGCCATCACGGGCGCAATCATCAGCGGGCTGGGATGCGCGATCGTGGGTGGGCTGTACTGGCGTTATGGGGGCACGGCCGCCGCCTATGTGGCCCTGAGCCTGGGGACGGTGCTGTCGATCACACGAATCGTCGTCCACCAGTACAAGACAGCCATTGCTGCAATCCCCGACAAGGGAATCATTCTTCGCTTTGTCGACTACCAGAACAACATCAACAGCCAGGTCCTCTGGTTCTGGATCATGATGATCTGCATTAGCTCGTATGTTGTTCTCTCGCTGGCCGCCCGGCGCAAGCCGTTCAACCTTGATCGCATGCTGCACCGAGGCGAGTATGACGTCCAGCAGGAGCACAAAAAGGCCTCGGACTCGATCCGGATCACTTGGTTGAAAGTGATCGGGATTACTGAGGAATTCACGCGTACGGACCGGTTGCTTGCTCTGGCGCTGGTTACCTGGAACGCCATCTGGATCGTGCTGTTTTTCGGTGCCGCGATCTATCACTTCCTGGTAGCAGAGATCACGATGCACTGGTGGACGACTTTCTGGATGCTCTGGATCTATCTCCAGGTCATAGTGGGAGTTTTCGCCACTATCTGGTTTACCCTGGGTAGCCTGCGGGATATGCGGCGGGTCTTCGCTCGCCTGGCAACGCTGCAGCGCGACCAGCAGGACGATGGGATGATTGTCCATCCGCATTTGGCAGAAGAAGGCGATACCACTAAGGCCGATGACCCGACGTCGCAAGGCTCCCCGTAACTCTGTCGGCCGCACACCGCCGCCGGTTGTTAAGAAACGGTAATCGCAGTCTGAAAATCAGATTGCTGGATCGAGCGTCTACTCCTCGAATTCGATTGCCCAAAACTGTGATTCGGGACACCTGGTTCCGGAATCCATGCCGCAACTGGATCTCATCGCTTGCCTCCTCGCAACTGCTGCAGAATGCGGCGATACAACTCGTTTTCAGGATCTAATCGCACCGCTTGACCCAGGTGCTCCAAGGCGGCATCAATGTTGTTTTGCTGTTGCAGGCACCGGCCCAGGGCGAAATGGGCGTTGGCGTTCTCCGGTTGCAAGGCGATTGTCCGGCGATAGTGCTCGATGGCCGGGCCAAACTGCCTCTGCATCATGTAGCAGACGGCCAGACTCTGGTGGGCTTCCGCCAACCCCGGGTGGGTATCCAACGCAACGCGGTACTGGCCCATCGCCTCAGCTAGTTGCCCGCGATCGGCCAGGAGGTTGCCCAACCGTACACGGGCTACGTAGAGATGCGGCCATTTCTCCAGCACTTCGCGGTAGTGCGTGATCGCCTGACTGGTCTGACCCAGGCGCACCAGAGCCGAGCCCAATGCTGCATTGGCACTGTCGTGATCCGGCTGCAAACGAAGTGTGCGACGGAAGTACCCAATTGATTCGGTGACCTTGCCTTTCATGAGCAAGGCCCGGCCGAGATTGTTTGCTCCATCAGGAAAGTCCGGATTCAGCTCCTGGACTCGCTTCAACAACCGCATCGCCTCACCGACCGACCCGTGTTCCAGAAGCGCTGCAGCCAAGACGTTCATCGCATACCAGTTTCCCGGATTCTTCCTGACCCGACTACGCCATTCGGTCAGTTGCAGCAGCAGTTGGTCTTCAGGGTTGTCTGGTAGCACCTGCAATGACACGGTCCCCATTTCGTCCTCTGAGCGCAATCCGTATCGCACGCGTCGTGGTGGCTGGTAGGGATTACGAGGATTGTCCCGTGAATTGTCGTACTGCCATCGCATGGTCAACCGCGTGCCGCGGGGCAAAGCAATAGGCTCTGCGTAACGATAGTCGTCCTGCCAATTGAAGTCCCAATCACCGATGTGCAATAGGGACCGGCTCTGGCCGTCAGGGAACACCGCGGTCACGTGTACATCCTTGCCCAGGTAATGGGCGTGGGGATAGATGACCACCAAATGGGCGTCTGCGGGGAAAACGTATTCATCTTCAATCAGGTGGTCCGACCGACCGGCCGGGATATCAATATCCTCACGTGACAGCACGATGTTGCAGGGGAACAGCTGTGGAGGATCATCAGTAAAGTACAAGCCGATCTGTGCCTCCACCCACTCAATCTTTCCGGTCGCAGTTAGATGCATCTGAACCACGAGATCGCTCTTAGGATGCAGGAGCCAAGCCATCTTGTCGGGCAACCGCCGAGTTGCCTTTCCCGGCGTCCATCCGATGAAATGCCCGTCGGGCGCTTCGGATCGTCCCATGTCCATGCCCCCGAACCCCGGTCCGGGATCACGCAAGTCCTGCCTGCGGCACGTGGCCGAACGATCCACCTGAATGATCGCGTGATGCACTGCCAGGCTCTCGGGCCGGAACTCGAGAGCTTGGACATACCGAACGGACTCCAACGGATTCGCCACAACGATATTGCGGAAAACGTCCAAGTCTTCGGCTCCCAATTCGTAGGCTTCGAGAGTCAAAACCAGGTCCGGTGGACCCAGCGCCCATCCCTGCTCCCACTGCGGTACCGCCGGCAGATCGTCCGGATCACCCTCGGGAGTGCCGGCTTCAACCCACCGCCGAATGATCTGGATCTGCTCATCACTTAGCGAGCGGTTACTATCAAAGGCCGGGCCGTTGCGATCGGGCAGCCAGGGCGGCATGTAGCGGCTGCCTGTCACCTGCACGATCTGCTTGGCCCGGCGCATTGCATCGCGGTAGTTGAGCAGACTAAATGGCGCCGATTGACCTGGCCGGTGACAAACCGTGCAGTTCTTGAAAATGATCGGTGCCACATCGCGTGTAAAGCTCGGTGAAGGATCAGCATCCTGGCCCGAAACATCGCCACAGGATAATATCACCACCGCTACGATCAAAACCTTCGGTCCCTGCAATCGATCCTGGATCATGCCGCAGATTCCCGCATCGGGAGTTCGCTTTAAAAACAATCGCCAACCTAATACGAATCGTCCCAAAGATCCTTGATACTTGCCAGCGGCGGGTCAAAAGGCTGGCCCGCATCGACCTGCGTGGACAACAGCACGAGACCATAGCAACGTGCCGCAGAGCAATTGCCCGGCCCCTGCACCGAATTGTCGGCTGAGACTTAGCCGCTTCGTCGGCGAGTAGCCGACAGCAGTCCGGCTCCGACCAGGGCCAGTATGCCGGGTTCGGGTATGACGTACAGCTGACCTGCTTCAACGATCATAACCCGGCTGTTGGCTGGTACGTCAGAAAAAGTCTGCTCCAAGCCACTGGGCCAGCGCACATGCACACGGTGCACAAGTTCACTGACAGGACCAATCCCGAAATGTACCAGCGGCTCGTTCATGGCTAGAAAGTTGCTGTCGGCGTTCATCTCCTGCACCACTGAAGCGCCGTTGGCTTCAGGTGTCACCGTGATCATGGCTCCAATGCCCTGGGCATTGGAGTCACTGCCTTCTAGAACGATCTGCAGCCAACCGTTTTCGTTGCCACCATCGTTACGATAAAGCACGGGATGGCTGACATGATTGACCACGAATACATCCAGATCACCATCTTGATCGTAGTCAAAGGTGAGCAATCCCTTGCCCAAATCGGTGTTCATAATACCTGTTTCTTCTGATACTTCGGTGAAGCGGCCCTGGCCGTCGTTTTCCCACAGGTGCATGGGGTCCTCAGCAAACAGATCCGGTCGCTCAAAGTGCACCCCGTTGGTCATGATCAGGTCCTCATCGCCATCGTTGTCGAAATCCAACGCGCTGGCAGCCCACCCCCAATCGCCATGCCGTACGCCGGAAAGATCCGTCTGATCGATGAAAGTGCGATCGCCATTGTTGACGTACATCCGGTTACCGTTCTGGTCCATATCGGGATTGACGATCGAAGTGATAAACCAGTCCAGATCACCATCGCCATCAAAATCAGCCACCGCTGACCCCATGCCGTGCTGGTCGGTGCCCACCATGGCCAATTCGGTGCCATCGGTGAAGGTTCCATCACCATCGTTCCAGAACAACCGACTCTCGCCGAAGTCGGCGACCAAAGTGATCTCCGGATACCCGTCACCGTCCAGGTCATCGAAGCGTGGAACAAAACCCCAACTGCCGGCCTTCTGCAGCCCGACGACATGACGAATCGAAACGCCCGCGGCATTGGTCACATCAGAAAAATGCCCGGGATTGGCCGCACCGTTGTTGCGCAACAACCGATTGTTTGTAGGCCAAAACCCCGGATTCTGCGGTTGCATGTCCCATCGCCATTCGGATACAAATACATCAAGAAAACCATCCCGGTCGTAGTCGCCGAAAGCCACACCCTGACCAAAGTGCATCCCACCGTCTGAAGTTGCTGCGCCACGAATTTCAGCTTCTTCCACGAAGTGCCCCTTGCCATCGTTGATGTAGAGGTAGAAGCGGCTATCGGCGAAACTGGTCACATACAGATCCAGGTCACCGTCGTTGTCAATATCCCCAAAGCCGGCGCCGTTGGATCCAGTCGCCTGATACGTGCCGAGGCCGGACCCGGCTGTTGCATCTTTGAATGTACCATTGCGCTGGTTATGAAAGAGAATCGGCGGAGCATCCTGGCGCGTTACCAATAGATCGACCCATCCGTCACCATCCACATCGCCCGCCGCCGCTCCACCAGTGATGTCCTGCTGCCAGAATGGTGGCGTGGTTGTCGCCAGAGCCTGCTTCTGCAGATAGTCAACACCCGCCGTCTCAGTGACCTCGGTAAATACCACTGCCCCGACAGGCGCCGAGATCAGGACCATTGCCAGCACGACAAAGGCAGGGCCACCTAGCCGCCGACACAACCCAAGCAGGACCTTCTTTTTTTGCATGGCCTTTTCCGCCCCCCGGCACCGATCATATTGGCCCGACCCGTAATTATACCTCACCCAAGAGCAAAAGCCGGGTTCAATCCTCCAAACTCATCCTGCCACACCCACTTGCAAACCCTCAAGTTACAATGGCTCGTGGGAATCTCCTGATGCCAGCATGCCCCAAGCAACACCGGAGCAGACGAATGAGACAACAGCAAACAGCCTTGTTATCAGTCCTTTGCGCCGTGGTTCTTTCCGGACCGGCAACGGCAACCGAAACCAGTGAACCCTTCGCAACGGTTGAGGGGTTCTTCTATCCCGAAGATGAGCAAGCCGTTATGTTTGTTCGCTTCGATCCGCAATTGGAGTTAAGCCAACTCGATACCGTTACCGCCGAACTTCTCAGGGACGGATCCTCCAAGCCGCTTGAGGTCCGGCCACTACGGCCGGACCAGTCCGAGCACGAGGATGAAGCTGAGTTTTCGCTTACCGGGCTCAAACACGGTCAATACCTAATGCAGGTGGTCTGGCCCAATGCCCAAGGCCAGCGGATGACTCGCTCGGTACCCTTCCACCTGCCGTTATCGCTGCCGGCCGCACTACCAACACCGCGCACCCGGATCGTGGCACCGCTGCCAGCACCGGTCACACCACCGACGTACCTGCTCAATGTCGAAAATGGAGGTGGGCTAACCGTCACCGTTGGAAACCGAGCCTACCGGATCGAATCAAGCTACTCCTACCCGCACGGTGGCGAGAATCGACTCGCAACCACGGCGCCACATGCCAATGGTGAAGATGAATGGTCGGTCCAGACTGAAAATCTCGGCCCCCTGGCACACCGTGTCCAGGCAAGTGGACGCTACTACGCCATCGATCGGCGGATCACGCTTGAACCTACCCGTATCCTCGTTCATGACACGATTTCAAACCGCCACGATGACCCGATCGGGATCATTCTCAGCAACCACGTGAACCTCCGGGACCAGGCCGATCTGCAGGCCATGCTGATGCACAAGTTCACTGCCTTCGTACATGACGAAAACAGTGGCCTGGGCATCATCGCCCTTGATGACCTCTACCAGATTCAAGAACAGCACCATTTCGCCAACGGCTTGGCGGAATTGCGAACCGAGCACTTCGGCTTGGACCGGGGCGCGTCCTATACGGTCGAGTGGGCTGTGTACCCCACGGCCACGAATGACTACTACGACTTCATAAACCAGGTCCGCCACGACGAAGGGATCAACCGCCGCATCGACGGATCAATGAACTTCACGAATGGACTCCAGGAGCAGCAGCGCCGGACCGTTCCCTCGAAGGAATACATTGACCTGCGGAACCTGGCCTACTTGAGCATCAACTGCCTGAGCTTTGCCAAGGACGATCCCAGCGTATCGCTGGAAGGCATCGAGTTCATGGAGTACCCGCTAGAAACGGCGGCGCTCACCGAAACCATCGCGCAGATCAATACGGTTGATCCGAACGTGAAGGTCATGTTCCACGTCGCGCATGGACTCTACGCCTGCAGCAATCCCGACGACCGTTTCCCGGATTCTCGGGTGATCCGCAACGATGGCCTGCACATCCAGTACGGTGGCGACCGAGGCCCGAACTACTTAAACGGATACTTCAGCCAGCAACGCATCGACGAAGGATGGGCCTGGTACATGTTCTACCCCACCCCAGAGAACAGCTTCGGCAAAGCCCTGATCGCGGCCACGCGATACATGGTCGACCAGATGGGCGCCACCGGGATGTGGGCCGATGGTTTTATCAGCAGCTACGCGCAGGTCCACGGCAACACCGGCGGTTACAGCTATGATCGGTGGGACGGTCACAGCGTTGACATCGATCCCACCACCAAGCTCATCACCCGCAAGAAAGCCTCCGTGCCATGGATCTCGCTACCGGTGCTTCTGGAGGTGGTGCAGATCATTGACGCCGCCGGTGGTGTCACCCTCTCCAATGAAGGTCCGAATTTCCCCGCGTCACGGGCGTTCTGGAGCGAAAACATAATCTCCAGTTGTGAGGGCAGACCGGAAGCCCTGATCGGGCAGGCACTTGGCCGAGCGCCCACCTCGCTGGGCCGGCGGCGAAGCACCATTCGTGGCAACTATCTAGACATGCTGCAAAAACTCGATTACGGAGTGCTCTACTTCTGGTGGATGTACAAGCCTCTGGTGAAAGACTACAAGACCCTAGTCGAGCACATGTACCCGATCACCATCCAATCCATCCACTCAGGCACGATCCGCGGCCATGAACGCATCATTACCAAGCATCCCGGCGTGTATGGCTGGCCCGACGACCAGTCCCTGCACATCGTCTACCACTACGACGGACGCGGGGTCCTACGGACAAACCACTTCCTGACCACGGTGGATGACACAAGTGTGCGCACCGAAATCAAGCTGGAAGAACATCAATCTGCGGTCGTGGCACGACTGCCGATACGGCTGCAGGCGGATCAGCCTGTCAATGTCAATGTGCGACGCTACGACGCCGAAATGATCCACCTGTTTCTAAATGGCCGAGTCAATGCCTCGCTGCAGATCGGGGAAGGATCGTTCAATCCAGATTCGGGCGCCACTTATCAGGTCGAAAGTAATGGCAAGTACAGGCAGATCAATCCCGACAATAACGGCGAGTTGAACATCGGCATCAACCTGACCGGTCCGACCGAATTGCGGATCCAACGGCAATGACACTGGCTCCAGTTGAACCGGCACCGATCAGGCCATGCGGTTGGCCGGCCTTTCCTGGCAGGTGGCTCTAGCTCAATCGGTCACACCCAGTAGCCGGGCGGCATTATTGCAAAAGACATCTTCGACCTCACTGTCCGAAAGCCGCTCTGACCAGCAAGCCCATTTCAAGGCTCGCAGGTGCTCCAATCCGATCAGGACGGGGCAAACGTCACCGGAATTTTCCGACCATACCGGGCTGTTTTCGTAAAGCCAGAGGAAGCGGTCCGCCGCGCACACGTGACGGCCGCGTAAGTGACTGATTGGCAGATCGGTCCCGTACATCAGGCGCCGGTGGCCAAATCGGCGGAGGATCACCTGATGGGCTATTGGCTCGCAGTTGACACTGGTATCGAAATAAAGGTTGTCCAAAC
>Ga0310123_10003824_pt1 | contig 11518 bp, 16 predicted proteins | sample CB6_AW_1057_MG_FD_203505 | JGI IMG/M metagenome (GOLD analysis project Ga0310123, IMG submission 203505) | Marine microbial communities from Western Arctic Ocean, Canada - CB6_AW_1057 | ecosystem: Environmental > Aquatic > Marine > Oceanic | place: Canada: Western Arctic Ocean | collected... | reverse complement strand
AGCGCGGAGAGGCGTCGTCGACGAGCGTAATCGCGGCTGCGCTCGACGTCCAGCCCGCGTCCGTGACCGGGATGGTCAAGCGGCTGGCGGAGGCCGGGATGCTCCAGCACGTGCCGTATCGGGGCGTGCGCCTGACCGGCAAGGGGATCCGCGAGGCGCTGCGCGTGATCCGCCGCCACCGCATCCTGGAGACGTACCTTCTCCAGCGGCTCGGATACACGTGGGACGACGTGCACGAAGAAGCCGAGCGGCTCGAGCACGCCGCGTCCGATCGGCTGATCGACCAGATGGCGTCCGCGCTCGAGGATCCCTCGCACGATCCGCACGGCGCGCCGATCCCCACCTCGGCCGGAGAGATCGAGGCGGTCGATTTCGCGACGCTGGCCGAAATGGCCGCGGGCGACCACGTGCGCATCCGCGCGGTGGACGACGAGGAGCCGGAAGGGCTGCGCTCGATGGAGGCGCAGGGACTCGTGCCGGGGGTCTTGCTCCAGGTGGAGGACCGTCAGGCGGGGGACGGAGACGTGACCGTGCGCGTGGCCGGGTCGACCGGGCCCGGCCAGGTGGTCGAGCACGAGCTGGCGCGCCGCATCTTCGTCACTCTGGAGCCGTAGGGCACGTCGGCATCCCCGGTTCCTGGTCGCCGGCCACGACCCGGAACGTGCGCATCACCGCCGCCGCGAACACGCCCGTGCCCTCCCCCCGAACGCTCGGCACACGCACGCGTCCGGACGGGTTGAAGTTCCCCCCGCGCGCCCAGTTCACCCAGTTACGGTCCAGGGCGACGACGGTGACGACCGCCGAAGCGCCGGCGGGCAGCCCCTCCTGGAGCGCGAGCGTCACCCGCTGATCGAGCTCCGAGCGCGCGAACAAACCGAATTCGGCGGGAAAGGCGATCGTCGTATCCTGCGCCGAGACCGAGAGCCCCCATAGATAGAGGGGATCGTCTACGACGTCGCTGCCGAAGATCGGGGCCAGCCCCGAGACGAAGCTGTCGGAGACGTAGGCCCACGCCCCGGCGGAGCGGGGGCGGCGCTACGGCGACGCGTTCGCGCTCGTGCTGCTCGACATCGACCATTTTAAGAAGGTCAACGACACCTTCGGGCACGACGTGGGCGACGCGGCGCTGGCGTGGATCGGCCGGCTGCTGGAGGAGCACACGCGCACCGCGGATATCCATTTCCGCATCGGCAGCGAGGAGTTCGCCGTGATCTGTCCCGAGATCGGCGTCACCGAGGCGGGCATCGCCGCGCGCCGGCTGGTGGAAGTGGTCGCCGAGGCGCGGCCGGCCACGAGCTTCCCCCTGCACGTGACCGTATCCGCGGGCTTCGCGGTCTGTCCGGTCCACGGGAAGCGCTCGGACCAGATCTTCCAGGCGGCCGACCACGCCCTCCTCAGATCGAAGGCGGACGGTCGGAATCTGGTGACTCCGGCGGCTCTGGTGGGCTGACCGGCGCGCTCCGGATCAGCAGGATACCGATCAGGAGGAGCGCCGCGTCCAGCAGGGTGATCCAGCGTGTGGGCGGAAACAGCGATAGGTAGAGCCCGACCGGGACGAGCGAGACCCCCCCGCTGATCGCGACGCCGACCGGAACGTCCTTGAGCGCTGCGATCCCGCCCGCGAGCGCAACACCCGCGAACATCAGCGTGACCATGAACGCGCCGGGGGCGGGCACGCCGCCGGCCGAACCGGCAAAGGTCGCGTGCAGGAAACCCAGCCAGAGCGCAACCAGCGCGAGCGAGATCAGGAAGGCCGCGCTGCGCAGGGCGATCCTCATGAAATACTCGTCCTAGCGGACGGTGGGGTCATCTTAGTTGTGAGCAGGCGTTCGACTCCACGCTCCTCCGGAGGGAAGCCCCGTGGACGCGCTCTATCCATGGATGCATCTGGTCGGACGCACGCTGTTCGCGATAATTTTTGCAGGGTCGGGCATCAGTCACTTCACCCAGCGCGCCGGGATGGCCCAATATGCGGCCGCCCGCGGGCTCCCCGCCGCCGGCGTGATGGTCCCGCTGTCGGGCGCGTGGATCCTGGTGGATGCTCTGTTCGTGATCCTCGGATGGCATCGCTTCATCGGCGCTGGAATGCTCGCCCTCTTCCTGTTCCCGACTGCGTTCCTGATGCACGGATTCTGGAGGGAGACGGATCCCCAGGCTCGCATGATGGAGCAGACCCACTTCTTCAAGGATCTGGCCATGGCCCGCGCGACGCTGGTGACCGCGTACTACGCCGGCGCTCCCTGGCCGACGGCGGTGCAACCCTGAACGGCGGTGGTCACCCGACCCCCCGCCCGTGGATCCGCTTGTATGCGGCCAGGTGGCGGAGCGCCGCGCTCACGTTCCCGCGCGCCTCGCACAGCCGGGCCAGATTGAAGTGCGACTCGGCGGGCTTCACCTCCGCGGGCTCGATCGGCACCTCGTCGAAGGAGCGCACCTCGTCCGCGTAGCGGAGCTGGTCGAGCACCAGCCCCTCGCCGTGCGGCCGCACCACGACCAGCGTACTGCTTCCCGCGGGTCGCGTACTTGGCGACCGTGATCCGGCCGGTCTCCTGGAGCGCCGCGGAGAGCAGCCGGTACGCGCGCGTGAGAAGCCCGGCGCGACCGTATCCACGCCGCTGCTCTGGAACGAGGTCGGCGAAGGTCTCTCGATCGGCGATTACACGATCGAGACGGTGCCGCCGCGCATGAAGACGCTTGAAGGCGGCGATCCGATGGCTCCGGTGCTCACCGAGAGCCCGGACTTGATCGCCGCCCTCGAGAAGCTGCTGGCGAAAGTCCGCTGACGTCCCTTCAGCTTCCGATCGCGCGCCGCACGCCCGCCACCTGCAGCACCACGTCGCGCTCCCCCCGACCGCACGCCGCCGGATCTGCGAGCTTCGCCTGCACCACCACGCGGTCGCCGGGCTGGAAGGCACCCGTGTCCCCGGTCAGCCAGTAGAGCTGGTTCTCGTTGGACAGCAGCTCGGCGCAGCTGCCGCGGGCCTCCTGAAGCCGCCCCGCGCGCACCAGCATGCCGTTCCCGTCGGTCACGTGGAAGGCGGAGGAGATGGCGAGCGGATTGAAATAGAAATCGAACATGATCAGATGGACCGGGCGGTTGGATCTGGCCCATTCCGGTATCTTGATCGTGACGTCGGCGAACTCGCCGGAGTCGTCGGACAGTATCTCCTTGAGCGCTTCGAAGCCGATCCGCTGCGCGCCGACTCCGATCCGCATGGGCGTGCGGGCCGGCAGGTACTGCCAGCTCACGACCACTGGGGTCCCGGGGGGACCGTTCGACGGCGAGAACGTCGCGATCCGGTACGAGAGGGAATCGGCGATCGCCGTACGGGGTCGAACCCGCCCCTGCCCCGCGGCGCCTTCGGGAGCGAGAGTGAAGAGGGCGGACAGCAGGAGCACCGCCGCGGAGACCCGCGTGCGCCGCGCGGAGCGGATGTGGATGTGGATGGCCATGGCAGGCATCGTCCGTCGCTGAAGCGTTTCGTGGATACTGAACATTACCACGGGCGTCGTGCGCTGGCCACGTCGGGCCCCGCCCATGCCCCAGGCCCTCAACGCCTGAGAACTGCATCTGTAGTATAAGGGTTCGGACTCCTCGGGTCATGCTGCTTCGAGAGATCGGAGGCGCGAGATGAAGAACAAGACGACCTGGCGGCACGGGGACACCCGCGAGCGCCTGCGCGACGAGCATCCCGGTGCCGGGGAGCAGGCTGGCGAGGCCTGTCGGCGGGATCGGCGGCGCCCTGGCCGGCGCGGCGATCGGGTCCGATCGGCACGATCCTCGGGGGCATTGCCGGCGCGGTCGGCGGCTGGTGGGCCGGCGAGAAGCCGCGCGCATCAGCTACGCCGTGGGGTACGCCGCCGGGCGGAACCCGGGGCAGGTGGACGAGGCGGCCGTCCGCGACCAGCCCTCCCTCGATCACGCGCGCCTCCATGTTCACGTCGATGTTGCGAGCAAGAGCGGGCAGGGGGTCTGCACGACGGCGTCCGCGATGCGGGCGGTCTGGACGTCGGCGAGGGTGAGCCCCTCCCCGCTCACGGCAGCGGCGTGCTCCGTCCGAGCCCCCGGCTTCGGTGCAGGTATCGCACCCGCCATCCTCCCTCCGTGCGCACCAGAATCCAGCTCTCGACCGCGGACCACGGCACCTCCTCGGCTGTGACCGAGGCGGTGAAGAGGCACGAATAGAGTGCTACCCCGTCGCTCAGCAGCGCAAACGAAGAGCCCTCCATGCGCCAGCTCAGCCCCCGTTCGGCGCTGGGCAGCGGACGCGGCAGCGGCGAACCCCCCGCGCGCGTCCAGCGCACCTCGTCCTCCTGGTCGATCAGAATCGCTTCGCGCGTCGTGAGCTGAGCGACGCGGGCGCCGTCGCCCACCGCGAACGCCTCGGTCACCGCGACCACGGTGCCGCGAACCGAGTCCTCGACCGGAGTGGTGGGATAGTCGGGTGGCCGGTAGAGGGTCGCGGTGACGGGCTCGTCGGCGGTCAGGTCCGGGCGGCGCTCGAACCGGCACGCGGACGTGGCTCCCAGCAGCAGGAGCAGCGCCGCGCCGCCCGCTCGAACGCTCGCTCTCACGACCGGCCCCCTTCCGGTCGGCGGCGCCGCATGCCCGGCGGGCCGGGGCGGAGCGAGGACGCGTCGAGCGCGCAGCGCGAGACGCAGCCTCCGCAGCTCACCCCGAGCCGCCCCGCTTGCGGTAGACCCCCACGCGGAGCGCGGGACGGACCGTGATCCGGAAGTGCAGTCGGTTCTCGACCGCGACCGGGTGCGTGTGCGTCTTCGGGTGGTCGCTTTCCTGCTCGTTCTCGACCACCAGCACCTCTCCCGGGCCCAGTCCCGACTCCAGCCGGCGCAGCTGGCCCTCGAGGTCCCCCAGCGCCCGCCCTTCGACCTCGTCTTGGACCGACCCCTCCGTCTCCGCGACCAGCTCATGCGCGTCCACCCGCTCCCATGCGGCGGTGAATTCGTCGGCGGGATCGGAGCGCTCGTGATTCCGGCGGAATCCGATCTCGGTGTGCGCCTTGGAGTCGAAGTTCGGATCGACGCTCTGGACCGAAGTCCCGTAACGCCGGAGGATCATGAGCAGTGAGCGGGCGGGTGCGGGGAACGACGGCGAAAGGGAAGCGGGAGAAACAAGCGTCGCCGAGGTCGGAGCGTAAAGGTGCGGTGCGGTCACGGTCAGCCGAAGCCGAGCAGCTTCTTGAGCTCCTCCTCCGAGAGGTCGTCCGCGCTCTTCGATCCGACCGCGCGCGCGGAGCGCGCGTGCCGCCGCTCGCTCGCATCTTCCTCGGGAGGAGCGCCCACATAGTCGTACCCCTCGAGCCGCTCCCTCGGAAGCGATCGGCCCAGGTGGTGCTCGAGGGTGCGGAGGGCGCCCAGGTCGGCCGCGGTCACGAACGTGACGGCGGTGCCCTGCGCGCCCGCGCGTGCCGTGCGCCCCACCCGGTGGATGTAGTCCTCCGGGTCGAGCGGCACATCGTAGTTCACCACGTGCGTGATCCCCTCGACGTCCAGCCCGCGCTGCGCGATGTCGGTCGCGACCAGCACGCGCACCTTGCCGGTGGCGAAATCGTCCAGCGCCTGGGTGCGGTGCTTCATCTGGCGATCGGAGTGCATGACGTCGGCCTTGATCCCATCGCGGCTGAGGCGGCCCACCAGCACGTCTGCACCGACCTTCGTGCGGCTGAACACGAGCACGTGATCCCAGCCCTCGTGCTGAACGAGGTGCACGAGCAGGTCGGGCTTCTTCTCGGGCTTCACCGAGTAGACCAGCTCGCTGATGCCGGTCGCAGTGGTGCCCGAGCGCGCCGCCTCGAGCCAGAGCGCGTTGCGCGTGATCCGGAGCGCGAGATCGTGCACGCCGTTCGGCATGGTCGCGGAAAAGAGCATGGTCTGCCGCTCACGCGGCAGCGCGCGCAGGATCCGCTCGATGTCGGGGCGGAACCCCATGTCGAGCATCCGGTCCGCCTCGTCCAGCACCAGGAAACGGATCCGGCTCAGGTCCGTACGCCCGCGATTCATGTGGTCGAGGAAGCGCCCCGGCGTGGCGACGGTCACCTCCCATTTCTGATCGAGCGCCTCGATCTGCGGGCCGTAGCCGACGCCCCCGTAGATCGCGGCGCAGCGGATGCGGGTACCCGCCGCGAGCGCCGCTGTGTCGTCGGAGACCTGCTGGGCCAGCTCGCGCGTGGGACAGAGCACCAGGACCTGGAGTCCCTCCCCCGCCAGCACCGACTCGAGCGCAGGGATCATGAACCCGGCCGTCTTGCCGGTTCCGGTCTGCGCGATCCCGACCACGTCATTCCCGTCGAGCGCGGCCGGAATGGCCAGCCACTGGATGGGGGTCGGGCGCTCCCAGCCGAGCGCCTCGACCGCGGCGAGCTGCGCTTCCGACAGCCCGAGCGCCTCGAACTTTCTTCCCTCCGTCATCAGACCTTCCGTCATCGTATGGCCGTCATCGAATCCCCGCCCTGCCTCCGCGAGCGGGTAAACGTAAGCGGGGGCTCCGGATCCGCCCAGCGATGCCCGCCGCGCGCCGAGGCGTGGCGTCAGGGCCCGCGGAGCACGGAGAGGACGTTGGAGAAGTCGTCCGTCCAGAGCACGGCATCCTCAGCGGGGCGCAGGAAGCGCCAGCGGGAGTCGGCGAAGCGGGCGAAATGGTCAGGGCGCGGCGAGCGGTCCGGCGCCGGACGAATCGGCCGCCGAAGTTGGCCCCGAATCGCGCGGGACGCCAGCCACGCCAGGATCCGCTTCCGAGCGCAGGGGTAGGGCGATCCCGGCATGCGTCCGACCCGCGTTCTCTTCGTCTGTCTCGGCAACATCTGCCGCTCCCCGCTCGCCGAGGGCGTCTTCCAGAGCCTGCTGCGCGCGCGCGGGCTCGAGCGGCACTACGCGGTGGAGTCGGCCGGAATCGGCGCCTGGCACGCGGGTGAGGCGCCGGACCGCCGGGCGCTGGCCGTGGCGCGCAAGTACGGGGTCGAGCTGAGCAGCCGGGCGCGACAGATCGCGGCGCCGGACTTCTCCGACTCCCACTGGGTGATCGCGATGGACCGCGAGAACCTCACTGAGCTGCGCGTGCTGGCGCGCACCCACGGCGGCGGCGCCCGGATCCACCTGCTGCGCGAGTTCGATCCCGAGCCCGGCGATCGGCAGGTTCCGGATCCGTACTACGGAGGGCCGGAGGGCTTCGACCGGGTGTTCACGATGGTGCACCGCTCCTGCACGGCGCTGCTCAACCACCTAGAGGAGGAGCGCCGCAGCAGCGCGCCCGAAGGGAAGCGCGCACCGCGCGCATGAGTTGCCCGTGAGCGGTCGCGGGCTCCCAGACGCGCTCCGCTCGGTCATCGAGGACACGCTCGCGGCCCTCGGCGCACCCGCCCGCGTCGAGCGGGTGGCGCCGCTCGGCGGCGGCTGCATCAGCCACGCGTCCCGCCTGGAGACGGAGCGCGGGGACCGCTTCTTCCTCAAGTGGAACGCGCGCGCGCCCGCCGGAATGTTCGGTGCGGAGGCGGAGGGACTCCGGACGCTCGTCTCCCCGCCGGGCCCACGGGCGGAGCCCGGGGAGGCGCGTGGGCCTGCGGGCACACTGCGCGTTCCGGAGGTGATCGCGGTGGGCGAGGCCGACCGCGGCGTGCCGGCCTGGCTGCTGCTCGAGTACGTCGGAGCGGGGCGACCGGGGCACGATTACGCGGAGCGACTGGGGGAGGGGCTCGCGGGGCTGCATCGCTCCGCGGCCGAGGATCCGGCCGGCCGATCCAGCGCGCGCTCGAACGCCCGTTGGGCCAAGCGCTGGGGGTGGCCGCGCGACGGCTTCATCGGCCCGCTCCCGCAGGAGAACGCGCCCTCATCGCGGTGGGGTGAGTTCTGGCGGGACTGCAGGCTCGCGCCGCAGCTCGCGCTCGCGCGCGAGCGGGGGCACTTCACGGACGGCGACCGCGCGCGCCTCCTGGACCGGGTCGTCGAGCGCACTGGTCCCCTGCTCGCGGCGGTCGAGGAGCAGCCGTCCAGCCTACTCCACGGCGACCTCTGGGGCGGAAACGTCTATCCGGACGAGGCCGGCGCCCCCGTGCTCATCGATCCGTCCGTCTACCGCGGCCATCGCGAGGTGGACCTCGCGATGAGCGAGCTGTTCGGAGGCTTTCCGGGCGGATGGCCGGACCCGTACGGCCGCGCCTGGCCGATCGACGCCGGCTACCGCACGTACCGGCGCGGGCTCTACCAACTCTACTATCTGCTCGTGCACGTGAACCTCTTCGGTGCGAGCTACGAGGCCCGGTGCCTCCGGGCGGCGCAGGAGGCGCTGCGGGGAGGCTAGTGTCCCGCTATCGCCGGGCGAGCGCGCCCGCCAGCCGCGTGATCGCGTTCTCGATCAGCCCGTCGGACGTGGCGTAGCTCATCCGCACGTAGCGGTCGTCGCCGAACGCGGAGCCCGGTACCAGCGCGACCCCAGTCTCCTCGAGCATCCAGGAGCAAAACCGGGTCGAATCCGAGATCTCGTCGCCGAAGGCCGAGTCCACCCGGAAGAAGAGGTAGAACGCGCCCATCGGCTTCAGGTACGGGAAGTCCGGGAGCATCTCGTCGAAGAGCCGCGTCACCAGATCGCGACGGCGGCGGAAGCCGGTCACCATCGCCCGGACGGCCTGCTCGGTGCACGCGCGGTCCGTGTACGCGGCCAGCGCGGCCATCTGCGACGGGGTCGCGGCGTTGGAGGACACGTGGCTCTGGAGCGCGCCCAGCTCCTTGGCAGCCCGCGGATCGCAGTACGAGAAGCCCAGACGCCATCCGGTCATGGCGAACGCCTTGGAGGTGCCGTCGATGAGCACGGTGTCCCCGAGGGAGCTGGCCGGCAGGTCGAACAGCCCCGGCGCCGGGGTCCCCTCCGGGCCGGTGAAATTGATCGCGCGGTAGATCTCGTCCGCAATCACCCAGATCTTGCGATCGCGCGCCCATTCGACGAGCGCCCGGAGCTCGTCCCGCGCATACACGCCCCCCGTCGGATTCGAGGGTGAGGAGTAGAGGAGTCCGCGTGTCTTTGGAGTTGCCGCGCGCTCCAGGTCGTCGGGGGTCAGCCGGAAGTCGCGCTCCTCGCCGCCCGCAACCGGCATCGGATTGGCGCGCGCGAGGGTCACGATCTCGGGATAGCTCGTCCAGTAGGGCGCACCTATCAGCACGTCGTCGCCGGGCCCGAACAGGCAGAAGCACGCGTTGAAGAGCGCCTGCTTCGCTCCGGACGTGACCACGACCCCCTCGGGATCGAGCTCCCGTCCCGCGCGCTCCGAGAGCGTGCGCGCGACCGCCTTCTTCAGCTCGGGCATGCCCGCGGCCGCGGTGTAGCGGGTCTTCCCCGCCCGGATTCCCTCGATGCCCGCCTCCGCGATGTGCGCCGGCGTGTCGAAGTCGGGCTCCCCGGCGCTCATGTCGATCACGTCGCGTCCCTCCGCCTTGAGGCGCTTGGCGAGCGCGCTCACGGCCATGGTCGCGGAGGGCCTGATCTTCTCGATGTTCGCGCTGAACGACATGGGGGCCACCTCGGCTGTGATGCCCGCGGACAGAGGAGGTGCGCACCCTAATATACCGTATACCGTCGGAACGGGTGCGGTCGGCACCCGGTCGCGTCGGACAGCGCTTGCCCGCGCCGCCTCCGCCGGTCGAGCTTCGACCCGCATGTCCTCGGCCGTGAGCTTCTTCTACGACTACATTGACCCAGCCTCGTTCTTGATCGAGCGCCAGCTGGCGGCGCTCGAGGCGGAAGCGGCGGTCGCGGTGAAGCGCCTGCCCTTCGAGCTCCGCCCGCCGCCCTCCCCGCTGATCGACCCCCTGGAGGAAGCGTGGCGGGAGCGCTGGCGCGACGCGCAGGGGGCGGCGGCAGCAGCCGGTGTCGAGTTCGCGAGCCCGCGCCTCGTCCCGTGGACCCGCAAGGCGCACGAGCTTGCGCTCGAGGCGCGCGAGCGGGACCGCTTCGAGCCGGTCCATCGCGCCCTCTTCGAGGCGTACCAGCTCCAGGGGCGCGACCTAGGCCGGGTCGACGTGCTGCTCGACATCGCGGTCCGCAACGGGATGGACCTCACCCGCACCAAGGCCGTGCTGGACGTGGACCGCCACACCGCGGCGTTGGAGCAGGCCCGCGCGCAGGGGGAACGCCTCGGGGTGGCGGGGGTTCCTGCGCTCCTCGCTGGTGGCCGGCGCCTCGTGGGATTCCACGATCGTGGCACCCTCCTCGCCTTCCTCCGGGCCCGCTGATTCAACCTCACGATCCGCAATCGATGGCCGGTTACCAGCGCAAGACGGCGTTCAGCTCCGAGGAGGTGCTGTCCGCGGCCGAGCAGATGCTCCCCCAGCGAATCGGGCTCAACCGCACCAAGAGCAGCGGCCACGGGGCGACCTATTCGGGCGCCGAGGGGACGGTGACGCTCTCCGTGCACCGTCACGGGCCGTACACCGAGGTCATCGCGAACACGGACCGGCTCCGGACGGCACGCATCAACTACGAGGTCCAGAAGTTCCTCAACCACCTGCCGTACGAGCCCTTCGACCGTGGGGGACCGGGCCGGGGCAAGCCGACCTGATCAGATGGACTCCTTCGAGGATCTGGGGGTCGGGGGGGAGCTAGTCGATGCGCTGTCGTCCCAGGGGATCGAGGAGCCGACCCCCTTCCAGGCCGCCGCGATCCCCGTGATCCGCCGGGGCAATCACCTGCTCGGCCGCGCCGGTCCGGGCGCCGGAACGCTGATCGCCTACGGCGTGGGGCTGCTCGAGCGGGTGGAGCCCGGAGGGGGCGCGCCGCGCGCGCTAGTCGTCACGCCGACCGCGGATGCGGCGCTCCGGCTCGCTGAATCGCTCGCTCCCATCGCCGCGGCGACCGGGCACACGCTCGCCTCGGCCGCCGGTCCCTGGGTGCTCCCCGACCGGGCCGACCTCCTCTTCGGCACCGCCACCGAGCTGCTCGCGTGGGCGCGCGCAGGCCGGCTCCGGGCGGAGAGCGTCCAAGCGCTGGTGGTCGAGCAGGCGAGCGTGATCCAGCGGGCCGGGGGGCTCGGCGAGCTCGAGGCGCTGCTCGAGTTCCTCCCGAAGGACGCGCAGCGGGTCGTGCTCGCCTTGCCGACCCCGCCCGAGATCGAGGACTTCGTGGAGCGCCACGCACGGCGCGCCGTGCAGCTCCCGCCGCAGGCTGTCGAGGTCGAGGCGGAGGCCGGCCCCAGGCGTGGTGAGGTACGATACCGCATCGTAGACGAGCCGCGCGAGGCGGGCGCGCTCCAGCTCACCGCCGAGCTGCTGGAGGACGCGCGCCACGTCTGTCTCTTCTTCGCCAGCGACGACGACGCGGCTGACGTGGGTGACTTCCTCTCGCTGCACGGTTATCACGGCGGGCCGCCGGGGGACCCAAGCGCACCGCTGTGGCTCGCCTCCACCACTGGCGGCGAGCTCCCCGCGCGCCGGGCGCTCGAGGGGGCGGAAGCCGTCCCGGTGAGCTTCGACGCGCCGACCGGACCCGACGCACTCGACCGGCGCCATGGCGGCG
>Ga0310123_10003823_pt1 | contig 11518 bp, 10 predicted proteins | sample CB6_AW_1057_MG_FD_203505 | JGI IMG/M metagenome (GOLD analysis project Ga0310123, IMG submission 203505) | Marine microbial communities from Western Arctic Ocean, Canada - CB6_AW_1057 | ecosystem: Environmental > Aquatic > Marine > Oceanic | place: Canada: Western Arctic Ocean | collected... | reverse complement strand
GCGTCGGTGGGAATGATCTGGTCCTTGTAAGGTTCTGCCCCCCAACTCGTCGGGTAGTCGCGCGTAGCCAACAGATCCTTGGCTCCCCACGGGATTCCGTGTAAAGGCCCGCGGTAATTGCCCAGAGCGATTTCCTGGTCGGCGCGGCGTGCTTGCTTCATTGCTAGGGCATGGGTGAGATTGACGGCGAAGAGCAGCTTCGGGTTGTAGCGTTCGAGACGGTCGAGATACATCAACGTGAGCTGCTCCGAGCTTACTTGCCGGGTACGGACCAGCTCGGAGAGCTGGGTCAGAGGCAAGAATGCTAACTCTTCGAGGTCGTCACCGACGGCCGGTGGGCTTTGGCGACTGACCCGAATCGGAATCTCGTCGCGGTCAAGATCCACTTCGACCCCGGGCATAGCTGGTTCAAACAATAGCGACGGCGGCACCTCATTGGGGATCTTCAGATCGCGGATCTGTTGATAGGAAGCGGCATTACGATCAAGACCTTGCCGCATTGCTTCCCGCTCCTCGTCGGTTAGTTCGAGGCCTGCAATCTTCTCGGCTTCGGCGATCATAGCGGCCGTGATTGCGGGTTCCGAAGCTTGTCCTTGTCCTCCACGGCTTTGGGCCCACAGCACCCCGGGGAAAAGTGTTCCGGCTAAGCTCGTGCCAGCAAAGAAACCCATAAACGAGCGCCGGTCGAGCCCTTCGATAGCAACGATGGGTTCATCGTCCTCGGCGCCGGTCGTGTCGGTGAACGGGATAGTTTGGATGCTGTTGATCTTGGATTCGCTCATCTCTTTTTGCCGTCTGTTGTTGGGAAGCTACTAGGTTGATTCTTGGTGATTGTGAGTCGACGGCAATATGCCGTTGATCGGACCTGAGAACAAGGCCTGTGAGCTTAACGAATCGTTCGGGGAACGAGCTTCTCTGACATCCGACCCCATGCAGCGACATGTCCTCAGGGGCGTGCGAGAATCCTGACACTTCTATAATTCCGGAGGTTTCTCTAATGAAGAAGAAGATGAACCGTCGCGATTTCGTTGCCACCGGTGCGGCTGCGGGGGTGGCAGTGGCGACCGGACGATCAGCCCTTGCGGCTGCTTCCAGCGAGCATAACGTTTCGAAGCCACCCCCCTCCCGAAGCCCTGAGATGCTTGCCACGCAGGGTACACCACCGATGGTTATTTCCGACTACAGCGGCTTCGGCTACCGCAACGGCGGCACGATGAACGCGGTCGAGAAAGCGTTCCAGATGATCACCGAGGGCGAGGATGTGCTCGACGCGGTGATTGCCGGGGTGAACATCCCTGAAAACGATCCCACCGAGACCGGGATTGGCTACGGTGGTTTGCCTAACGAGCGCGGCGTCGTACAGCTCGATGCGTGCTGTATGCACGGGCCGAAGAAGCGTGCCGGCGGTGTCGCCGCGCTCGAAGGCGTGCGCACGCCTTCGCTGGTTGCCAAGGCTGTCGCTGACTACACCGATCACCACCTGCTGGTAGGCCAGGGGGCCCAGGACTTTGCCCGAAACATAGGATTTGAGATCGAAGCCGATCTCAACACCGACCGTTCGCGTAATCTGTGGCTAGAATGGCGACAACGCGTGGATCCGGAGCACTACCTCGATCCCGATGACCGTCCTATTCGTCGTCGTGGTGGTCGCGGGATTGACGCCGACGGTGTGCCAGGTGGAATTGGGCAATCATTGGAGTGGCAGCGTGACCTTGCCTGGCGTGGCTACCAGGCCGCCCTCGACATGGTGCGCGAAGGCTTTATCCCTGAGCACAGCTTCTGGGGTACGATCAACTGCAACGGTATCAACGCCGCCGGCGAAATCTGCGGAGTGACGACAACTAGCGGCTTGTCGTGGAAGATTCCGGGCCGGGCCGGTGACTCGCCGATCCTCGGCGCTGGCCTTTACGTTGACGGCGACGTGGGTGCCTGTGGCTCGACTGGTCGCGGTGAGGCCAACCTCTTCAATCTCTCGTCGTTTCTGATTGTCGAGAAGATGCGCGACGGAATGCACCCCAAGGATGCGGCGATTGAAGGCCTTCGACGGATCCGTACGAACACTATCGAAGAAAGATTGCTTAACAGCCGAGGGGAGCCAGCCTTCAACGTGCGCTTTTTCGCCCTCGACAAGCAAAGCCGCTACACCGGCGTGCAGATGTATGGTGGTGGCGAGGGCTATGCAATCTGTACCGAAAATGGCGCCGAACTCATTGAGTTCGACTACCTTCTAGAGGGGTCACCAGTCGATTGAACGTCAGAATCAATGCGGACTTTAGCCAGCTGGTGCCGGCTGCCCCTTGCCCCAGAGAAACAAAGGAGACTCCATGGCTTCGCGGATTCGTGAAAATCGATTACTGATCCCCGTCATCGTGTTCCTATGTGTCGTGGTTGCTTCCTGCCAGTTTCTCGACACAATCGCTGGGATCCAACACGATACCGTTGGCTTCGACGTTGTTGAAACCACAATTGCCGATGTTCATCAAGCGATGCAGGACGGCCGGGTGACAGCTCGGCAATTGGTGGAAGACTACCTAGCGCGTATCGAGGCATACGACAAACGCAACCCGGCCCTCAATGCCATCATCGAGGTCAATCCACGTGCCCTGGAGCGTGCCGACGAGCTCGACGTCGCGTTCGCTGAGTCGGGACTGACAGGGCCTCTGCATGGCATCCCGATGATTGTGAAGGACAACTATGATTTCGCTGGTATGCCGACTACTGCTGGGTCTGCATCGCTCGCCGAGTCGATGCCTCCCGATGATTCGTTTCAGGTGCGACGCATCCAGGAGGCCGGTGCCATAGTCTTGGCCAAATCTAATATGGCGGAGTTTGCCTTCTCGCCTAACGAGACAATAGGCTCGCGAATTCCAGGCTTTACTCGTAATCCATATGCAACTAACCGGGTGCCAGCAGGTAGCAGCGGGGGCACCGGAGCCGCGGTAGCGGCGAGCTTCGGCGTTGTCGGCTTGGGCACCGATACCGGCAACTCGATCCGCGGCCCTTCGTCCCACAACGCCTTGGTCGGGATTCGTTCAACGATCGGGCTGACTAGCCGCGACGGCATCGTCCCACTGGCTTTCTCGCATGATATTGGTGGGCCGATGGCACGCACCGTCGCTGACGCCGTGGCGGTGTTCGACGTGCTCGCCGGCACTGACCCGGCCGACCCAACGACCCTAGAGGCCGATTCGCGCCGAGCTGTTGATTACAATCAGTTTCTAGACGCTAACGTGCTGGCGACGGCACGCATCGGAGTCGTACGGCAGATCGTCGATCGCGAGAGCGGCGACCCGCGCATGCGTGACTTGTTAAGCCGGGCGCTTGAGGACCTGCGCGTCGCGGGCGCCCAAATCGTCGATCCAGTCATCATCCCGATGCTGGACGAGACCGTGCAGTTTTCGTGCCGACGTTTCCGTTACGACATCAACGCCTACCTTGCGACCCTCGGGCCAGACGCCCCCGTCAAAACGCTCACCGAGATCGTTGAATCGGGTGGTTACGATCGTACCGTTCGCGACCGCCTACGGCGCGGCCTTGAGGAAAGTCTTGAGGACCCCGACAGTCGCTGCGCCGAGCAAACTGGCAATCGGAGGCTCCTCGCCCAACAAGTTCGGGGCGTTCTCGCCGATGAACAGCTCGACGCACTTGTTTACCCAACGTGGGCTAATGTGCCGAGGCTCATCGGAGATCTGCGCTCCCCGGGTGGGGATAACAGCCAGGTGTTGTCTCCGCAGACCGGTTTCCCGGCTATCACAGTGCCGATGGGCTGGATCGAAGAAGGTGGGCAGCAGCTGCCCGCAGGCCTGCAGATTTTTGGTGATGCTTGGAGCGAACCACGGCTGATAGCCATAGCGTATGCCTACGAGCAGGCCACCCAGCATCGCCGGCCGCCTGGTACGACGCCAGCGTTGCGTTAGCAACGATCGGGGTGAAGTCATCGAACCTTGTACTATTACATTGTTGCCACGAGAGTTGATGGTCCGCTTCGCCAGCCATATAGCCGACGAGTTTCCTGTTGGCTAAGTTCTGCGCAATGAGGTCGGCATGCAAACGCGTCTACCGAAAATGGAGTTATCGGAGTGAAGGAAAGTCCAGTGGTCGCAGTTGTGTGTGGTGGCCCGTCGGCTGAGGCTGAGGTATCTCGTGTCAGTGGTAAATGTGTCGCCGAGGCACTGCGCGCAACCTATGCCAATGTCAGCCTAATGGAGCTTCAAGAGTTTGTCGGTGGTGGGCTCGGGGCTGAGTTTGCCGACGTTGTGTTCCCCACATTTCATGGGCCTCCAGGCGAAGACGGTACTTTCCAAGGGTTCCTTGAGGTGCAGCAGATCCCATACGTCGGGTGCGACGTAACCTCGAGCGCCTGCGCGATGGACAAGGTCATCGCCAAGCAGCTGTTTCGTTCTCGTGACCTACCGGTGGCTGACGAAGTGGTCGTTTACAAACGCGATGGTGCCGATGTTGGGGCACAACGGGTAGTGAACACGCTCGGTCAAGACGTTGTGATCAAGCCGTCGAGCCAAGGTTCAGGGCTCGGCGTCGTGTTCGGGAAAGACGCCGGCGAGCTTGCGCCGGCAATCGAGCAAGCTTTTGCCTTCGATGACCGTGTTTTGGTCGAGGAGCGCATTGAGGGCAAGGAAATCACGGTCGCGGTGCTCGAGCGCGGTGGCAATCCAGAGGCGCTACCGGTTGTTGAAATCACCACACCGGAAGGATCCTGGTACGACTATGAGCACCGTTATACAGAGGGACTCGCTGATCACATTATGCCTGCGCCTCTCCCCGAAGAGCAGTACAGTCGGACTCAGGAGGTCGCGGTGCTTGCGTTCGAGTCACTAGGTTGCCGTGATCTGTCTCGCGCCGACTTTGTGGTTCCAGAGCGGGGGGAGCCGATAATTCTAGAAGTCAATACGATGCCCGGGATGACACCGACGAGCCTCTTCCCCGATGCTGCGCGGGAAGCTGGTATTTCATTTGAAGAACTTGTCGCCTTATTGGTTGAGCGTGCTGTATCACGCAACTCATAGGTTCCGCGGAATGCCCACTCTCATTAACAGACCGACGACGATAGAAGCCGCTGGCAACAAGCCGAAGATTATCCAGGAGTACGTTGGACGGGTGAACTCTGAAACATCGGATGTTTCAGTTGCGCACATGCGTAGCCCGAGTGGCTGGGTCGAGCCAGCGCAGACGCCTGAATTTGACGAGTACACGTTAGTGTTGAAGGGTTTACTTCAGGTCGAGTTCGACGGTGGCAGTATGAAGGTTGAGGCAGGGCAGGGTGTCATAGCACACGGTGGCGAATGGGTTCGCTATAGCACGCCGGGGCTCCAAGGTGCCGAATACATCGCCGTTTGCGTCCCTGCCTTCTCGCCGAATACGGTCAACCGCGATTCTGAATAGTCGTTTGCTTGTATCGCCTGGATCTATCTGAACTATCAGCGCTGCAACAACCCCGTAAGATCGTGCAGGCGATCTCCCCCATGGCCACGGGACATTGCTGTCAGCTCTGTTTCAGGTTGATTTGCCAACCTACGACGATAGTCACGGCTATGGGGCAGTCGCCAGAGGTTCAATGCGATTAGTGCGACGATTACCAGCACAATCATCGAGCGCACTGCCTTCCCAGCTGTTTCAGGTAAACGGGAGCATCCGATGTCGAGCGCGATGCTGAAGCCGGCGAGGAAGAAAACAATTCCAAACGAAGCGTAGCGCATGAGAAACCATGAGAAGTCTTGCCTGGCGCTCGTCGCGAACAGGACAAACGCTATTCCGAGAACCAGATAGCCGAGAGCGACGCGGCTTGCGATACGGACTCGCCAGTTGTGGACATTGGAAAAGTTCCTAGGATTGAGTCGATACAGCCACAACATCACGAACGCGACCGCGAATCCCACTACGAACTTTGCTTGCCTAATAACCGTTGGAATGCCTGTTGCATCGTCTTCAACGGCGAAAGGGTATACCCAAAAAACTGATTGGAAGCCTACGTTCGAAAGGACTCGGTCAATTTGACTAAGAGAGGAAGGGCCGAGATGTTGCCACTCGTGGAGGAGCGAATTTGAGTACCAGATTCTTCCTGCAACTAGGACGAGCATGTAAATGATACCGGGTACCGCCATGCCCATAGCGAACGTAACAAGTCGTTTCCATGCGCGCGGGTGTCGTTCGCTGATAACCGGCGCCAGAGCCAATCCGAACACGGGCACCGCCACAAAGCATAGGATTCCTCCGTCCGAGACGAAAATCGAGATCGTAGTGCAAACAACTGCGGTCGCCAGTAAAAAAAAGCGACCATTGAGCATGAATCGCTGAAGCAAGTATGCAACGAGCAAGACGGAAATGATGTTCAGGTATACATTCGTGTTGGCGAACTGTCTCAACAGTCCCGTGGATAGTGGCAGGCTGCAGGCCAAGAGTAAGGCTAGCAAGGTTGCGAATGTCAGCCTTCCAGTATGGCGCCAAATTGTCACGCCTAGAGTTGAACAGGTGGCCGCGTGCGCAAGCAAGATGGTGACACCGAACCACGGGTACCAGATTAGCCCACCGGAAGCAGTCAGCAGGACCCAATACATAAAGCGGTGCGCCGAGATCAGATGACCGTTGTGATCGCTTATGAAGTCTTTCCACTGGTAGCCATCAGCCACCTCCGCGACAATGTCCAGATCGTCCCTGGAAAATTGGCTCGACACGTCAACGCCACCTACTAACTTGGGTCCCTCCGCCCCCGTGCTAAAAGGGGTGGAAATGACGAACGAGTAGAGAGCCAATGTCAGAATTAGGCAAGCAGCAAAGATGAGGGAGATTGCCCTCACGGGTGAAGTTCCCCTGGGTTGCGTTATCGGGATTCGTTTCTGTTGTGGCGGGAAGGCACGTCGTACCAGGGCGATAAGCCGGGAGCGCAGCGTGACAATGATTGAGACCAAGACAGCCAACAACGTACTAGCGATGAAAGCGACTAGCGCAGCGCTGGGTGGTCGGGACGGTGGTGTCAGAGAGCCACGGTCGATCCCGTGAGTATCCTCAACGGCTGGGTTTGTAATCAGTGATCTAATTTGTTCCTGACTAGAATCGAGTAGTTCGTAACTCCACGTTCGGTCGTCGCTCTGGCGTCCTCGTACTAGACCAAACTCTTCCTCCCAACGCAGTTGCTCATTGCTTTCCAGCGACTGTGCCCAACGGATGTCAATACGGGGCCCGCGTGGAGTGATGAGGTACACAACGAACCATACCGACAGGTACCCGATGGCGATGACAAGTAGAACGACAAGCCGGCGGTGAAGTTGGAGAGGTCGCATAAGAGGTTATTGTTGTCCTTGCAGCCAGTCGCGATACTCGTGGACCGTCGAGACAAAATCCTCGCAGACACGCGCGTCCTTGAGACGCTGCTCATCAACAATTGGCAGCGCCGGAAGCTGTGTTTGTAGAGCACGGGTGAATAATCCAACCCCATTCATTGAGTATGCTCCACTGCAGTCGTGTAACTTAACGCCATCAATGCCGCAGGAAGGCGAGTTGCTTTTAAGAACAAATCCGTGGATTTCCCTGCTGGCCAACTCGCTGGTCCGGCCTTCAGCATACTCAGTCATTAAACCAGTCCAGTCGTAACCACTTGTAACCCCAAGCAGCCGGACGTGACCCTCATCTTCGAACAGATGGACTGGCTCACGTGGCACTCCCATCCCGATATCCACCTCGGGACATATTGGAACCCATTCGAAGTGTTTGCCAAGAACTTCGACGACTACGCGGCTCCGCTTGTGGTCACCATCGTAACGGACCTCTTCCCCGAGCAGGCAATGACTTATACCGACGCGAGGTTTCATGGAGTTGTCTGGTTTGGACCCGGGAAAACCTCTTCGAGAACCTTCCGCCGGTATGCGAATATAGTTTCAACATCACGGCCCACCATGAGACGATTCACTAGCCGGCCACCGATGTGGTCGTAGCTCACGAGGTCACGGGCGATCGTGGCGTTGCCGTCAGGTTCAAAAGTGTGTTGATGGACCCAATATCTATATGGGCCGCGTACTTGCTCATCGACAAACCTGTGTGGCGGGTCCCACACTGTTATACGGCTTTGCCAACGAATCGGTATGCCACGGATACGCAATCGGTAATCGATTAACGTTCCCTCCTTCATCTCGATGGGATCGAGCGTCAGGACCTGGAACTTTAAGAACCCCGGTGTTAGCCGTTCGAGATTACGAGCATTGCTGAAGAACGGCCAGACTTCCTCGCTTTTTGCCAAGAGCCGCACTTCTGTATCGATGGTGAACATGCGTCATCTTCCGAGAGCTTGGCGCAGGGCCGTTTCGAGTTCTGGATATTGAAACTCGAAGCCGGCTTCTTGAAGTCGCTTTGGCACAACCCGTTTACTCGTTAGTAATTCCGTAGAAAAACCGCCGAGTGCCAATTTAAGCGCGAATGCCGGGGTGGGAAGAAAAGCCGGGCGGTGCAGGACTTTGCCGAGCACGGTGCTGAAATCACCTTGTCGCATAGGGTGTGGGGCAGTGCCGTTGTAGATGCCAACCATCTCGTTATCGCTGATGGCGCGGAGACAAATTGCCACCAGGTCATCGCGGTGAATCCATGACCACCATTGCTTCCCGGAGCCCATAGGGCCACCGACTCCCATCTTGAATGGCAGAAGCATACTGGCGAGTGCACCTCCCCCATGGGCAAGCACTATGCCAGTGCGGATGACAACGACTCGAATGCCATGAGTTGTCGCGTTGTTAGCCTCTGTCTCCCAGGCGCTGCTAATATCCGCGAGAAAATCGTGACCAGACGGGTGGTCCTCGGCAAGTTCAGAGTCGCCTTGGTCGCCGTAGTAGCCAATTGCACTGCTACTTACCAACACGGTGGACTCATCTGTTTGTTCAAGAGCCTTGACTAGATTACGGGTGCCGATTACCCGGCTATCCTCGATACGTTGCTTCTTTTTTTTCGTCCAGCGTCCGGAAACGGCTTCGCCGGCAAGATGAACCACGGCATTAACGTTAGTGAAGGCAGCGATCGGCGGTGAGCCTGCTACAGGGTTCCAGGCGAAAGCCTCAGTTAACTGCGGCACACTCTGCTTGGCTTTGTTGGGGTCTCGGGACAATCCCCAAACTTCATGGCCGTTGCTGGCAAGAGTCTCGGTGAGCTTGCTTCCAATGAATCCAGTAACGCCTGTGACCAGGACACGCATCACGGTCTCCTCAATTCGAGCGGGTTCACAACGAAGATTCTATCGGAGAACGTTCGGCACATTTCTTGATGGCAATTTTCAAAGGTTCACCTGGCGTGTTTGGACTCATGGCTGTGATTCCGTTTCGGTCGAGGCGGGCCCGGCGACAGCAACGCCGGTTGTGAACAGGATCAATGTGATAGCAGTTGCGATGGCGAACCTAGTTACCATCATTTTGTTCCTCCTTGCTGATTCCCAATCGAGCCTGTCCCGATTGAGGCGGCTTATTGGGTATCTACCCGAAGCCGAATATCCGTACAATATCTAGACAGAATATAAGTGTCAAAAATTTGCCTAGGTATTTTCACCCTTTCTTATATTTATTTTTGACAATATATAGACAAATCTTCTATGCTACGGAAAATGAATGATCGGCGCCTCAATTCGATTGGCATGGTTTGTCGTAGGACTGGCCTGAAAAGCGATCGGCTACGTGCGTGGGAGCGCCGTTACAATGTTGTCGAGCCGATTCGAAGTGGTGGTAATCAGCGCTTATATTCCGAGGAAGACATCGAAAAGCTTCTCTTACTGCGGCAGGCGACTGATGTGGGCCACCGAATCGCCCAGATTGCCCACCTCCCTGTCGGGGAACTTCGGGATCTCGTTGAGGTCGAGCTTGCTATTCTACCGAATCCGATAATTCCAACTCGGCACGAGGCGGCGAAAGCGCATGCCACTGTTAGCGCTTGTTTGAGCGCCGTGCAACAGCTTGATACAGCGGCACTTCGCCGTGGACTGCGACTTGCTTCCGAAGAGCTCAGCCCAGAAGCGGTTATTCAGCAGCTGCTGGTTCCCTTGATCCATAACATTGGAGATTTGTGGGCTGAAGGTGGTTTGAAGGCATCGCACGAGCATCTTGCCACTGCGGTGCTGCGAGTTTTTATCGAGGAACTCAGTCCGGAGCGCGAGGTACTTGCTGGTTTACCCCGGCTTTTGTTGACAACACCAGCAGGTGAACGTCACGAACTCGGAGCATTATTAGCAACAGCCGTAGCAACCCATGCTGGTTGGGATGTGACCTATCTTGGCCCCGACCTGCCGGCGGCCGAGATTGCCGCTGCGGCTCGCCAGCGGGGCGTGCAGGCGATTGCTCTCAGTATCGTGTGCCCGAGCTCACCGAATACAATTCCTGACGAACTTGCCACACTGCGCCGCCACATCGGCGACGATACAGGTCTGATCATTGGTGGCCGTGGAGCAATGGAATTTAAGGATACGGCATCCGATATGGGGGCTTTGATTGTTGAGGACTTGTCTGGATTGCCAGCGACTCTAGCCCTTTTCATCTAGTTGTTTGATGCAATATGCACGTGAGGCGTTGCGCCTGTTTGTGCCTCAATCTTTGATCCGATAGCTGTCGTCTGTTGGGCGAACAGGGCGAGAAAACCACAGGGGCCGACGTAGGTTGTCAGGTCCCGGGGCTGGGCGAGTTTGAGCCAGCCATTCTTTGTACAGCTCGTGGCTTCGGGTGGTGTCTACGATGACGTCACCGTAGCGATCGTTGGGTCGCGCCGGTTCGATGCGTACTTTTTGGTGCCAACAGTGCATCCCAGAGACCGGATCTGGTTGCACAGGGAAGGCCAAGTTTTGATGGACTCCGGCGTCAGTCCACCAGATACGGGACGAGTCAGGATCGTTTGATTCGAACGGACCGACACCATCGAGTTGCTGTACTCGCCAGAGGCCACCGTCCCCACCATCAACTTGATTTTCACTCAACGCAACATTGCTTGCGGCCCATTTGTTAGTTCCTTGTGAGTTGGGCAGACGCCATCGGCCGATATGGTGCGAACAGGCAATAATGCCCGGCCTCAGACCTTCGGTGACCCAGGAGCGGACGACGAAGTACCCGATGGCCGTGTTAACTCGCACCAGGCCATCGGTTCGAATGCCGAGGCGTTCGGCGTCGACTGGATGAATCCAAAGGGGGTTCCGATGCGAAATCTCGACCAGCCACTTGGCGTTTGCCGATCGCGTGTGAATCAGAGTCGGCAGACGAAACGTCGGTGTCAGAACGACGTCACCAGCCTCGCGGTTGAGACCACTCCAGTGGACTTGTGAGCGGATATAACCAGGGACAGCGTGCTCCGGCCAGCCCCAATCGACCATGGTAGGTGAGTAGAACTCTAGCTTCTTTGACGGCGTGTCGAAGCCGGTGAGTCTTTTACCGTCGATCTCGACCCCGGAAGCGCTGGGCTCTATTTCTTTTTCGTAGAAACGGTAGTCATTCTTCTTGACTTGGAAGGCTCCGTAGCGGCGCATGTACTCGAGGGGCGTCAAATTCTCCGC
>Ga0310123_10003820_pt1 | contig 11523 bp, 17 predicted proteins | sample CB6_AW_1057_MG_FD_203505 | JGI IMG/M metagenome (GOLD analysis project Ga0310123, IMG submission 203505) | Marine microbial communities from Western Arctic Ocean, Canada - CB6_AW_1057 | ecosystem: Environmental > Aquatic > Marine > Oceanic | place: Canada: Western Arctic Ocean | collected... | reverse complement strand
CTACATCCTAAAGCATAGAAAAGTTTTTTAGGTTTTGTATTACTTTTATTATATTCCCACCCAAAGATGAACCCGTTTTTATCTTTTCTATTAGACAACGGATCATCTGAATCAAGATTTGTAAAAATTTCTGATAATGATTTATTGTAAAATTTTTTCATTTATTAATAGTATACAAATTATTATTACTTGTCAATTTGATCTTGAGCCCAGTCATTAATTAAACCAGATACTTTTAGTTTATATTTGGAATCCTTATCAGCGTCTCTTAAAATTTTGTTTGCTCTTGCTAGTTGTAGTCCTTGTGCAACTGGTATTTGAATTGCTAGTGCTTTTTTTTGCTTTTGTTTTTTAAGTGCTTGTACTCTATGCCACCCATCTAGCAATATATAATAACCAGAATCTTTAATAGGAGATACAAGTATAGGTTTTTGTTTTTTATTTTTGGTTAATTTTTTAATCCAATAACGTTTTTCTTTGTTTAAAGGACGTTCAGCACCTAGACCTAATTCTGCCATTGTAACTAATTTTTTAATTTCTACTTTAATCTGTTTCATAATCAATATCCCAATTGGAATCTTTATCAGCATCTCTTAAAATTTTGCCGAAATTTTAAAAAGGCAATATGACGCTTGAGAAATCCTGACTTAATTGGTATTACAATAGCATTAATAGTATTTTTCTTTTGTTTTTTAATTGCCTGTACTCTATGCCACCCATCACATAATACATAATAACCAGAATCTTTTATTGGAGATACAAGTATAGGTTTTTGTTTTTTATTTTTTGCTAATTTTTTAATCAAATAACGATTTTCTTTGTTTAAAGGACGTTCAGCACCAAGGCCTAATTCTGCCATTGTAACTAATTTTTTAATTTCTACTTTAATCGTTTTCATAGTCCATAAAATCTATATTTTGTGTTGGCTTCCATTCATCTCCTTTTGGATAAGGTGGTTTACGTAAAGGAAAGTTTATTGCATTGTTGGCCTCATACCAATCTTCTACACATTTAGGTCCACAAAAAGGTTTTATAATTCTTTTTTTGTAGTTTTCTGCGTACAGTGAGTCAAACCAGTATATAGCATCAAAGAATACATTTTTACAATTATAACAAGTATGAAGTTTTTTAGTCATTGCCTGGTAGTGAAGTCATTTGTTGTGTTCCGCCTGTATTCACGTACCCTGCTTGTTTTCTATTATCTTCAGGTTCTTCGTCTGATATTAATAAAATATCATTTTCATCAACCATTCTTACTTCTTCATTAGTAGTTTTATTTTCTATCTTAAATGCTCTTGACCATCTGCCATGTGCAACCATAATCCATTGTCCGACTTTAACATCTTCTTGTTTAGGACCTATTGCATATATTTTTGCCCATCGTGGATGAATACCTGATTGAGTTCCGTCATCGTCTATTAAAATTATACCACCTTTGGATTTTACTTCACCAAAATGCATACGGCATACTAAAACTCTTTTGCCTAAAGGTTGGATATTATCGTGTGTAAGGTGTTGTCTACCACCATGCGATCCAAAGCCTTTTGCTTGTAAGTCTTCTATGTGTCCCATAGGAATATTATATAAGATTTATTCTAATCCGTCAAGTGCCGCGTCAATACCTTTTTTCTCAGTAGTAGCTTTTGGTTTAAATGTTTCGACTGGTTTAATTGGTGTTGGTTCTACAGGAGTCATTTTTTGTACTAAAGGTTGAGGTTCTGGAGCAATCTTTCTTGGAGGTGTAGGTTTTGCTCTTGCAGGAGTATCATCTACCTTACCTCTTGGTTGCTCGTAATATTTTTGCATTACTTCTGCTTTTGGTGTTGCAATTTGTCCACGTGGTCCTAGCACATCACCTCTAGTATTAACGTTCATATTACCAACTGCTCTAACGTGTTCGTTGGCTGATCGTAATTTTTCAATGTCCACCATACGGCCTTGCATGGTTCTATACATTCTTTTTCTCGGTGCTCTTGCTACCATTATATGCTCCTATTATAGTTTACTTATCATCTTAAAAATTCAGTGATATCTAAATTATATATTATTGGATTTATCTTATGAACACCAATTAAAAATAAACAAAAACTAGCCACACTACTACCTCTACCCACACCCCATACAATATTATTTTTTCGTAATGTATCTATAAAGTAGATTAAAAATTGTAATACTTTTATAAATTTTTTCTTTTCAAATAATAAATATTCGTGTTCTACTCTTTTTTTCTCAGAATCATTTTGACATTTATTTAATAACCATTCTAATACATTTAGTTCATGATACTTCTGTGGCATGAACCAATTAGCAATATTTGTTTCATCAACTTTTGCCGGAGTGGATCGTTTTGGTACAGTTTGTAATTGTTGTAGATCTGCTCCAGTATTTTTTATGCTGTTATTGTATTGGTCTGGTAATTCAAAAAATAATTTTGATATATCAAAGTCTGGATTAGTATAAAGTAAATCTATTGCATCTTGTTCTGTAAAGATACAATCACCTGTTTCATTTATTTTTGTCTTTGCCACCATCTAAAACCTTTGGATTAAACTCAAATATTTTAGCATGGCTATCGTGCTTCTTGTCAACTGGTATTTTATTATTCCAACTAAAGTGTCCTGTGTAAATGCCTTTATCAAGTTCTCTATCATATGTTGCCGTGTCAGCCCTTAACCACCATGGATCAAATTTTTCATATTTTTTTGAAAACCAATTAGGTGTATCTAATAGTATAAGTTCTTTACTGTCTTTGTCAACTGAATAAGTTATACCATCACCTTGCCAACTGGAAAGTTCTAATTTATTCACGATAATTACAGAATCTAAAATTGCATTTGCTTTGCAGAAGCATACAGCCGTCATTATTTGATCATAAGGTGGCTTTGGTAATTCTATAAATCTATTGTTAGATGTTTTTTGTAAAGTATGGTAAAGAGGTTCATCTTTCCACGTGGTAATCGTATTCGCCATTATCATTTCAAAAAGATTTTTTAATCTATCAAAATATTCTGTCTGTTCTTTTAAGTCTGCGGTGTATGGTGTTATAAAAAGTTTTATATTATATTCATTTGCAAATAGTTCATCATCGACTATAATAATTGATTTAAACTTTGTTTTCCAACTAAATGAATTTGGCATTAAACATACTTACTATTCAATGTTGATTAAATCACCTAAATCTGGTTCGCCTCTTGCTTTTTTAAAGTCTTTGTGCCATTGTTCAAGTCTTCTTTGACGAATAGCATCTTGATATGTTAGAAGTGCGTGTTGTAGTTTTTGTAACATGTCTGGATTTCTTCCTCGTCTTGCAATAGCAACTTTACGAGATAATTCTTTTATTCTTTTTGAAATATCTTCGTCAGATAAATTTGCTATTTCTTCTTGTAAAGGATGAAAATACATCACTATCCCCTATTAGATGTAGTTGTTACCTATTTGATGCATTAAAATTGTTGTACCTGCATCTGGAGTCATAAACTCGTATAGGTATCTGCCAGACGTTGGACAAGTTATTGTATTAGAAGAGCCATCACCACCTAATACTAAAGCCGAAACTATTACAGCAGTTGGAATTGTGATTGTGTGTGCTGTAGATGCAAACGTAATATCTAAAACGATTCTACCTAATGTTGCTGTTGCTGGCCAGTTTGAAAATGATAATGTTACCGAGGCATTTGTTGTTAATGTTTGGTAATGTCCAACTGTATGATTTAATGTAATTGCACCGCCAGTTGTACCGTGTGCATATATTGTTTCTGATGTATCTTTCAACTTTGCTCTAAGAACTTCATTATCTGCGAAGTCACTTGAAGCGTTTAATGATGCTTTGTCTGTTTGTAATGCTTCTATTTCTGTTTTTGCTTCTGTAAAATTGTTTTTAGTTGCACTAAAATTATCTCTAAATCCTTGTGAACTGTTATCTTGCCCTGCTTTAGGATAAGTGCCATCTACGTTACCTGGTACTATGTTACTTGCCATTAAAATATTCCTTTGCTTCTAAATTTAAGATATTTATCGTTAGCTCTTTCAACAGTTATAATAGTACCGTCGGAAGGTGTTTCTTTGGTAAAATTAACTGTAGTTTTACTAGTCGAAGTGTTATGAGTAAGTTCAATGCCATATTCATGGTCTGCGGATCTTAATTCACCATCAGCAGTCAAATCTGTTGGCTTTTGGTTATTGTCTGCTGTTACTCCGTTTCCAACATAAACAATATTACTGCCTTCTTTAACTAAAATATCTTCTTCGTGTACAATTTCATCTAATTGGAATGTAGTTGTAGACCCATCTGCTGTGAATTTAGCAGGTGTAATCTTGCTTTTATTAACTTGATATCTATCTACAATAAAATCAATGTTTCTAAAAATTAATCCTTTATCTGTTATTCTTTTCTTTAATAAAGCAGATGTACCTGCTTTGCAATAACATATAGGTACTGCTAATACAAATCCTAATGGTGCTAGGTCACCTGATTGTGTTGTTTTCATCCATAAAGGCAAATGGTCCCATTCTTTATGTCCTAAAGTTTTCATTCTACTTCTCATATTTGCAACTGCATTTGGATAAAGTGTTGCCATATAATCTAAGTCTGCTGTAATATTTCCTGTATACCTAGCTTTAGATCCAGATGTGCTAAACGAAAGTCCACTTGAAGTTGTAATATTGAAGTCATCCATGTCAGTAGTTAAATTAACTGTTCCTGCTCTTGGACCTAACATAGGTTTTGCAACATCTGTTCTTAATGAAACTGATGAACTAATTGCTGTACCATCGTTATTAACAAGTTTGTCTTTCATATCAATATAAACAACTTCATATTTTATAATATCGTTTTCTTTTGCAACCGCTGTTTTTAAATCTCCAAAATATAAAGTTTTTGGAGCATGATTTTGTTCCATTTGTTGTTGGAATATTGTAAGTGTTTGTGCTTGTAGTCCTGCTAACATTAACATTTCAGGATTTAGTTTTATTCCAAAGTTTGAATCTTCTGATCTGTAAATATATTCAGGAGAATTAATATTTGGATCTTGTGCAATACTATAAAATATATTTTGGTCAATTAATGAAGTTGAATGTCCAGTCATATTTCCGTATTCAATAGTAGTATATGGTATGTCTATGTTTAATGTAAATTCTTTTGATGTTGCCGCTGACTGATATTGGTCACTAACCGTAACTGTAAATGTATATGCTCTAGTTGAATCAGTAAAGTCGCTTGGATCAATTGTTCCTATTAAATTTCCTTGTGGAGATAATGTTATACCTGTTGGCAACGATCCAGATGTTAAACTATAAGTTAAAACTCTATTTGTTTCTTCTGCTACTGCCGAAAGTGATAATATACTTGGAATATCGGCCGTTAATGTACCAATGGTTGTTGGAGTTGTAAATGCAATTCCAATATCAATTTCACCAATTACTTTCAATGTGAATATTTGATCAGTGAATACATTTACTCCAGTAGATATAACTCTGTTAGCTCTTATTGTAAATGTATAATCTGTTTCTACAGCGGCTTGTCTTGCCAATGTTCCATATATTTCTCCAGAACTAATATTAATTGACAAACCTGAAGGCATAGAACCTGATACAATTGAATATTCTAAATCTGCTTGTAGTGGATCAAAATCTTCAACGTCAATTTTAATTACACAGGCGTTGTCATGTCTAAATGTTCCAAGGTCTGATGCTGTTTGGAAAATTGGTCTTCTATTAGCACTAAAATCAACTGTTAATGCTGAACCCCCTATTTCATTCATGTCTACTGTAATTTCTGAATTTGATACTCTCCAATAATCTGCTGTATAAACAAATATTGAATTATCTTGATCTACATAACTTGTACTATCTGAAACTCTTATTATAAAATCATAATTTATTGATCTAGATTTTGAAAATAATGTTCTATCGTAAACATAATCATCATAATCTTCTGCATATCCACCTTGTGGTCCATATCGTTCATCTTCTGTAAGTTGTATTATTCCAGATATTAATCCTGTTGATGATATAGTAATGCCTGGTGGTAATGCACCTTGTACAATTTCATAAACTAACGATTGTCCTGCTCTTGTATCTGTATCTGTTGCCGCTATTTGGAATGATAATGATGATCCATCTAATATCCAATATAATCCAACTCTTGTAGAGTCATCTAATTGTAATTGTCCTGATGCAGTTGTAAATGTTGGTGCGTCTGCACCTTCTATATCTAAATAAAAATTTCTATCTGTAATTGTTGTTCCGGCTGTGGCACGTACAACGAAGGTGTATCTAGTTCTTTTCGAAACCTCAGCCGGAATCCCTGTAAGTAAGCCTGTTGAAGTAAGTTCCATTCCTGAAGGTAGGCTTCCTGCAATTACGGAGTAAGTGATAGCCGTAGAATCGGCTGTATTCGCTTCTAATTGTAGCGAATATGATACTTGCTCGTCAATTGACGCAAGTTTACCTGCTGTGGTTGACCACACTGGTGTTGCCATTAAAACTTACTCCTTCGTCAGTATTTATTGTCTATTATTCAGTGTACGAATCCAATGTTCTAGATGTTGACGTAGGTTTTCATGATCGATAGGATCTCTTTCACGTTTAAGTGCTTCTTGTATTCTAGTAATTTCTGATCGTGGAGATCTGTGTCTATTGTTTTTGTAATGTCTCTTCATATAAGAGCTTATAAGTTTTGTTAAACTAGATAGTAGTATTATTATACGGTAGCACTAAAGCAAGTTGCTGGATTAACACCTGCAAGGCATCTCATAGTTCCTCTAACGTGCCATTGGTCAGTCGCTATATCAACTAGTTCAAGATAGTCACCTATTTGACCACCTGTTGTACCACCATTAATGGTGATAGTATCGCTAGCCGCCACTGTTGGAAATGCTGTAACTGCTGATCCGTCTTCGTCTAGGTACATCATGATACCGTCAATAGTGTTGCTGGAATCTGGTGCTTTGATTACATAGGTTGATGTGTTCACAACTGTTACTATGAATTTGTATGTTGCACCTGAACCTGTTGCGTCTGGTAGTGTTAATGTAACTAGTGCATTACCACCTACTTCACCAAGTAAGCATGTTCTACCTGCGTGTTCTATTTCTGTAATTGCATCAGTTGCCGCGAAAGTATGTATTGCTTGTTTAAAAGATCCTGTCAAAGTTAATTGTGAAGCAGTAGTTACTGCCCCAGTACCGTTAGTTGCCAAGACTAAATCTGTGTTTGTTACTTGTTGTTTAATAACACCTGTAGGGCCTATTTCCATACCATAATCAAACCAAGCCTCTGCGGCTAACAATCGATTAGATACTTGAACATAAGATCCACCTAATGTGGTTATACCTGTACCACTAGGATTTATGTTTATCGCACCATTTGAATTTAGTGCCGCGATACCGTTTCCATTAATTCCTATGTTATCAACATTTAACTCACCTGTAATAACAACGTTACCTGTAACAGTTTGTCCAATAGTTGTTATTGCATTTTGCATATCAATTACACCTGTACCATTTGCTGAAAGAACTAAATTAGCATTTGAGGCATTTGTTGTAATTGTATGATCTTTAATTCTTACCCAATCAATATCTGATTGTCCTGTAATTGTGTGTGTTCCAGTTGTAGTAATATCAGCAGTGGTTAGTGTTCCAGTAACTCCTAATGTTGTTGAAACAGTTGCCGCACCTGTTACTGCCAATGTTGAACCATTGAAAGTTAAGTTAGCTTCACCTTGAAATGCATTTGCACCTGTTACAGTTGTGACAGTATTGTTAGTTGAACCTGTTTGAACTGCTTTTAAGTCTGCATATGCTTTTATTGATTGTTGTGTAGCAAGTTGTGTTGCTGAATTTGTTCCCATAGCATCTTCATCTAAGATACCTGTTACAGTTGCACCTGTTGCCAATGTTACACTTGTTCCTAAAGTTGCCGCACCATTAACTTGTAATGCTTCTGCCACTGTAATTTGAGATGAATCCGCCGCACTTAAAGTTGTACCACTGATTGTTACTGCACCTACTATAATATCACCAGTACCTTGTGTTGCTAAAATTAAATCTGCGTTTGATGAACTTGCAGAAATTGTATGATCATGAATATTAATTCCTTCAACAACAACATTTCCACCACCAAGTGATGTAATAGTAAGATCACCATTTGTAACTGTGCTTGTTAATGTAGTTCCATCAATTTGTAATTGGTCTGCTTCAAATACACCAGTTACTTTCGTTACATCTCCCGACGCATCACCTAGATTAATGTTTCCGTTTGCAATAATATTTCCTGTTGCTAATAAATTTCCTGTAATATTAGTATTTCCTTCAAGTTCAACCGTACCTGTTCCGTTTGGAATAACTCTAATATTTTCGTTTGATCTTGCTGATGTAATATTGAAACCATTTATGTCTAAGTTACCACCTAATTGAGGTGTTTTATCTTCAAAAACAAAGTTTGTTGCGTCTGTATCGTCGCCGTATAATTCTGCAAAATTTGCATTAATTTTTGTAAATGCTGTTCTTAATGGATCACCTGTGCCGTCATTTGCCGATGTTCCTATGCTAACTGTTTGTAATGCCATATTTTAAATCCTCTTTATGTAATTATTTATTAGAATTTTTATAAACCGAATGTAAATTTATACTTTAATTAACGTTTTAACAAACTTATATGTAACTGAATTATTAGATACAGGAATTATTAAAATTCTAAGATTACTACCACTAATATCTGCTGAATAAGTTGCTAATGATGAACCAGTTGAACTTACACCTGTTGTTGAAATATAAGCAGTTGTACCATTATGAGTTACGTAGATTTCATCAAGTGCATATCTACTCTCTGTTGCATCTGTAATACTAACTTGATATTTTGCACTTCTGTAAGTTGCATGAACAAAACTGTCTAATGGTTGTTGTCCAGATGAACCTGCGTGTGTTACTGTGCCATCTGATTGTGTAGAATTGTTTAATACTGTTAATCCTGTAATTGATGTTGCTGTTAGTGTTCCATTAACTTGCAAGTTGTCTGATATTGTTACAGCAGAAGAATCTGTTGAAGATATTACGTTTGTGTCAATTATGTTTGCACTTAAAGTTCCAGAAACGTTTAATGCATCATTAATTTGTATTGCTGTTGAGTCGTTTGAACTAATAGTGTTCGTATCAATAGTATCTACACTTAAAGTTCCAGACACATTTAAATTGTCTGAAACTGTTACAGCACTAGAATCATCTGAAGTGATTGTATTAACTTGTAATGTTTCATTTATTTTGATTGAACTGGAATCATCTGCACTTATTGTTGTGCCATTTACTCTTAAAGCACCTATAATAATGTTTCCTGTACCTGATGCAGATACAATTAAATCTTCATTTGATCTTATACCTTCAATATGATTATCTCTAATTTGAATTCCTTCTAATTCTACAACACCTGTACCAGATGCTATTAATTTTAAATTCGCATTTGAGGCATTTGTAGAAATTGTATTTCCTGCAAGACTAATTTGACTTGTTACAGGAGATGCCGCATATAATTCTGTAAAGTTAGTATTTACAGAAATAAATGCTGATCTTAAATCATCACCTGTTCCATCATTTGCATTACTACCTACATCTACGTTTATTCGAGCCATCGTTTATTATCCTGTACTAATTTTTAAGTCGTTTGTGCTTCTCCAAAGCTGTCCTGCTACACTAGGATCAGAAGTAGGTAAATTTGCCATTTTAATAATAATAGGAATCATTTCAATTGCTCCTGTACCAGAAGCATCTAATTGTAAATTTGCATTTGAGGCATTTGTTGATATTTTATTATCTGAAATTGTAACTGCATCTAACACAATATCACCAGTACCATTTGCTGTTAATGTAAGATCACCGTTTGTTATTAATGGTGTTATTGCGGCGTTATTAATTTGTAGTTGATCAATTTCTACAATACCTGTACCATTTGGTTGTACTTTAATATCACCATTTGTTGTTGAATTTGTTAAAAGACCAGTTGAAGGATCACCAACAAGTCCATATACATCTATGAAATTATTGTTAATTTTCGTCATGGCAGTACGTAAAGTATCGCCTGTTGCTACATTTCCTTCAGTTCCTGTGTCTATGTTTAATCGTGCCATATTATTATAATACGTATTTATTAAATACTTATATGTTCATAGAAACGTTAAGAACAATGAGATTGTATGAACGTCAAAGTAAATTAGGCGTATATCATACGTTTCACAGAAAAAATACCATATATTATTTTAAATGTGATTCGTGTGGAGTAACATTTTTAAGACCTAGAGCTAAAATAGATCCATTACGAGCATCAAATGATTATAAACACGTTTGTTCTTATTGTAATACTAAAAAGTTTGCTCAAAAAGTAGGTATTAAAATGCGTAAGATTTATAAACTTGATGCTTCAAGTACAATTACTTTATAATTTCATCCATTGAATATCATCACGATTTCCATCAACCCAACGTCTTAGATCTGCATAAATTCCAACATGAATATTAGGTTGATCAAAGTAATATCTTAAAAAATGATTATCATGAATATATTCTCTACGATTAATAAAATAAAAATTTGTATTTGGATGTTTACGAAATATTTGTCTTAATTGAAATAGCCATTCATATTTAAGATAGGCTTTCATGTTCATTCTTGAAGGATAATTTATTGTATTTTTGTACATATTATTTTGTTCTCTGCTATGTTCTCCTCTTTTGCTAAATTCCCATTGTCTTGAACCTATTATGTCAAACGCCAATATTATTATATTTTTAATACCTGCCTCTGCGGCTATTAATATTGCTGAGGTCCCAGATCCTTTTGATTCAGTAAAGTCAATTGTTCTAATTACATTCTCTTTTTTAATGTCCCCTCCTCGCCACATCCTGTAAAGTTTCAAATTTTTTGGTGTATCGTACATATGATCTCCATTACATACATAATTCCATTTAGATATGTCATCAGGTCCGTGTATTTTTAGATTAGGATTTGTTTTATCATGCCATTCTTTTAATTCTTCATACATTGGTGGATTAACTGCTACAATATGGTCGCACAGTTCAGGCCAGTCTCTGTATATGGCATTACAACCATATATTATACCTTTATTTTTTAAATCTTTTATCGGAAATATATTTCTTGATTCACCGTTACCTATTACGAATGCGGTGTCCATTATTATTCTTCTGGATGCATAGTTTGTGTCATGAAAGGTGTGTAACCTTGTTCAGTTGCTTGTAAATCGTCTTCACTTATAATTGCCTTTACTTCAGGAACAAAGTGTTTCATCATATTTTCTACACCTTGTTGTAAAGTCAATTTAGACTGAGCACAACCACTGCATGATCCAGCCATTTCTAATTTTAATACTCCTAGTTTTTCATCAAAGTCCATATAGTTGATAAAGCCGTTGTGTTCGGCAACCGAAGGTGCCACTTTACTTTCTAATACGGATTTAATATCTTTAACTATTTCTTCTTTATTTCGATCTTTATTCATATTGTTTTATACAGCAAAACTGTCT
>Ga0310123_10003819_pt1 | contig 11524 bp, 6 predicted proteins | sample CB6_AW_1057_MG_FD_203505 | JGI IMG/M metagenome (GOLD analysis project Ga0310123, IMG submission 203505) | Marine microbial communities from Western Arctic Ocean, Canada - CB6_AW_1057 | ecosystem: Environmental > Aquatic > Marine > Oceanic | place: Canada: Western Arctic Ocean | collected... | reverse complement strand
ACCGTCCGCACGATCTCCGCGACCGTCGTTCCCGTCTCGTGCTGACGCAGCGTGAAGGCGATCTGCTGCTCGCTGTAGCGCTTCCGCTTCATGACTCGATCCTCCGTTTCTAGAATGCAAGTTATCCGAAACACTCACATTCCGCGTGGATCAGGAAACGGGGAGAACGTCACTGACCTGAAACTCTCTCATTAGGAGTGGTACAAGATTTGGGGGTAGGTCACACATCGGCTCGGCTGCGGAATGCTAAAGCGATCTCTTTCAGGGCGCGTGCCACGTCTTCTGCAGACCGTGGTTTTTCCGTTGCCGATCCCGGATCAGGGTTTCCACTGGGCTGCTCAACCAGTTTGTTTGGACTCGCATCACATCTCCCCAGTCTCGGACGTGGCCCCCCAGTCTCCCCACCCCAGCCCCGGCGTTCAACCCGCTGGATCCCCATCCTGAGGTTACACTTCAGGTAACACCTGCCCGTCGGGCGCCTTCGCCTGCGGATCCGGGATCGACGCAAGGGGGGGATACGACAGGGGTTGGAGAGTGGGGCCGTCAGGACTCAAACCTAGAACCAACGGACTAGGAGTCCCGCTCGGACCCTCGTGGACCTACGGATGACCTGCGATAGCGTGTAAACGCCGGGTTTGAGAGTGCCGCAAACCCCGAGAAAACTCAAGCAGAGCGGGGTTCAGGTAACACCTGGCATTCTCCGCCAGATCCGAACCGATCCCCCACCCGGCTCGCGACACAGCGTCCCGGCCACGCCAGCCATTGGGAGTGAGACGATGAAGATTTGTTCTTGGCTGAACTCCATCCGCCGCTCGTTTGCACAGAGCCACCGTCGAGCCGCGTGTTCGCCGATTGGGCGAATCGAGACGTTCGGACGCTGCTTTCCTCGACGACGTTCGCACCGCTGTTGAGCGCAAGATCGTGTTCGGGTCACGTCCCAGCATTTGAGCGATCTTTGCGAGATTTTCCGGCAGCCAACATCCGCGCGATCTCTTCGCGCCCGGGTACGGTAAGATGTTGGTCGGCCATCGCGTGGCCCCTTGTTCGAGGGTTGTAAGCGAACACCAACAACCTGTCGAATAGCCCTCGCGATCGCTCCTTCTCAAGAACCCTCGACGTGACGGCAGACGACACGGGCCTCGTGAATTACACCGAGTTGCAGACCGTCACGGTGAGTCTCGATTGATACGCCCGGGTGGTTGGACCGAAGACTCAGACATGAGCTCGCGTGGCCGGAAAACGGCATATCGGTCAACGGGAGGTCGCCAACTCGCCTCCGGCCTCGTGCTGACTGGATTTGGCTTGGCAGCCGCCTGGTGGCTTCCGCTCGAAAAGCCGGCAACGGCTCTCGGGAGATTCAGTCACTGGCAGCTTCTGGCCCTGGTCGTCGCCGCTGCACTGTTCGCATCGTTTCTATTTCTTGTGGTCGTTCCGGGCCATCGCCGACGTGGAATTGGTCTTCGTCTGGCGGCGGTCTGGCTGGGCACGCTGTCCGCGGTGTCCGTCGTCGAAGCGGTGTGCTGGCTCTGGCCCCCGGGAGATCCCGAACGCAATCCCTGGTACGTGAACGCGCAGCCCGCAGAAGACGGGCTTCCGTTTCGGCGTCCGGCGGGTATTCGCTGGACGGGTCGCATGCCGGGAGACATGACCTACGGATTCGACCCGACAGCGAGCCTGATTTCGCTGTCCACCGACGAAAACGGGTTTCGCAACTCACCGACTCCGCATCGGGCAGACGTCGTTTTCCTGGGGGATTCCTATACCGAAGGCAGTGGAGTCGAGGACACCGAGTGTTTTGTGCGGCTGGTGGCGAGCGAACTGGATCTCTCGGCGGCCAACCTCGGACGTTCGGCGTATTCACCGGGTCCCGAGCTGGCCGTGCTGAAGCACTACGCGGTACCGCTTAAGCCGGAGTGCGTGATCTGGCAGGTCTGTGAAAGCAACGATCTTGAGGACGGTGCCACCTGGTATTACTGGAATCAAAACGGCCGGCCTCCATTTTTCGCAGAGGGCGAGCAGAATCGCAGGACCCGCGTTGAGGCGTGGAAGAGCCGTTCGCCCACCTGGCAGTTCTATTCCGCTCTGCGAAGTTGGCCCTGGGAAGGCCGTTTCCGTCTCGGGTCAGGAGAGTCTGTTGCCGTCCGTTTTTTCCGACCTCTGCTTGCGGCGTATCACTGTCCTCGGAATCACCCAGGATGGCGGGTGACCGTTGACGCTCTCTCACGTGGGCAAGAGATCCTGCAACAGGAAGGCATCCGTCTGCTGGTGGTCCTCGTGCCGCTCAAGCTTCGAGTGCTCGGACCGCTTGTCGATCTCCCACAGAAAACGCGCAGCGAACTGTTCGGGCAGTGGAATGCTCCGGAAGGGGACACCTGGTCGAATTACCTCGCGGTGTTCTGCCAGGGTCGCAACCTCGAGTTTCTCGATCTGACCAGTGCCTTCAGCCAGGCTGCCGCCGACGGTGAGTTGCCCTTTCTTCCGTACGATACGCATCTTTCACCCGAGGGGCACAAGATCGCTGCACGCGAGATTGTGGAAGCACTGGCGAGACAAAGATAACCTGTGACCGGATCAGGCGTGACCAGCGTGTCGAGCGAGATGAATTCCCGATTGCTGCTCGGTGCGGCGTTGATCATCGCATGCGTCCTGATGCTACCGGCATTTCAGGGTACGCCGTTGATCATCGACGAACACGTGGCTTTCTGGATTCTCGATGCTGACGGCCCGGGAACGCTGTGGAGCCGCAGCCTGGACTGCGCGGCGACTCCGCCGTTGTCTTCACTGGTTCAGCGGCTGTTTCTGCTGCTGGGCGGTCGATCCGAATCGGTGTTTCGTGCGTCGTCGGTCATCTGTTTTCTGCTGGCGATCGTCGTGACCTGGCAGATTGGTCGCCAGGTATTCGGCGACCTGGCCGGAGGACTCGCCGCCACGATTCTCGCCTGGCACCCCGAGGTTCTGGACTGCGTTCGAATCGCCCGACCGTACGGCCTGACGGTTTTGCTTGCCGCGGTCGCCGTGTGGACGACGATGAACTGGGAGCGGCGACCTCGTAGTCGACGCTGGCAGGCGGGTTGGATTCTGGCCTGCGCTGCACTGGCCTGGACGCACTATGTCAACGTGCCGCTGGTCGTATTGCTGTGGCTTGGATTGTGGGGCAATCGCTGGCTGCCGCACACGATTTCTCACACTCGCCTGCTGCAGAGCGCCGCCGTGGTCGCTGTGTTGTCACTGCCACTGGTCCGACCTGTCTGGAGGCTGTTCGAGTTGAGTCGGTTCCTCAATTACCAGGTGGAACCGCTCGGTCTTGGCGACATCGTTCATCCGTTCTGGTGGGCGGGACTCCCAGCGGCCTTGATCGCCGCCGTCCTGACAGGAAAACGCGCGAGTGCGAGGGTGACAGGCTCCGAAGGCCGTGCCTCGGTTCTCAAGCTGGTGTTGTGGTCCGTGGTTCCGCTGCTGGGAATCCTCGCGGTCAGTCGGGGCAACATGACGTCACTGGCGGACCCCCGTTACCGGGTCGTCTACGCGCCGGCCGCCGCGGTGCTGATCGCAGGCCTGCTCAGTTTCCGGGTTGACCGTTGGGGAGCCTTGATCGGAGTCGTTGTGCTGATCGCGCTTTCGAGTGTCGTGTCCGGCGACGCCCCGTGGCGGTCGCAGTACCTTGATTCCCCTAACGCAGAAGATTGGCGACAGACCGCTGATAAGATCCGGCGCGACGGCCAGCCGGACGACTTGATCCTGGCCCAGACGGGACTCGTCGAGTCGAATCTCGTGGCGATCAAGTTGGATGACCCCGTGTTCCTGGACTACGTGGCGTCCCGGATCGGGCGATTCTATCTGCGGACGTCACACCGGCGGGTCCCCCTGCCTTCGATCTACCTGTCGGGCACGGGAATCGAGAGATTTTATGAGGGAGTCATGAACGAGACCTCTGCGAAGAATGCGTCGCTGTGGATTGCCGGAACTGGGGACACCGACGTGGGACGGGAATCGATCGACTGGATCATCATTCAGGCCGAGCACAACGGGCTGACCAGGGTGGATCGATTCAGACTCGGTTCGGTTGTCCTGCTGCGATATCGAAGAACACGTGCGAGGTGATGCCGCCCGTGCCCGGCCCGCTCCCGGCGACGTGGACGAGTGGCGGCTCGACCTGGTGAACGATGGCCTGGCCGAAAACACAGCCCGCAAGTACGCGTCGATCGCCAAGCAGTTCTTTAACTGCCGCCGTCCGAAAGGAACTCGTTTCGTCGGGTCTGTTTTTCGATCTCCGATCGACGGTCCAGCCGAACCCGAGCCGCTTCTTCTTTGTGACAAGGGAGATGACCTGCCAGGTCCTGAACACCTGCCCTGATGCCGAGTGGCGCTTGATCTTCGCGTTGGCCCGATACCGCGACACGAACGTCAACCTGCGGTTACGCTTCAGGTAACACTTGCCCATCGGCCGCCCCGCCAGCGGATCCGGGATCGACGCAAGGGCGGGATGCGACAGGGTTTGGAGAGTGGGGCCGCCAGGACTCGAACCTGGAACCAACGGATTATGAGTCCGCTGCTCTAACCGATTGAGCTACGGCCCCCGGGGCAGGATGAGGACGTGTGTGGGAATAACTCTCAACAGTTCCAGGTCCTTCCATGAGTGGAGCACCCTGCAAGTGTCAAGAGTCGTCCTCCGGCGGCTCGGTGTTAGTCTCCGTCGATCCATGCGTCGACATCCGAGAACGCCAAGTCGATCGGTGCTCCGGTTGATGCCGGCATTGCCGTGCGCACCGGCCAGGTGAACAGGATCATCCGCGGCGGGGACACCGGTCGCGGACCCGAGTCCGCCACATCACGATACTCGATTTCAGCGATCACCGTTCCGGGATCGGTGATCGTCGTGACCTTGATACCGTGATTCGAGACGGCATACAACAACTCACCAATTCGCAGGCTGCGGCGGACCGTTGACTGAAACGGCACTTCGCCCCGCCACTGGAACCCACTCTCGACATCAACCTCGAAGACCTGTAGAGCACTACCGCCGGCCCGATTGTGTCGCCACACGTTGCGGTTGACGGGAATCGCCAGCGTGCTGGTTTCGGGGAACCACGAGACCGCATGCGGGTCGAACCGAGCCTCCGAATTACTGGCGTCATCGGCCGCAAACGTGTAGCGATCGACCAGGACCGGGTTGGACAGGTCCGAGACATCAAACAGCGAGATCTGGAGTTCACCAACCCTGCCGGTTGCCGGGTCGGCTTCGCGGCCGATCCCCAACAAGTGCGTTTCATCGATCGGTTGCAGGTAGTCGGAGAACCCGGTGACCTTTAGTTCTCCGGCCAATCGCGGCGCGGTCGGATCGGACAGGTCGATCGCAAACAGCGGGTCGATCCGCCGGAAGGTGACCAGGAACGCCCTCTCGCCCATGAACCGGGCCGAGAAGACTTGCTCGGAAGGCGCCAGGCCCTCGAGTCGGCCGACGATACCAAGCTGATCGTCCTGGTGAGCCATCACGTAGACGTGGTTCTCCGTACCGGAATTCCAGGTCGTCGTGGCAACTCGCAGGAACCCGTCGTACTCGTCGACAGAAAACCGGTCGTGGATACGACCGGGTATGACGCCGGTGGCCGCTAGGTCGAACTCCCCCTGCGACACCGAGAGCTTGGTGATTTCCGAGGAGGGCACCTCGGTCGCTCCCGTGTGTCGGGCCAGTGGAAGCCAGCCGAGAGCCGGTAACCGGGGCGGCGTGATCAGGTAGACGCTTCCCGGGGCGGCATAGATCGTGGTGGACGAACTGCCGGCCATGCTGATCGCATCGGTCGGTCCCGCCGAGCTGCCGGTGAGATCGAATGAGACGACCGTGGTCAGCCGTGACCGTGACTGAAAAGTGAGCACATCGGAAAGGCTCTCGAAATCACCCAGCGGACCAATCTCCTCGATCGGTTCGTCCCCCGCGTGTCCGGCACTGAACACTCGCGGAACGTGCAGGGAGCTCTCGAGGTGCTCACTCAACTCCACCCGGTATACCTCTTCGCTCACGTACCGGCATCCGCTAGTCGGCGGATAAATAAGGATGTCGAACGTGCGTGCCTGGTTGGGTTCCTGATCACATGTGTACGAAGGCCTCTTGAAACCAGGGATGCGGTTCTGCAGGACGAGGTTGACGAAGCCATCCTCGGCTCGTGAGTCGAGATAGCGACCGTCGGCGATCAGTTGGCGGATGACGAGAGGAGTGGATCGGTCACCGAGATCAAAGGTCGTCAGCGTCACCTGGTGCTGGTTGATCCGGTTGCGGTAATCCAGGCCGGGCGTGTCGCGGTGGATCCAGTCATCGTTCTGGGTCACGACGGTCAATCGGTCTCCGTCGAGGTACTGTGCGACAGGTCGTCCATCGAGGTCGACCTGGGCGACAACGTGGAGTTCTTCGCCGGGCCAGGCATCGACGATGGTCAACTGCTGAGATCCCCACCGGTCGCCGGTGATATAGAGGTATTCGCCGTCGCTCTTGACGATGTCGGTTTCGTCGACACCTTCCTCCTGTGTGTTCGTATCAGAGAATTCTGAAAGGGTCTGCGAGGCGTCGGCCAGTTGAATAGTATCCCATGTCTGGAATTGCCCCACATCGACCAACCAACGCAGGTCAATCAGCCAGTCCCTGGGGATCAGTGGCTGGCCGAACAGATCCTGCCAACCGGCGACCGCGTCGTTGATCAGCAATTCGACCAGCCGCTGGCGATAGGCACTCACCTCGGCACTCTCGTCTGCGTGATCAATCTCCTCGTTGGACGTCCAGCGGGGCACCCGTGCCGAGAGGTTCAACACGAAATGTTCGTTGATCTCGCGTGGCGTGCCGAAGACTCGATCCTGACCGTTGCCTCCAGAGATGGTGTCGAAGCGGCCTCCTTGTCCGAAGACTCGATCCTGGCCATTTTGTCCGAGTACGACGTCGTTTCCGGCCCCTCCGAAGAGAACGTCGTCGCCATCGCCGCCGATGAGCGTATCGGCGCCGCTGTGGCCGTTGAGTCGATCGTGACCGAGGTGTCCGCCGATCCAATCGTTGCCCAGTCCGCCACCGAGCGTATCGTTGCCGTGGTTTCCGATCAGGCTGTCGTCGCCGCGTCCGGCGATGATCAAGTCGTCGCCTGCTCCGCCGACGAGCGTATCGTCGCCTCCGGCTCCATGGATCGTGGTCTTGCCGGTAAAGGCCGAGACATCCAGTCGATTCGCCCGGCGGCCACCTCGAAGCGAGGCTGCCTCGATACTCGCCAGTCGGTCGCGACCCTGGCCAGTGAGCCGGCTGTCAGAGAGCGTGAAATCGTTGTCACCGGACTCGACAACCTGGTCCCATCCCTCGCCGCCATCGACGAGGTCGTCGCCGGGTCCGCCACGTACGAAATCGTCGCCCGCGGCCGCGAGCAACACATCACGGCCGTGACCTCCGAACAGCCGATCGTTCCCACCACCACCCTCCAGCAGGTCACCACCGGCGTTGCCACGAAGGAGATCGTCGCCGGATCCTCCATCGAGTCGGTCACGACCGCCGCCGCCGAACAGTCGATCGTTGCCCTCGTCGCCCGCGAGCGTGTCGTCACCTCCACGGCCATTGATGTGGTCGTCACCGAGACTTCCGACGATCGAGTCGGCAAACTGGCTGCCGATGACCGTGTCGTTGCCGAGGCCCGATTCGATCCGCACCGAGGCCAGGTTCGGGAAGGCGGCTCGTGTAACACCACCAAGATCAATGTGTCTACCCGTGTCGACGGGACGATCCGACTCGGAAGTCAGGTGCGGATCGGGTCTGACGACGATCGCCTGGACCGTCGAGGCAGAGACGCCCACGGATTCGCCGTTGACCAGGATGTCGCCGGTCTGCGAATCGGCTTCGATGGTGATCTGCAGGTCGTCGTGGTTGAACGAAACAGCCAACTCGGCGGTTTCGGGGACAAAAACGCTCGTGACCGACAGCAGCGTCCGTTGTTCCAGCTGTTCAACCAGGGCGGTTGATGACGAAGTCCACCGGCGTCGGTTGCGAGGGTGCACTGCAGCAGTAAGGCGATTCAGCCACTCGGACAGGCACACAGCACACCTCTAGCCTCGCCAATTCCAGTCGTGATCACACAAATCCGGCCGCACCGTATTCCATTAGTTGACAGCTAACAAGAGCAGTTGCAATGGGCATTCATGGCAATCGTTGACGGTGAAACCGGATTCCTGACCTTGATGTGCCCCACGTCTGAGCGACACTCGAGGGTCAACTGTCAGGCTGCCCATTGTTGAAGAATGTTGCCGGTGAGGTTCCTCGAACGCTGCCGGGCTGCGGTCGCCGAGTGCGGCGTATTTTCGACGCCTTCTTTCGAAGGGGTCGAATCGCGTTTGGGACTGCAGATGTCATGGTTCTCATGTGTCCTGGTGACCTGGAAACTTCAATCACGAGTCCGTTGCTCTAACCGATGGAGCTACGGCCTCCGTGGGGAAGCAAGTGCATTCTACCGACTCGAGCCAACAGCCGGTCGTCGCAGCGTCGACACGACCCTACATGCCGGTGCGACAGTGGAATTGAGTACCCGGGGCGACGAGAATGGGTGGCAGAACGATGGAAATTCTACCACCCACAAACCGTGGCGAGTCGACCGGGGTCGCTGTCGGCCTGGCACTCGTGCTGCTCGTCGGCATCACCAGTATCTCGAGCCCGTGTCGGGCTCAAGACGCCGCGGTCGATGCCGGGACATTCAGTCGCGACAGGCTGTTCCAACGATTCGACGCCAACAACGATGGCCGGCTGAACGCCGCGGAGACGAATGCGTTGCGGCGGGCGTTTGGCGGGATCGACGTCCCGATGCTGCCCGTGCGGCCGCCCGACTACACGCGGGTCAGGCGACCGCCGCACATCGAAGCGTCGCATCTCGCGGCCGCCGACAACACGTCGCAGAACAACCCGCTGACCAACCATGGTGCCACGCTCGGCCGCGTGCTGTTCTACGACCGGCAACTCTCGCGGAACTGCACGACCGCCTGTGCCGCCTGTCACCTGCAGCGGGTGGCGTTCACCGACCCACTTCGCTTCAGCCGGGGCTTCAAGGGCAAGTTCACACGCCGCAACTCGATGAGCCTGGCCAACCTCCGCTTCACCAATCTCAATGGAAACCGGCCGGGGTTCTTCTGGGACGAACGGGCCGCGACGCTGACTGGTCCCACCCGTTACGGGATAACCGGCAGTGAACGGCTGTTGCTGTACTGCACGGCGATTCAGACCGGGTTGCGCTCGAGCGAACTGCGGAGCCTCACGCGAGGTCATTTGCACACCAGTGCGCAAATGCCCTACATCACCTGTGACGCCGGATCGACGAAGAACCGGAAGGACGCCCAGCAGTTCATTCAACCGGAACTAGCGGCCGAACTGCAGTCGCACGTCACCGCCAAGCCCCCGAAAGCCCCGGTCTTCAACATGCCCCATCCGACCGACGTTGCCGGAATGCTGCGACAAGACCTCGCAGCGGCCCGTACAGCGTGGCTGTCGGAAGCTCGACGCGATCCCGATGAATACGTCGCCCGGGAACAAAGTGACTTTCTGGTGGCGACAAACACCAACGGCGAGATCATTGATTTCCATTCGTTGCGTCACACCTGCGGCGCGTGGCTGGCTATGTTGGGTGCGCATCCCAAGGTGATTCAGTCGGTGATGCGACATTCGGCCATCACGTTGACGATGGACACCTATGGTCATTTGGTCCCCGGCCAGGAAGCCGACGCGGTTGCCCGGTTACGGGGTTTAATGGCTCCGGCCGACGCCCTGCAAGCGACGGGAACGGATGATTCGGCGGTCGAACCGAGAATAGGCGCGCAGCACTGGGCGCAGCAGTCGCGACGCGAAACACTGCGACCGGCTGCGACGGAGTGCAGCCCGGATACCGGGCGTCCGGTGGAAGAGCAACGCCGCAAGCCCAGTCGCGTTGCCGACTTAGACGACGGGTTGCGACAGGATGCGACGGATGACGAGAGTGGGGCCGCCAGGACTCGAACCTGGAACCAACGGATTATGAGTCCGCACGTAGCCCCCCTAAACCTCGAGGAAAACGACGATTTCGGGGAAGGCGCAGCGCATTCTACAGCACTTGAAACGGCGAAAGCCCCAAACGACCCCGATCTGGCCACCGTAACCGACGCCTGGCACTCGCTCCCGCCGGACACCCGCACGGCGATCCTGGCTATCGTCGAGGCCGCTCGGGGGCGTTGACTGCCGGGTCCACAACGGACCCTAGGTGCAATTTGTACCTAGGGTGGGAACGACAGCTGCCCCCGGGGATCTGCGAGGCAATCCTGGCGATGCTCAGGGCAGCCGAGTGAACCGGATGGAGGCCTCATGCACTCTGGGGCCCCTCCAGCCGCCCGGAAACCGAACCGCCCCCTCCACCCCGTTTGGGATGGAGTCACTGACTTATCCCGTGTTCGCTCAGCCCAGCCTCGGCGTTCAACTCGCCGAACCACTCCGCCGCTAATCACGGCCAGTCACAGGGAGAACATTGCGGCGCCCTGGAGCGAGTGAAATGGGCACCCGGGCAGCGAGTTGGACTTGGTCATTGCTCAACGCGAGCCGGATGTCACGGACATCAGCCGTCGGACGCTCGTGTCACTGAATGACGTTCGCGATACTATGGATGGTCCGCAGTAGGGTGGCCAAGGAGACCCCGGGTGTCACATTCAATGAACCGAACGCTTTTGTCTCTGGTTATCGTATCTGCCGGATTGTGCGCGTACTTCACGATTTCTGTCGGACCTGTGGCTCCACGGATCGTCCGGGCAGCTTTGCCACAGCCGGCCGCCGCCGCGAACTCCAGCCGCGGCCCGGAACGTCCCCCTGACTGGCGATGGAACGTGAAGTCGTGCCGCTCGGGGCATGGCTACACAGCCTGGTGGGGCATCAAGAACCCCAAAGAGATGGCGGCGGCCATTGAATCCGAGGCGGAAGCGTGCGTGTCGAAGGGCATCAACACGATCATCCTGGAGACCAGGTACATCCTTGGGGTCCCGGGCGATCGAGACTTCTGGGCATGCCCTCCGCTTGTCGAGATGATTCCCAGGATTCGGAAGTACGTCGACATCGTTCACCGCCACGGACTGAAAGTCATCAGTCATCTCACCGTGTACATCGCGTCGGATGACTACGCAGCGAGACACCCCGGCCAAAGGCAATGGAATGTGGTTACAGGCAAGCCGGCCGCTGGCTATCCAGACACCGGCTTCTGGAAGAACGCGGCTACCGTCTGCTACAACAACCCGGATTTCCAGGGCGTGTACCGGAAGTCCCTGAAGCGACTCCTGGCGGGGACTGGCGTCGACGGTTTCATGGTCGACGAGGTGCAGTTCATCTCCAGCGCGGTTGATCGCTGGACCTGCGGGTGCACGCACTGCCGGGCTGAGTTCACGAGAGATTCGGGGTATGTCCTGCCCAGTGGGACGGCGGCGAATGCCATCCTCGGGGACCACAACAACGCGATTTTCCGAGCCTGGTTCAAGTGGAGGATCAAGCAAAACGGAGACTTCTATG
>Ga0310123_10003817_pt1 | contig 11525 bp, 10 predicted proteins | sample CB6_AW_1057_MG_FD_203505 | JGI IMG/M metagenome (GOLD analysis project Ga0310123, IMG submission 203505) | Marine microbial communities from Western Arctic Ocean, Canada - CB6_AW_1057 | ecosystem: Environmental > Aquatic > Marine > Oceanic | place: Canada: Western Arctic Ocean | collected... | reverse complement strand
CTTCTTTCTTTTTGAAAATGATTTTGAAGTGAGTTTTGAATAGATTTTATGATCTGAAGAAATGAATATCAGATTAGCATCCTTTGTAACATACTTTAAATTTTTTGAAAGAGGAACAGATTTTGGCAGATTTTTGTCTTGAAAAATATATGGATCGTGAATAATGACATTACATCCCTTTTTGATAAATTCATTTACTACATCATATGTAGGTGATAGTCTTGTATCAATAACATCTCCTCTAAAACCTAATCCAAGCACAGCAATTTTTGCACCTTTAGGTTTAATTCCATAATTTTCATAAAGTATTTCTAGTGCATCCTGTACACATTTTTTTGGCATATTATCATTGATTTTTCTAGAATATTGTAAAAGACTCATTGTCTTTCCAACCTTATCCGCGTCTTCTATGATAATACGTGGATATATTGGAATACAAAATCCACCTACACCTGTTCCAGGATAATGTAAATTACAAAAAGGCTGAGAATTTGCACCCTTACGAGTTTCCCAGAAATTTATTCCAATTCTTTCACAGTAATCTGCCAATTCATTTGCAAGTGCAATATTAACATCTCTGTATACTCCTTCAAATAATTTTTCAGCTTCAGCTTCAGCTAAAGTAGCCATTTTTAAAACTCCTTTTTTAGATATTATGCCAAAAAGATTTTCTGCTATTTTCAAACTTTTTGGTCCAAGTCCAGAAATTATTGCCGGATAATTTTTTTCTATATCTTGAACTGCTCTGCCCTCAAAAATTCTTTCAGGATTATAAATTAGATAAAAATCCTTTTCACCTTTTAATTTACTCCCTTTTTCAAGAATTGGCAAAACTATGTCTTGTGTGGTTCGAGGTGGGAGAGAAGGAGATAAAATTACAGTATCGCCTTTTTTTAGACCTTTTGATATATCTTTAGTTACATCAATTACAGCACTCAGATCAACTTTTTTATTTTTAACTCCAACTGGAACTGCAATAATTTTAATAGATGATTTTTTCGATGCATATACCCCATTTGATGAAAGAATGAATGTGCCTTTCTTTAATGCATCCGTAAACGTTTCAGATAATAGAGGTTCTTTTTTATGAGATTTTCCACTTTTAATTTTATTTAAGAGAATATCAGATATATCAACTCCAATAATTTTAGCGCCAGCTCTAAGCCAGACTGCAGCTATTGAACCTCCGATATTACCAAGTCCATATATCGCGAATACATGTTTTGTCAAAATTTGTTTGTGACTATTACGAACCAATTACAATCATTTGAAAAAAATGCAAGTAAATTAATCATACTAAGACATGATTAGTTACTTTTTAGCCAGTCGATTGTTTTCCTTAGACATTTTACTGATAAATAATTTTTTCATTTTTTATGCCTAAATTCACTTAATCATTCCATAAAATTAACCATAAAAATTATTCAAAAATTGTGTTTCTTCAATAAAATGATAATTTGGAGCAAAATTTTCTATTTTTAATTGATTTTCGCTATCAGAAAAATAAAATTCTAAATCTTCACCCTGAATAAGTGCAACTTGAATAATTCGACTATACCAATTTCTGAGGGTATCTTCATTTGCCATGACGCTTTCTGCTACAAATGCATAATCATACGTATCATTAATGCGTTGAAAATTTGAAATGTCCATTTTAGCATCTGAAGCTAAAAATCTGATTTTATAGTCATTATGTTGAACATGATTTACAAATTCCACTAAGGATAAAGGTTTTCCATTATAAGTGAAAAATGCATTATTATCAAGATCATAAACAACCCATTTTCTAAGATCATCTCTATAGATTTCAATCATAGTATGACCATTATCATAGCTATTCCATTCATCCAAAGTCATAGTTTGAACTAATCTAGATGAAATATTTTGTTCTCTAAGTGTATCTAATAACCAGATAGAAATTGTATCACATAATCCATAAATTTTTGATTGCATTGCTTTTTGATTTAATTCATCAAAACTCTTTCCAGAATCAGAATTTCCATGTGTATAGATCCATGAAATAGCTGACAAAAGATTTTCAATATTTTTTCCATCATAAACTATTCTTTGTGAATTTTCAACTCCTGGAAAAACAAAACGATAAAGCCCTTCATTTTTGAGATCATAAACATTTTCATAAATTGAATATGTACCACTATTAATAATTAATTTTGATGGAATATTTTGGGCTGAATTTTGATTACTTAATGGAATTATGGAAATGCTTTCATTTACTGCATAATATGAAAAAGGCTTGTTGTTTGAATCATCATAAGGTCTGTCAAAATCATTTTTTAAATTAGTATCAATTAGGAAATTTCTAATGTCTGCCCTAAAATGTGGATCATTTTCAATATAATAAAATGATACAATTCCTATTATAACAAATATTGATAGAACTAAAAAGAAATTTCTCATTTGTCATACAATATTAAATCTATTATTTACCTGTGTCTTCTTTTAATCATGTAATAGTTTAAGACAATAGAGATTCTTTTTTATGAGATTTTCCACTTTTAATTTTATTTAAGAGAATATCAGATATATCATACTAAGACATGATTAGTTACTTTTTAGCCAGTCGATTGTTTTCCTTAGACCAATTTTTACATCTGTGGAAGGTATGTTGTTAAATGTTTGATGTAATAATGTGGTATCAGCCACAAAGTTACCTATCTCACCAATTCTTGGATCCTGATATTGAATTTTTGGTTTAATTTCAAGAATCTCAGATATATTTTTTACAATTTCTAGTATTGTTGTTCCATTTCCGGTTCCCATATTCAAAACCTTATTTTTGCCTATATCTGATGAAGATGATTGTTCAAAAAATGGAAGAATGTCTTCAATGTAAACATAATCACGAATTTGATCTCCTTTTCCAAAAATTGTAATAGGTTCATTATTTTTAATTTTATTAAAAATGGAAGGTATTAATCCATTTTTTTGGAATGGACCATAAATATTAAAAAATCTGAATATGGTATAATCTATACCATATAGCTCATTATATAGACGCAGATAATGTTCAGAAGTTAATTTTGTAATTCCATATGCAGTTTTAGGTTTTGGGAGGTGATTTTCGTTCACGTGAAAAGATTGTGGATCTCCTATAAGAGATGAAGCAGAAGTAAAGATAACTTTAGGAACTGAGTTTTTCCTACAGCTCTCAAGTAAATTAAGCAATCCTATAATGTTGACTCTTCCATTAGTAATAGAACCATCAAGAGAAGAAACTAAAGAATGAGCTGCTAGATGAATTACAGTATCTACATCTCTAACTACTTTTTCCACGGAATCATAATTTGTAATATCACATTTAGAATAATTTTGATGAATACTTGAATCAAGCTGATCAGATGTATAGATATCATGTTTTTGAGATAACCCTCTAACCAAGTTTTTTCCTACAAATCCCTCTGACCCAATAATCAGTATTCTCATAAAAAACATCGTAATAGATTTCTAAAAAAGTTTCCTAAGGAATATACCTTAATACAAGAGAAAAAGTGTCACAAATTTGTGACTGAAAAAAAGCTCATTCCACTAGCTGTTCCAGATGTAGGGGAAGAAGAAGTAGATGAAATAAGAAAAGTAATGGCTACAGGTTTTCTGACAGAAGGTAGTACAACAAAAGAATTTGAAAAATCAGTTGCAGATTATTTAGGAGTCAAACATGCAATAGCAGTTACTTCGTGTACGACAGGACTTCACACAGTATTAGAATGTTTGAACATTAAAGGACAAGAAGTTGTAGTTCCTGATTATACATATCCTGCTACAGCTGAAGCGGTAGTTTTAGCTGGAGGAATTCCAGTATTAGTTGATGTGGATCTTGATAGCATGAATATGACTTCGGATATACTTGAGGATAGTTATAATGAAAAAATGAATGTGTTTAGCCCAGTATCATGGGCAGGAGTTCCATTAGAAAACAAAATCTATCAAACGGCTAAAAAATTGGATTTAAAATGTCTTGAAGATTCTGCATGTAGTTTAGGTGCAAAAATTGGTGAAAATTATGTTGGAAAAATTGCAGATTATTCTTGCTTTAGTTTTCACCCTAGAAAAGTAATTACTACAGGAGAGGGAGGAATGATAACTACAGATAATGATGAAATGGCAGAAAAATGTTTTTCGTTTAAACATTTTGGAGCATCTGGAACTTCTTTTGAAACCATAGGAACAAATTACAAATTATCAAACGTATTAAGTGCTATTGGTCTAATTCAAATGAAAAAAATTGAGGGTATAATTGAAGATAGGATTAAAAAAGCAAAAATTTACCAAGAATTATTATCAAAAATTGAAAATATTAAACCAGCATATATAGGAAAAAACACTAAACAGACATTTCAAAGTTATACATGTTATGTAGAAAAGGACGGATTTAGAGATAAGATTAGACGAGAATTAGCAAATGAAAATATTCAGAGTCAAATTGGAACCTATGCATTACATTTAGAACCAGCATATAAAAATATGAAAAAGGTAGGAAACCTAGAAAATTCAGAGAAATTATTTCATAATGCAATCACATTACCATTACACAAAGATTTGACTTTTGAAGATCAAGAAAGAATTTGTAAAATAGTAAGAACTACATTGGAAGGATTATAATTTAGTTTTTGGATTAATATCATGATTAATGAATATCTTAATCCATATTTCCAAAGCAAGAATGGAAATTAATCTATTTAGATATCTTATATCGCCATCAAATTCAACCTTGTGAAATGCTTTTACAACCCAATCATAATTAATTAATCTTTTTTCATAAATTTGGGAATTTTTGTTTAATAAAAATGATTGACAAATTTCTTTTCCAGTTTTTTGCCAATCAAAAAGTAAGCTAGGCGAGAATCCTTTTTTTTCTTCTATATGATTTATGCCTAATCTTTTGGATATTTTTCGTAATACTAATTTGCCTTTATTATTTTTTTGATTATATTTTTGATGTAAAGGTAAATTTCTTGCAAAATTAATTACAGATTTATCTAAGAATATAGGAATTCCTTTAATTTTGTAATAATCAGATATTGCTTTGCCTGTAGGAATAAAATCAAATATCAATTTACCATTAAAATCTGCTAACATTACTTGTGAAATTGGATCTAAATTGTTTTGAAAATAAGGTTTGAAGTAGTTATAAATTTCGTTCCAATCGAATTTGATTTTTTTATCAAACATTTCATTTTGATCAGTTACCCAATCTCTATTGTGACACTCCAAATATTTTTTAGTTTTTTTCATCCATTTATCTTGAGAGTTTAAAAGTTGTTTAAATTTATTGTATCGAAAAACATATCCACCAAATAATTCATCAGCACCATCACCAGTTACAAAAAAATCTGTCTTCTTTTTCGCCTCTTTTGCAATAAGATGATTATAGGTATTCCATCTAGGTCTCTTTGAAATAGATATGATCTCTGGCATGTTTGTAAACATTGAATACATGTGCAGAACCTTCAGTTCTGCAGAAAACATATCTGCAATTTTTTTAGCTTCAACTGATTCATCAAATCCACTATCAAAAACTCCACATATAGCAAATATTTTTCTGTCAGGAAATGATTTTCTAAGTAAAGCTAAGCAAATGGAGGAATCAATACCGCTACTAAGTGAAATTGCAATTGGTTTATTGTTATTTGGTATAGAATTTTTTATGGATGTCAAAAGCAGTTTTTCAGTAATTTGTCCTGAAGGATCAGAGCTCTTAGCTTCAAAGTTTTTCCAAGATGCTAAATCAGATAAATTTCTTGAAGGATCATATCGCATAGTGAGAAAATTACGAATTTGCTTCTTGTCAACTTTCATTGTTTATTCCTTGTAATATGAAATATTATTATTATAGATCATATTTACAGTTTCAAAAATATTCAAATTCTACTTTATTTCTTTTAACAATAACTTTACCCACAATTTTTGCAGGAGAACCAAATGCTATTGAATATGGAGGTATTTTAGAATCAACAAAACTTAATGAGCCAATAACACTACATTTTCCTATACTACTACCCATGCTAATTATTGAGTTGGGACCGATGTAACAATTATCATTTATACTTACAGATTTTTTTCTAAATTCAGACTTCCCACCAGTTAAAGCCCAATTTACCGTGTTATGAGTATAGATTTGAACACCCGTACTAATACTACAAAAATCACCAATTGATAATTTTCCCCCACTGCCATCAAGGATTGTTTGTGGGCCTATCCAGGTATTCTTTCCAATAGACACTTTACCAAAAATATAGCTGTTATCATAAATGCTACTACCAGATAGCCCATTCAAAAATTGTGCCTTATCCCATCTATCAGATATTAATTCATTAAAAGGCAAAACTCGATTCCATTTTTGCTTGACTTCATTTCTTCGTTTTTTATATACAGATACTAAATTAGAGTAAAATTCATCGGGAATTTCATCTTTTTTTATTTTCAATACAAAATGGGAGAAATTTAACTAAATAAAGTATATTACAAAAATATGAATTAATAAAAATATCAATATACTAGAAGTTCAAATGAAACAACAATAGAGGATGATTTATGATTCTTATTACATTAGATGTTGATTGGGCACCAGACTTCATTGTCAGAAAAGTCGATAAAATATTAAAAGAGGTATTAGGGTTTACATTATTTAACCTAATTTAGGATGATATGAAAATTTTAGCTATAGGTGATGAAACAAATAATTTCTATCTTATGCAAAAGTATGCCAAAAATTTTGAAATACATTTAATAGATTTTCCAAAAAAAGGTGTTGATATAAAAGCTCATTCATCACCATCTGGTGAAGTAGAATTGTTTGATTCACTATTAATTTCTAAACAAGTGGATAAAATTAAACAAATTAAAGACAAGTTTGACCTATGCATAGCAAAACCATGGGCTGGTGCAAGAATAGCATACCTAGCTGGATTAAACTATATACTATATTTTACAGGAAGTGATATAATTACACCACCATTCATAAAAAATGCTAAACATCCCTATTCTGATGATGTAACAGAAAATCTTAGTTCTCTTGAACGGTGGTTTTATCGCAAGGTATTTGATAGTGCAATAGCTTGCGTTTCTACGACAGATGAATATTTTCTACCATTACAAAAATACAGGAAAGATGCAATAAGAATAGATAGAATCTGTGTAGATACAGAACTTTTTAACGAAAATGTGAGTGAATATAATTTAGAAAAGAAAAAATTTACTTTCTTTGCGCCACAAAGATTAGGATTAGAAAAAGGTTATGATCTAATTTGGAATGCAATTAAACTTTGTAAATCTGATTTTGATTTTATACAAGTAAAATGGTTCGTAGAATCTAATCGAGGTGGGACAGCGGTAACAGATACTGATAAACTAAGTAAAATTACCAAAGATTTGTATGAAAATGCACCTCCACAAGTAAAATTTATTCCTCTTATTGATCATAAAGATCTAGGAAGATATTTTGCGGCAGCTGACGCAATAATGGGTCAAATGCAAACAGGTGTTCAGGGAGGAATTGAACGTGAAGCATCATTTTGTAAAAAACCTGTACTTAGTTATAATGATCCTAATAAAAAAACTATTTTAGATGGAAAAAAAATTGAATCTCCATTTTTACCAAAATCAAGAGATCCAAATGAACTAGCAAAACTGATTGATAAAATTGTAGAATCAAAAGCATTTCAAGATGATTTAGCAACTAAGCAATATGAATATATTAAAAATCTTTCAACTCCAGAATTTGTTATGAAGGATTGGGAACGTATTTTTGAGAGTCTCACTAAAAAATACAAAACGATAAATAGAAAAATCCCATTTTCTGAAAAGATCGTAAACTATTTTGGATTATCATTTGAAAGATTCTACATTAAAAAATTTAGAGAAAAGAACATACAGGTTAGAGGAGAAAAGGAATATGAATTATTAACTCGAAAGTGAAATCTTGTATTATAAATTTCTAGCCTAAGAATCATCTTTCATTCTAGTGGGTCTTCCAATATATCCACCGTCAATCAAAGTTGACAGAGATTTCTGAAGATCAGATATTTGTTTTGTTTCAGTAGTAGTAAGTTTCTCATTTTTTGACATCTTTAACATTAGATTTATCATGTTAAGATAGAGTGGAAAAACAACTTCTTTGTTCCAACCAGGTTGAAGTTTATAGAAATAAGGATATGCTTCTACATTGATATCCGCTTCTGCTACATATGCTTGACTTCTTTTGTAATGTATGTATCCAACACCAACCAAGAGTGGTACTCCTACACTAACTACAATAATTATGTAATGGCCAAATGTTGGGAATATCGCTTGTAAAACAGGATAGTTGTCTATTGCAAGAAAATACGTAACTGTTAACACATTGATTGCAGCCATGATAAATGCAAAGTAAGCTGTCCATCCTTGCCTGAAATAAAACCAAGCACGAAACGGTCTATTTTTAGCCAATCATAAAATTTTAGATTTACTATATATCAATAATACTATCAAAAAAATTGTCTAACTAAAAAGAAAGTTTTCTGTTTTTAGGTAATTTTTAAGGCTATAATGATTCATTACCATTCATTTCTTTGGTAACAAATATTCTAAACCATATTTCTAACGCCAAAATACCCAGGAATTTATTGATATATTTTACATCCAATTCTGAATTATCAATATGCTTCAGAATCCAATCCTTGTTTATCCATCCATCTTTTACTACTCTTGAATTATCCAAGAATTCCTTACACAAATCATGTCCATATGATTTCCAGAGATTAATTGTGTTCACACTGAATCCTAATTTTTCATTGGTTATCAATGATTGAATGTTATTTTTTGCTAAGATATTACGTAGTGGTAATTTGCCTATATTATTATCCATATCATATTTGTATTTAGTTAAGATATGAGGAGCCATTTCTAGTAATTTATTATTTAATAATGGGGTTAATGAATTCATTTCAAAATAATTAGTTAAGCGAGAGTTTATTGGATTAAAATTATACAAAAGTTTTCCATTATAATCAGCTAGATAAACTTGTTCTAATCGTGGAAGATTGTTATCAAAAAATGGTAGAAGTATATTGTAAATAGAATCCCATGAAAATCCACATTTTTTATTAAAAATTTTTTCTTGATCAGTTACTCTATCTCTTTCATGACATTGTAAATACGCCTTAACTTTTTCAAGAGGAGTTGAATTTTCAAATGTCAATGAAAGGAATTTTTTATATCTAAATGTGTAGCCACCAAAAAGTTCATCACCACCATCACCGGAAATTAATATCTTAGAGAGTGTTTGTGACTTTTTTACTATATGATACCAATGTAAATCCCAAAATGGTAATTTGACAATGCTAATTGCTTTTGGTAATTCAGCTAGATAATTCTCTAGATGAATGATATGGTGTTCAGCATTATATTTTTGTGCTATCTTTGATGCAGATGATGATTCATCAACACTATTTGCAAATTTCATTGAGATGGCATTAATTTTTAGATCAAGATTTGTTTTACGAAGTAATGATAAAACCAACGTAGAATCTACTCCCCCACTAATAGCAATTGAGACTTCTTTTGAATTTATAGATTTTAATTTATTATCAACCTCTTGTAATATTGAATTCTCGATCAAATCAAGATTTGGTGGTTCCTCGATTGGTTCAAAATCTTTCCAAGTTTTCTTAGGTAAGTTTGGGTTTATCGATTGATCATATCTAAGTGTCAGAATATTTACTATTGACGAGCTAGAAATTTCCACGACCTAATCCTCTAAAAATTATGTTATGATGCTTTACAGATATAGGATCAAAAATTCCCCTCGTATCAATCAGTATTGGATTTTCCATTTTATTGAAAGAAGAAATTTCAATTTTCTTAAACTCGTTATGATCTGTAACAACCACTACTGCATCCATTTTTGATAGAATATTGTCTAGATTTTCTTCCACTTTAATACCAAATACCTCAGTTGAAAAGAAATACGGATCGTAAATATGTATATTTACACCTAAATTTTGGAATTTTCGTATTATCTGTTCAGCTGGGGATAATTGAATATCTTTTACATTTGGTTTGTATGAAACACCAAGAATTAGAATATCACTGTTTTGGATGGATTTGTTAGATTCTTTGAATGCATCAGAAGTGAGCTGGATAACATATTCTGGCATTTTTTCATTAATCTTTCTAGCATATTGTATGAGTTTTAATAAATCCGGATCTATTTTTTTGGATGAATTAAGATATTGATATGAGTTTACAGGTAAGCATGGTCCACCTACGCCTGGTCCAGGAAAGTGGGCTTGAAAGTTATACTTGTGTTTTGCAGCCTTCATTACTGTGTATGTATCAATACCCAACTTATCAAACAACATAGATAATTCATTTACAAATGCAATGTTAACATCACGAAATACATTTGTAGTTAATTTTACAGCGTTAGCAGTTTTACAGTTAGGCAATGAAATTAACTCTACACCAAATACATGTCTATAGATTTGGGATACAACTGATGAAGTTTTTTCGTCAATTGCACTAACTAGTCTAGGTAATTTCTTAAAATCATTCATTATTTCTCCTGGATTAGCAGTTTCAGGACAAACAGCCAGATGAAAATCTATACCAGATTTAATATTTCTATCAGAACCTTCAATAGATTGAAGTAATTCATTTTCAATAAATCCTGGTTCAACAGTACTTTCTACTATAACGATTTGTCCATTAGATAACAATCGGTTAAGGTTTTCTCCAACAGTTAATAACGCACTATAATCAGGTACATTTCGCTCATCCATAGGTGTAGGAAGAGATAATATTATAATATCACAATTAGGGATTACTTCAGAAATATCAGTTGTTGCAGAAATTTTTTTGTTATTATACACATTTTCAAAGATTTTATCAAATTCAGGTTCATCTTTTAACGGATAATTCCCAGAATTGATCATATCAACCAACTTTTTGTTTATATCAATTCCTATAGTTTCAAATCCAGAATTTGCAAAACACAATGCAGTAGGTAATCCAATTCTGCCAATACCTACAACGCCAATTTTTAATGATTTGTTGTTAAGGCATTCCTGAATTTGAGAATCACCTAATGATGAAAAGTTCTTAATCATATCTTAATCGCATGGATTGTTATTTTTGTAGTTTTGGATTGATTATTAATTATGCCTAATACTTAAAGACAGACAGATATTAGTTGCCATATGCGTTTTGTGGTTACGGGTGGCGCAGGATTTGTAGGAAGCCATTTGGTTCAACTTCTCCTCGAGAATAATCATAAGGTAATAGTAATTGATAATCTACATACAGGAAAAAAAGAAAATCTTGAGTCTGTGATAGATAAGATAGAATTTCAAAAAATAGATATAAGAAATCATGAATCAATGAAAAATATCCTAAAAAATATAGATGGAGTATTTCACCAAGCAGCACTTACAGTTGTACAAGATTCATTTTCAAATCCTAAGGAATATTATGATGTAAATGTACAAGGAACAGAAAATATTTTCAAACTCTCGATTGAAAACAAATTC